>Ga0190363_1002129_pt1 | contig 11476 bp, 11 predicted proteins | sample 48721867_MG_FD_161272 | JGI IMG/M metagenome (GOLD analysis project Ga0190363, IMG submission 161272) | Hydrothermal vent microbial mat bacterial communities from Southern Trench, Guaymas Basin, Mexico - 4872-18-6-7_MG | ecosystem: Environmental > Aquatic > Marine > Hydrothermal vents >...
GCATAGGTCTCTTATCACGCATTCATCGCATCGAGGCTTCCTGGCCCTGCATATTCGTCTGCCATGCTCTATGATGAGGTTTGTGAAGTCGAACCAGAGCTCCCTGGGCACCAGGTTCATCAAGTCTCTCTCGATCTTGTTTCTATTCTTCTCCTGCGTTAATCCCAGGCGTCTTGAGAGCCTCGCCACATGGGTGTCGACGGCTATTCCCTCGTTTATCCCATAGGCGTTGCTCAGGACGATGTTAGCCGTCTTCCTGGCCACACCCTTCAGCTTTAGGAGCTCCTCCATGGACCTGGGAACCTCGCCGCCGTATTCCTCGACGAGGGTTTTACAGGCCTCCTTTATGAAGCGGGCCTTCTGCCTATAGAAGGTTAGGGAGCTTATCTCAGCCTCCAACTCCTCCAGCGGTGCTTCGGCATAGTCCCTCGCCGTCCTATACTTCTTGAAGAGGTGCTCCGTCACCCTGTTGACCTTCTCATCCGTCGTCTGGGCTGAGAGGATGGTCGCCACCAGGAGGTCGAGGGGCGTCTCCCACTTGAGGGCTGTCCCCTTCACATCTGGATACTCCGCCCTCAGCCTCCTGATGATCTCTAAAACCCGATCTCGCTCGGCCTCTCCCTCGGCCACGTTTAGAAAGATTGTGGGTCGGCTATATCGCTCTTTCGAGTTAGATGGTTCCCTCCCTCCAGCTCTGGAGATATCGACGCTGCTCCTCGGTCAGCTCATCGATCTCTATGCCCATCCCCCTCAGCTTCAGCCTGGCAACCGTCTCATCGATCTCCCTTGGAACATCGTAGACCTTCGGCTCAAGGCCTTCGGTCTTCCATAGATACTCGGCCACGAGGGCCTGGTTTGAGAAGCTCATATCCATAACCTCGCTGGGATGCCCCTCAGCGGCGGCGAGGTTGACGAGCCTCCCCTCAGCGAGGAGGTAGAGCCTCCGGCCATCCCTCAGCCTATACTCCTCGAGGTTCGGCCTGATCCTACGCTTCGAGACCGAAAGCTCCTCCAGGGCTTTGAGATTTATCTCGACGTTGAAGTGTCCAGCGTTGGCGAGTATGGCGCCGTCCTTCATCAACTCCATGTGTCGCCTGTCGATGACGTTTATGTTCCCCGTAGCGGTGACGAAGATGTCCCCAAGGGGAGCCGCCTTTATGAGGGGCATAACCCTAAAGCCGTCCATCACGGCCTCCAAGGCCCTCAGGGGGTTGACCTCGGTGACGATGACGTTGGCCCCCATCCCCTTAGCCCTCATCGCTATCCCCCTGCTGCACCATCCATAGCCGCAGACGACGAAGGTCTTCCCAGCCAGCAGAATGGCCGTCGCCCTAAGGATGCCGTCTATGGTGCTCTGCCCAGTCCCATATCGGTTGTCGAAGAGATACTTCGTATAGGTGTCATTGACGGCGATGATGGGGTATCTCAACGCCCCATCGGCGGCCATAGCCCTAAGCCTTATAACCCCCGTCGTAGTCTCCTCCGAGCCGCCCTTGACATCCTCCAGGGCCTCAGTCCTCTTCGAGTGAAGCGTGCTGACGAGGTCTGCCCCATCGTCCATCGTCAGCATCGGCCTATGATCGATGACTCGGTTGATACACCAGTAATACTCCTCTGTTGTCTCACCCCTCCAGGCGTAGACGTGGGTTCCAGCCCTTGCGAGGGCCGCCGCCACCTCATCCTGCGTCGACAGGGGGTTCGAGGCGCAGAGATAGATCTCCGCTCCCCCCGCCTCAAGGGTTTTGACGAGGACGGCCGTCTCCTTGGTGACGTGGAGGCACGCCCCTACGCGAACCCCCTCCAGGGGCCGCTCCCTCTGGAAGCGCTGTCTTATCTGCCTTAGAACCGGCATATGGGCCTCAGCCCACTCTATGAGGAGCTCCCCCTCATCGGCTAGGCCTATGTCCTTCACCTTATACTCATTCAAAGAGTTTCACCGAGTAGAGAAGGAGTTCAGGGCTTTAAAGGGTCTGTCATAGATGGATGATCTGAGCATGGGGGACGTCGCCGAAGTATATGACCGCCTTCTCGTGAACCATCCCGCAGCGTATGGCCGCCTCCACGATCCGTCTGCCGACGAGGTTACAGATGGTGGCCTTCCTCATCGCCTCCAGCGCCTCCTCCACGGTGGCCTCGACGCCCTTGTAGAAGTGTTCATTCACCTTGAAGGGGACTCGCCCGCCCTCAAGGGTCTTCCCGAGGAGCTCGGCGTCGCAGACGGCTACAAGGGTGTCCCTGCCATGCCTCATCACCTTCAGGTATACCTCAGCCATCTCCCCTCAGCTCGTCCCAAGCGATGATCGGGCTCCGCAGGCCTCGCACTGGAGGAACCATAGGCGCTTCTCACGAACCAATCTGGTGTCGGGTCTCTTACAGACGGGGCAGATGACGTAGCGCTCGGTGTAGCGTCTTATGAGGCTTCTAATGGTCTGGGGGTTGAAGTTTCCCTTGAAGACAGCCCTCACTCCGTCGAAGGTGGCGAGGGTCGCCAATTCGCCGGAGAGATACCTCAACAGGTGATCGGGGTCTCTGCGGAGCTCGTCGCATATCTCCTTGAAGTTGAGTATGAGGGTTCTCCTACCGAACTGCCTCACATCCGGCTCTGGAATGACAAACCTCTCCGACTTTGTGACGTGTCTCGGCAGCCTGGCGAAGGCCCTCTCCAGCATCTCCTCATAGCTCAGCTTCATCAACTCTCACACATTCTACTCGCATCTCCCATATAGACTCTTTCATTCCAGATGCGATGTTAATCGTTTAGTTAAAGGTATCTCCATAGGCTCGATGTGGAGAGTCGACAAATCTTTATTCCCATTTAAGGTAAGTGGGGTTGAACCTTGCCGAGAGGGGGGAAACCGATAGGATGGTATCAGCTCCACCGTCTCATCGGGGAGCTGGCCGATGGGATCAGGGCTTCCAGCTTCAAGCCAGACGTCATCATCGGCCTCGGAAGGCGAGGCTGGGTCTTCGCCAGACTCCTCTCAGATCACCTCGGCGTCTCAGACCTCATAACGCTTCATGCTAACATCCCCATCGATGTGGGGAGAATCTCAACCCTGGAGTTGAGGAATAGGCGGATCCTAATCGTATTCGACGTGGAGGAGGCCGCCGACGCCCTTGGAGACGCCATACAAAATCTGAGAGGTTATGGGGCTTCAGAGATCAGAACCGCCACACTGCTGCTTCCAAGGTCTTCGAAGGTCGCCGTCGACTATCATCACTCGCTCGGTGAGGGAGTCATCTATCCCTGGGAGCTCCATAGACGTCGAGGGGTCTGAAGCCTATATCAACGCCTCCTTTAGGGCTTCGCCACATTTACAGGTTCTCTCCCTCGGAATCTCCGGTATCGCCTCCATTATGAGCTTCCTGAAGTTCTCGACGTTTCTGCGCATGGTCTCCACGATCTCCTGCGTCGAAACCGGCTTCTCAGCCCAGACATCGTAGTCGGTGACCATGGCGACGGAGACATAGCATATCTCAGCCTCCCTGGCGAGGACGCATTCGGGGTAGAGGGTCATCCCTATGATGTCGGCGCCCCAGCTCCTGAAGAGCCTTGACTCGGCCCTCGTCGAGAATCGTGGCCCCTGAATGCAGACGTAGGTTCCCCTTGGGTGAACCCTTAGGCCGAGCTTCCTGGCGAATTCTATGAAGAACTCCCTTAGCTGGGGGCAGAAGGGGTCGGCCATGGAGATGTGGCAGAGCTGTCCCCCCTCATAGAAGGTGTCTGGACGCCCCTTGGTGCGGTCTATGAACTGGTCTGGGATGACGAAGTCCCCTGGCCGATAATCCTCTCGGAGGCTTCCAACCGCTGAGCTGGCTATGATACGCTGGACGCCCAGCTCCTTGAGCGCCCAGATGTTGGCCCTATTGTTGATCCTATGCGGGGGAATCTGATGGCCTCTCCCATGGCGGGGGATGAAGGCGATCCGCCGCCCCTTATAAGTTCCGAGGGTTATGAGGTCTGAGGGCGCCCCATAGGGTGTATAGACCTTAATCTCCCTGACATCCTCCAGAATTCCGGGATCGTAGACCCCCGTTCCACCTATTATACCGATCTCAGCCCTTGGCTTCTCCATATCGATTAGAGCATCTCAGCTCATCCGATAAAGATTCCGTCGCAAAGCATTAAATTTGAGAGGTGGATATTGTGGGAACACGTTGAGGGGTAGAGCCTATCTCACGCTCTCAATACTCTTCCTGGGATACGTCACGGAGAACCTGCTTAGATCAGCAGCCTCAGCCCTCAGCCCAATCCTCATGGAGGAGTTTGGCCTCTCCTACTCCGAGATGGGCCTCATCCTCTCAGCCTTCTTCATACTATATACCTTCATGCAGCTCGTCAGCGGCGTCCTCTCGGAGACCATAGGCCCTAGGAGGGCGATAATCGGTTTCACCCTTATATCGATCCTTGGGGGTTCACTCATCTACCTGTCGAGGGGCTTCTACTCCTTCTTCATCGCTCAGATGCTCCTCGGATTCGGCTTCAGCATCTTCTACATCAACTCGGTGAAGCTTCTGTCAAGCTGGTTTAGGGATGGCGCCACCGCCATAGGGATTCTAAGCGCCGCCTCCGGCATCGGCTCCTCCACCGCCTATATAGGATTCCCCATCTTCATCTCCCTTCTAGGAAGCTGGAGGCTGCTCTACCTCATCTCCCTCATAATCCTAGCTCTAAGCGAGGTCCTCTACCTCCTATTATTGAGGGAAGGCCCCTACAGGGTGGGGGGAGACTCGGAGGGGCGGCTCTCAACCCTCCTCCTAAGGGCGCTAAATAGGAGGGAGCTCTATCCGATCTACGTTGGATACGCCTTGATGAACTTTGGATGGGTCTTCCTCTCATGGCTTCCAAAGTATCTCATGGAGAATGGGGGTTTAACCTACCTTGAGGCTGGATTTGTCTCCAGCATCTACACCATCGCCGGAATACCTGGATGCATCATCATACCTCTCATATCGAATAGGATGAGGAGTCGGAGGCGCCCCCTGATCGGATGCTCCATCATACAGCTGCTCCTCCTCATCGCCATCATGGAGACATCCCTAGGCTCCTCCCAATCCCTATATGCCCTTCTCGCCTTTCTCCTAGGCCTCTCCTCCTCGTCCTGGGTTCTACCCTTCTCCATGATCACGGAGATGATGGGGAGGGGTTCAGGCGTGGCCCTCGGCCTGTTAAACTTCCTCGGCTTCCTCTGCTTCACTCTCGCCTCCCCCCTCTATGGATACCTTATAGATCTGACGGGTGGCTATCATGCCTCGAATCTCCTCGTCCTCTCAACCCTCCTCCTCTCCATTCTCTTCTTCCTCCTCTCAACGGAGACCTATAGAAGTGAAGGCGATGACGCGGATTAGGGAGCTATCCGAGGCATGATAAGGGCGATGGCGAAGGTGGAGGATATGCGAAGCCTCCCAAATATTGAGGCTTCCATCACTTCGAGGGGTGAGGGAGCTTAGGAAGAGCTTCAAGCAGAGTATAGTGTCTCATGGAGCATCGAGCCTGAGAGAATGGGGAGGGTTCTTATATCGGCTGAAAGGTTTAAGAGGTGTGCCCACCCATTCATCCCGGGGGTGTTCTAAGCTCAGGGAGGAGGTCTTCAAGTATCCGAAGGATCGACCTGTCCTAGTCACATGTGGCCTCCCCTATGTTAATGGCCCCTGCCATATAGCGCATCTCAGAACCTATGTCCCAGCCGACGTCTTCGTTAGGTTTCTGAGGAAGATGGGGCAGGAGGTTGTCTTCGTCTGCGGCTCCGACACCCATGGGACGCCGATCACCGTGAAGGCTGAGGAGGAGGGCGTCTCCCCGAGGGAGATCGTCGAGCGATATCATCGACACTTCAAGGAGCTCTTCCCAAGGCTTGGCATAATCTTCGACAACTATGGCAGCACCGACGACCCATTAAACCACCATAGAACACAGCAGATCGTCCTCGAATTGATGAAGAGGGGCTACATCTACCCGAAGATTCTGAGGCTGCCCTACTGCCCCACATGTAAACGCTTCCTCCCAGACCGGTATCTGAGGGGCATCTGCCCTTATTGCGGCGCCGAGGCAAGGGGAGATGAATGTGATCAGGGTTGTGGACGCCACCTGGAGCCTGGGGAGCTCCTGGAGCCGAGATGCCGAATTTGCGGCTCGAAACCCGAGATGAGGGAGACAAGGCATTACTTCTTCAAGTTGACGGCCTTCGAGGATTTCCTCAGAGATTTCCTAAAGCAGATGGATGGAACCGAGAACGCGAGGAACTACGCCCTACAGTGGGTTGAGAAGGGTTTGAGGGATTGGAACATCACCAGGAACCTAGACTGGGGCGTGAAGTTCCCAGGGGAGGAGGGTCTCGTCCTCTACGTCTGGGTTGACGCCCCGATAGGCTATATCAGCTCGACGGAGGAGTGGGCTCAGAGAACCGGCGGCGACTGGGAATACTTCTGGCGTGGCCCTGGCTACATCATCCACTTCATCGGCGGCGACATCATCTACCATCACTGCATCTTCTGGCCTGCCATGTTGAAGGGGGCGGGATACAGCCTCCCCTACGCCGTCATAGCCTCGGGGATGGTTAAGGTTGAGGGCAAGGTCTTCTCTAAGAGCCGTGGATACGTCATCTGGGTTGAGGACGACTACCTCAACGAGGGCCTAGACCCAGATGCACTGAGATACTACGTCGTCTCCTATACGGGGCATACCCGAGACCTCGACTTCAGCTGGAGAACCTACGCCGAAAAGGTGAACCATGAGCTGGTAGCAACCCTCGGAAACTTCCTCTATAGGGCGCTCCTCTTCGCCAAGAGGAATTACGGCGTCATCCCAGAGGGTGATGTGGAGAGTGGTGTCAAAGCCGTCGTGGAGGAGGCCATAATGGAGATTAGACATGGACTCGATGAATACGAGTTTAAGAGGGTGGTGGACGCCGTTTTGACAGTCGCCTCCTATGGAAACCGATATCTACAGGAGGGGGAGCCGTGGAGGCGTATTAAGACCGATCCCGAGGCGGCTAAGCTGATCATCCATAACGCCCTATGGCTTGCTAAGGCGATAGCGGTTTTGATGGAGCCCATCATGCCCTTCAAGGCTTTGGAGCTCTGGAGGCAGCTCGGCTACGGTGAACGGGAGAATGTCCCGCTGGAGGAGGCTTTGGCTCCCCTAGAGGTCGGCCTCAAGCTGGGCGTGCCCAAGCCGCTCTTCGAGAAGATTCCGGAGGAGAAGGTGGAGGAGCTCTCGGAGCGGATTGCGAGGAGGGTTAGAGAGGCTGGGGGATGAGGCTTCGCATAGATCTCCACGTCCACACAATCCATAGCGGCGACTCCGTGGTCACCCTTGGGGAGGCGTTAGATTGGTGTAGGCGGAGAGGTCTAGACGGATTCGCCGTAACGGATCATGACACCGTGGAGGGGCTGAGCGAAATACCAGATGTGGATGACTGTGTAGTCATACCTGGCGTGGAGGTCTCAGCTAGGGGAGGGCACATCCTGGCTCTAGGCGTGGAGGAGCCTATACCAAAGGGGCTATCCATAGCCGAGACCGTTGATCTAATCGCTGAGCAGGGAGCTGTCTCCATCATCGCCCATCCCTACGCCCCTCTAAAGAGCTGGGTTGACGCAGATGAGCTGGATGGCGTCCCCCTCAACGCCGTCGAGGTGGCTAACTCCACGCAGATGCCCTACAGATGGGTCTTAGAGAGGAATAGGGAGCTGGCGAGGAGGCTTGGCTTACCGGAGACTGGTGGAAGCGACGCCCACGCCCCATGGGTCATCGGCCTGGCATACACCCTCATAGAGGCCGAGGAGAGGAGCCTAGACGCCATCCTAAAGGCCATCAAACAGGGGAGAACCGAGGCCGCTGGGAGAGGCCTCAAACCCCTAGAGAGGCTGAGGCTCCTCCTACGCTGAGATCACCAATCCCTCTGCTCCATCTGATACAGGTTGAGATCTAGGTTCAACGGCTTCTCAGGGCCAGCGTAGGGCTCCAGGTTATAGAGGTTAGGCTCCAGGAAGAGGTATCCAGCGAGGATCTGGGGGGACCTAACCCCGGTGAGTATTAAGGTCACCCTGAGAAGGTTGTTGAGCGCGGGGTTGACCCTCGCGCCCCAGATGACCATCGCCCCCTCATCCATAAGCTCCGTGACGTATTCCGCAGCTCTAACAGCCTCGCTTAGGCTCATATCGGTGCCGCCGCTGACGTGGATTAGGGCGCCGCTCGCCCCCTTATAGTCGACGTCGAGCAGCACGTGGTTGAGGGCGTTCTGAGCCGCCTCCTCGGCCCGCCGCTCTCCCTCGCCCTGGCCTACGCCTACGATGGCGACATCCCCCTTGGACATGATGGTCTTGAAGTCGGCGAAGTCGAGGTTTATGAGGCTTGGAACAGCTATGGTCTCGACGATGCCCTTAACCATGTTCGCCAGAATCCTATCTGCGACGGCGAAGGCCGAGTCTAGCGGCAGCTCCGGGACAACCTCCATCAATTTGTTGTTATCTATGATGACGGTTGTATGGGCCGCCCTCCTCATCTCATTGAGGCCCATGAGGGCATACTCGAATCGTCCCTTCTCATGTTTGAAGGGCATGGTGACCACGCCGATGACGATCGCCCCACATCTCCTGGCGATCTCCGCGATGACGGGGGCCGCGCCTGTTCCTGTTCCACCGCCCATGCCGGCGGTGACGAAGACGATATCCATACCCGAGAGGAGCTCCTCCATCTCATCAGAGCTCTCAAGCATCGCCTCCCTCCCAACATCGGGCATGTTACCCGCGCCGAAGCCTCGGGTTATCCGCTCCCCTATCAAAATCTTCCTATGAGCCCTCACCATCTCAAGGTGCTGCATATCAGTGTTAACCGCGATACACTCCGCCCCCTCAACGCCTAGCCTCATCAATCTATTGATGGTGTTGTTTCCACATCCACCCACGCCCACGATGGCGATCCGGCATTCACCGGGCTTCTTAAGGTCCTCTCCCCTCCCCCTCCTAAATTTAAGGGCTCTCTCCATTAACACCTCTTTGAACCTCCTTAGATGTCGCATAAATTCCGGATGTTTCTATGAGGCTCAATAATATCGCGATTGAATAAGACTTAGAGATAGATAACCTCTGGGAAACGAGTCTCCAACGAATTTTACATTCCTGAATCAATTTTCTAAACTATATTATGGATTATTGCTTGTATCCTGTTGAGAGCGTAGGGTGAGGCATCGCCTGGGATTCGAGGATGGTCGTATAATAGTCTATTATGGAGGTAATAGGGGGCCTCCTAAAGCCTCTAAGTTAATTGATACATCCAAAGGGGAGATCACCCCATCTCCGAGGCCATAAAAATCTCCTCGATGAGAGGCCTTTATCTTAGAGCCTCACCACACCATACACGGCTTGGCGAGGATATACGGAGAGGTCTACGGCTGCAGCATGAACATGGCGGACTATGAGATCGCCCTAGGCCTCTTAAAGGAGGCTGGGCATGTCATCGTCGAATCCCCAGAGTCCGCCGAGATCCTTATGATCTTCACCTGCATCGTTAAGACGCCGACGGAGAGGAAGATGGTGAGGCGGATCAGGGAGCTGAGGACTCTGGGTAAGCCCCTGATCATCGCTGGATGTATGCCTGAGGCTGAGAGGTTTCTCATCGAGTCTGAGGCCCCTGAGGCCTCTCTCCTTGGGCCTGATGATCTCCTCAGCGTCGTGGAGGTGGTGGAGGCGGCCCTTAGGGGCGAGCGGCGGGTGCTCGTCGGAGGGGAGATGAGGAAGACCTGCCTCCCAAGGGTGAGGAGGAACCCCGTCATCCACATCGCCCCCATAGCCTCAGGCTGCCTCGGCGAGTGTAGCTATTGTATAGTGAAGCGGGCTAGGGGGTGGCTGAGGTCTTATCCCGCAGAGGAGATCGTCGAGGATGTCAGGAGGGCGCTGAGGGAGGGCTGTAGGGAGATCTGGGTTACGGCTGAGGATACCGCCGCCTATCGATGGAGGGGGCTGAGGCTTCCAGATCTATTGGAGATGCTGTCGGGTCTTGATGGACGCTTCTACATCAGGGTTGGGATGATGACGCCGAATCAGGCGTTGGAGATACTCGACGACCTCATCGAGGCGTATAGGTCGCCGAAGGTCTTCAAATTCCTACACCTCCCCGTCCAATCGGGCAGCGATGAGGTCTTGAAGCGTATGAGGCGTCGATACACCGTTGAGGAGTTCAAATATATCGTCTCCAGATTCAGAGAGGCCCACCCCGAATTGACGTTGTCAACCGACGTCATCTGCGGCTTCCCAGGGGAGACCGAGGGAGACTTCCAGGATACCCTGAAGCTATTGGAGGAGGTGAGGCCCGATGTCCTCAACATCTCCAGGTTCTGGCCCAGACCTGGAACCGAGGCCGCAGAGATGGGGGGGCAGCTCCATGGACGTGAGACGAAGCGTCGCAGCCGGATAATGACGGAGCTGTGGAGACGTCTCAGCCTAGAATCCGGCTCCAGATGGATCGGTTGGAGAGGTGAAGCCCTCGTCGACGAATATGGGAGGCGTGGGACCCTCGTGGCGAGGAACTACACCTACAGGCCGATAGTCCTCAAGGCTCAGGCCAAGCTGGGCGAATTCATAGAGGTGGAGATAAAGGAGGCACGGGTCGGCTACCTGGTAGGTGAGTCCCTGAAACTGGGTTAAAGCCACTTTAACCTCGATGTATTAATAGGCTATCTTCCTCCTTAGGGATGTGGAAGACCCCTTTGGAGAGGCCCTATGGGAATATCATCAGAGGGGAGAAGCTCGATACCTTATCCGTAGAGACGACGGCTACGTCGATGAGGTAGACGTAAAGCTCTACTTCCAAGGACCTGAGGACTGGCCTGAGGTGGAGCGGAGAGCCCTAATGAGGGTGAGAGGGAGGATTCTCGACTTAGGCTGTGGAGCTGGCCGCCACCTCCTGCTGCTTCAGAGCCTAGGCCACGAGGCGGTGGGCATAGATATCTCACCCCTCGCCTTGAAGGTTTCCAGGGAGAGGGGCGTCGAGCACTGCGTATTGATGGATGCCCGATACCTAGGGTTTAGAGCTGTCTCCTTCGACTCGGCGTTGATGATGGGAAACAACTTCGGCATAGCTGGAGACCCCGAGAAGACGATGGCGCTCCTCAAGGATCTTCATAGGATCATGAGATCTGGAGGTATGCTCATAGCCACCTCCATAGATCCTCTTGAGACCGACAATCCAAGCCATCTCGCATACCATGAGCTGAATAGAAGACGAGGCCGCCCAGTGGGGCTAGTCACCATACGCATAGAGTTTGGAGACGAGTATAGTCCCTGGTTTAATCTCTGGCTGGCCACGCCGGAGGAGATGGAGCGGACGGCCAAAGGGGCTGGCTGGAGAATATTGGAGCTCCATAAAAGCCATAGAGGTCTCTACTCAGCGGTTCTAATACGGATGTAGTTAGCATCAACTCTCTCCATCGTTTATGGTTTCAGAGAGCCTAGGGGTATCGTCGGGTTTCCTTCCCTA
>Ga0190363_1002131_pt1 | contig 11470 bp, 16 predicted proteins | sample 48721867_MG_FD_161272 | JGI IMG/M metagenome (GOLD analysis project Ga0190363, IMG submission 161272) | Hydrothermal vent microbial mat bacterial communities from Southern Trench, Guaymas Basin, Mexico - 4872-18-6-7_MG | ecosystem: Environmental > Aquatic > Marine > Hydrothermal vents >...
TGGTCATCGACGATGAGCTGTGCGCCATGGCCTATAGGCTGATTGAGGGCGTCGACGTCGATGAGGAGACCCTCGCCCTGGAGGTCATAGAGAAGGTGGGGCCAGGAGGCCACTATCTGGGCGAGAGGCATACGTTGAAGCACTTCAGGAGGGAGCGATACATACCATCAGATGTGGTCTGCAGACTCTCCCTCGACGCCTGGAGGAAGGCGGGGTCGAAGGACATCATCACCAGAGCCAAGGAACGGGTGGAGAAGCTGCTGAAAGAGCATCAACCCAAACCCATGCCAGAGGAGAGAGCACAGACACTAGAGGAGGTGCTGAACTCCATCTTCAAAAGATATGGTCTAGAGAGACCGGAGGTATAGGGATGCGGATCATAGTCATCGGCTGTGGAAAGATCGGCTCCATCATAGCCAAAGACCTCGCCGAGTCGCTGGAAGCTGAGATAACCGTCGCCGACAAATTTGAGACAGCAGCCCGACGGGTGGCCGAGGAGATCAGCGGAGAGTGGACGACCGTCGACGCCTCAAGTAAGGGGAGCATAGCCCAAGCCCTAAGGGGATTCGACCTCGCCGTTGGAGCTCTACCCGGCGACTACGGCTTCAACGCCATGGAAGCCGCCGTCGAGGTGGGCGTCGACATGGTTGATGTCTCCTACACCCCCGAGAATCCGCTGATCCTCGATGAGGAGGCTCGGCGTAAGGAGATGACGCTCATCCCCGATTGCGGTGTGGCTCCAGGACTGTCGAATATGCTGGTGAGCTATGGGGCCTCAAAGCTCGACGAGGTGAGGGCGGCCCACATCCTCGTGGGAGGCATCCCGGAAAGGCCGGTTCCACCGCTGGGCTATACGATAACATGGTCGGCTGAGGGCCTCATCGATGAGTATATGCGGCCCGTCCGCATCGTCGAGAACGGCAGAGTCGTCGAGGTTCCAGCGCTCAGCGGCCTCGAGGAGATCGATTTCCCAGGGCTCGGCCGTTTGGAGGCCTTCTACACCGATGGCCTAAGAACCCTCATAGAGACCTTCAAGGGCGTGGAGAGCATGTATGAGAAGACGCTTAGATATCCAGGGCATGTGGAGAAGGTTAAGCTACTCAGGGAGCTCGGCCTCTTCGACGATGAGCCCATAGAGGTTGAGGGGGTGAAGGTCTCACCGAAGCACTTCACCGCGAGGCTACTGGAGAGACATCTGAGGATGCCTGATGTGGGAGACCTTCTGGCGATGATGGTGGAGGTTAAGGGCCTGAAGGATGGCGTGGAGAAGACCATCAGATTCCACCTCCTCGACCGATACGACAGGGCGAGTGGCGTCACGGCTATGGCGAGGACGACGGGCTACACCACCTCCATAGTGGCCCAACTGCTGGCCAAGGGGCGCATAGAGGAGAGGGGTGTGATACCCCCGGAGAAACTGGGTCTGAGGTCTCAGATCTTCGAGGAGATACTGATGGAGCTCCGGAGACGCGGCGTCGAGGTGATGGAGCAGGTTGATGAAGCTGGAGGCTGAACAGAAAATCTTCGAGATCGCGGATGTCAAGGTCGGTGGAATACCAGGTCGAGACCCAACGGTGCTGATAGGCACAATATTCTACAAGAAGCAGCGGATCGTCGAAGATGATCGCCGAGGAATCTTCGACGAGGAGAAGGCTGAGGAGCTCATAAAGCTCCAAGAGGAATTCTCGGATCGGACGGGAAACCCCTCCATGCTGGACGTCGAGGGGGCGACCTCGGAGGCCTTGAGGAGATACCTGGAATTCGCGGCAGACGTCACCGATGAACCCCTCCTCCTAGGTGGCCCCACACCGGAGGTTAGGATCGAAGCCCTGAAGTGGGCTGGGGAGGTGGGGCTTACAAACAGAATCGTCTACAACTCGCTGCTACCAGGATGCGGAAGAGAGGAGCTTGAGGCCATAAGGGATGCGGGAGTCAAATGCGCCATACTCCTCGCCTATAATGTCTCAAGCCTCACCTCAGCTGGAAGGTTGAAGGCGCTCCAGGAGCTCCTGGAGGCCGTTGAGGGATATGGCATCGAGAAAACCCTTCTCGACACCTTCGTGATGGACATCCCAAGTCTCGGCATAGCCCTCCAAGCCATACCCGAAGCCAAGTCCCGATGGGGACTACCAGCTGGATGCGGCCCCCACAACGCCATAGGCCTATGGAAGGGCCTGAAAAAGAAGATGGGAATCAAAGCCAGAAGGCCGGCGGTGGCAGCCGTCAACGCTGTCGCCGCAGCCCTTGGAGCTGACTTCCTCCTCTACGGTCCAATAGAGGAGGCCCCCTACGTCTATCCAGCCGTAGCGATGGTGGACGCCGCCTACGCCTTCCCAGCGATGAGGAGCGGCATGAAGCTGAGCAGGGAGCACCCCCTCTTCAAAATACCCTGAGAAATCTGGAAGGACAGTGGCTGTCAAAAGGCTTCGAGTCAACGCCTCAATCTAGGTTAACGTAGTAGGGACTCCTAATCTAATCTGGGTTTAGGTGCTGACTCATATATCCCGACTCGAAGGATTCGACGCAAGCCCTCACACAGCGTCCGCAGACATCGGCCTCCAATCCATGTCGCTCTAGGGCGAGGATGTATCGTCGACACAGCTCCCTATAGTCCTCGCCGAGCCTCTCAGCCCGTAGCAGCGGGCAGGCCTCAAGGCAGGCTCGACATTCGGCGCATCCCCCCTCCGACGGCCCCGTAGATGGAAACGATAGGGGAGTGTAGATGGTGGCCAATCTAATCGCCGAGGCATATCTGGGATTCACAATCAATCCGCTCTTACCCCTCCAGCCCACCCCAGCCAGCTCAGCTGCCACCCTGTGGGAGACAGTCGCGGCGTAGAAATCCTCCACATGCTCCACCCTGCCGGTGAATCCCTCGAGGGTTGCGAGTACGGCGATCCCATCAACGAGCTCAGCGATCCTCTTCGCCGTATGGTTCAAGGCCCTATTCAACCTATGATAGGCTCTGGCATAGATGTTCCAGGATTCCCTATATCCCCTCATGGGTATGGCATCTATGACCTCCCTCGGATAGGCGTAGGCGATGGAGATGGCGCCCCGCATGGAGTCTATGGCATCACCGCAGAACTCCTCAAGCCGCCTCCTCTGAATCGGCATCAGCGCCGCATAGACGTCTCTGAAAGGGGCGAAGCCGAGGACACCCCTCAAACCCCATCGCTCAGCCTCCCCCCTGAAGACCTCCAGAACCTCCTCAAGCATCAAGCTTGGATATGCCTCGAGGATTTAATTGTTTGAGGTAGGGTTAAATCCCCCTTAGACCATTAGGATTCACCATGTCTAGGCTGAGGAATGAGTTGAAGTGGAGGCTTAAGCGGGGTGAAACCTGCCTCGGAGCCTGGGTTCATATACTACACCCCGTCTCGGTGAGGAATCTCGCCCGAAGCGGCGTCGACTGGGTTCTCTTCGACACGGAGCATGGAGCCGCCAGCTTTGAGACCCTTGACCTATTGGTGAGGGAGGTCTGCGGCTCGGGGGCTATCCCCCTGATTAGGGTTGTATGGAACGATATGAACGCCATCAAGAGAGCGCTGGACACGGGAGCCCTCGGCGTTGTAATCCCCCTTATCGAAACCCGTGAGGCGGCTGAGAAGGCCGTTAGATACACCCGCTATCCACCCGAGGGGGTTAGGGGATGCGCCCCAGGGCGTCCAGCCTCGGCGTGGGGCGTATCAACCCAAGAGTATCTCGACCACGTGAACGATGAGATGTTCGTCGCCGTCCAGATCGAGACCGGTAGAGCCGTGGAGAACGTCGAGGAGATCGTCTCCGTCGACGGCGTAGACGCCACCTTCATAGGGCCAACAGACCTCTCCACCTCCACGGGGCATAGAGGCGACCCCTTCCACCCGGAGGTGGTGGAGATGATGCATCGGGTCATCGAGGCCTCTGAGGCGGCGGGAGTGGCCCCAGGTATCGCCTATGGACTGGGCGTGGAGCATCTCAGGGGGCTCATCGATATGGGCTTCAGGTTCATTGGCATAGGCAGCGACGTATCGCTGATGAGCTATGGATGCCGCGAGACCTTAGCCAAGCTGAGAGGGGGGTAGGGAATATATTTATGTCGGTTCATCTCCAATTCTTTAGCGCTTCAGGGAAAAGGGGTCAGAGTTGACGACGGTCTACGACATCCCAGCGGACATCCTGATAGATAGGCTGTCAAAATACCTAAAGGAGAATGTGAGAGAGGTTAGGCCGCCTGAGTGGGCCGCATACGTGAAGACGGGCTCCCACGTTGAGAGAACCCCCCACAACCCCGACTGGTGGTATATCAGAGCCGCCTCGATACTGAGGAAGCTCTACATCAAGGGCCCCATAGGGGTTTCAAGGCTGAGGAAGATGTATGGCGGCCGTAAGCGTAGAGGCGTCAAGCCAGCCCACTTCAGGAAGGCGGGGGGCTCCATAATAAGGCATATACTCCAGCAGCTGGAGGAGGCCGGGCTAGCGGAGAGGGATGGGAATAAGGGTCGAGTCCTCACCCCAAAGGGTAGAAGCCTCCTAGATGCGATGGCGGCCAGAATTAAACGGGAGTTGGAGAGGGAGATACCCGAGCTGAAGGCCTACTAGGTGGTCGAGATGTCATCGGATGAGGAGCTTGAACGACTCAAGTTGAGGAGGCTGATGGAGCTCCAGGCTAGGCAGAGGGAGGAGGAGCTTCGCAGGGAGGCTGAGGCTCAGAAGCAGCTCCTCCTCTGGAGAATTCTCACCCCTAAGGCGAGGCAGAGATTGACGAATATCAAGATGGTGAGACCTGACTACGCCGAGCAGCTGGAGCTCCAGCTCATCCAGGCTGCCAGAACCGGCCGGATCAGGCTGCCGATAACCGATGATATGCTCAGGAGACTCCTAGCCCAGATACAGGCCCAGCAGAAAAGGGAGATCAAGATTAGGAGGGTCTAGATGGGGAGGTATAAGCCCCTAGCCTATAAGTTGAGGCTTGCAAAGGCCGGGAAGCAGAATAGACCAGTCCCAGCCTGGATCATATTAAAGACCATGGGGAGAGTGCGCTCCAGCCCGAAGAGCCGAAGACATTGGAGAAGGAGTAAGCTTAAGGATTAGGTGATTAGAGGTGTCGGAGGCGGTTGAGGAGCGCATCTACACGGTGCCGCTGAAGAAGGCGTGGGCGGCGCCGAGGTGGAAGAGGGCTGAGAAGGCGGTGAGGGTGCTGAGGGAGTTCGCTGAGAGGCACATGAAGTCAACTGAGATCGTCATAGACCCAGAGGTCAACGAGGCCATCTGGAGGAGGGGAATACAGAAGCCCCCTAGGCGTATAAGGGTGAAGATGACGAAGGATGAGGACGGCGTGGTCAGGGTCACCCTCGCCGAGGGGAAGGGAGTTGAGCGAGGTGAAACTCTACAGGATTAAGGGTGAAATCCGAAAGCCGCAGCTCCTAGAGCCGATGAGATTTGAGAAGGAGATACCGGCGACGAGGCTTAAAGATGCGCTGGAGAAGATATACTGCGAACTTGGAAGCAGACATAGGGCTAAGAGATTCCAGATCAAGATTCTAGAGGTAGAGGAGATTGAGCGGGGAGAGAGCTGAGAAGGAGGAGACGCTTAGGAGGCTTATAGCCGAGCTCAGATTGATGCAGAGCTCGGCCGAGGTCTTGCAGCGGAGGCTTGAGCTCCTTAAGTCCATGGAGGCGGAGCTTAGGATGGCTGAGTCAGCCCTCAAGGCCCTGAGAGATGTGGAGGAGGGGACACCGATCCTCATACCCATAGGCGGCGGAACCTATATAGACGCCAGAATTGAAGCCCTCGAAAGGGTGATCGTCGGCGTAGGAGCCGACGTCTCAGTGGAGATGGAGCCTGAGAAGGCGCTGGAGGACCTCTCCAACAGATTAGAGGAGGTGGAGAAGGCCTCGAGGGCTATGGAGCAGCAGCTGGAGCAGCTTCTCATGCAGATGGAGATCCATCAGGAGGGTATCAGCCGACTCGCGGCTGAGCTGAGAGGGAGAACGGGTGTTCGAGAGACTTAGGGAGAGCCTTAAGGGCTTAGTGGAGAGGATCTCTAAGAGGAGATTCACTAAGGAGGAGTTGGATCAAATCCTATGGGAGCTCCAACTCCAACTGGTCTCCAACGATGTCGCCTTAAAGGTAGCTGAACATATCAGCTCAGAGCTTAAGAGACGCCTCCTATGCGTGGAGGCTCCTCGCTTCGGCGATAGGGTGCAGATAGTCAGGGAAGCTCTTCGAGAGACGATGAGGGATATACTCAAGACACCACCTGAAGATCTGCTGAAGATGGCGGGGGAGAAACGTAAACATGGTGAGCCGCTCGTCCTCCTCTTCATAGGCGTCAATGGGACGGGGAAGACGACGACGATAGCGAAGGTGGCGAAGCTGCTGATGGACCACGGCTATAGGGTTGTCCTCGCCTCGGGGGATACCTACAGGGCTGGAGCCATAGAGCAGCTGGAGGAGCATGCCAGGAGGCTTGGGCTGAGGGTGATCAGGCATCGATATGGAGCTGACCCGGCGGCCGTCAGCTATGATGCAGTTGAGCATGCTAGGGCTAGGGGCTATGACGCCGTGCTCATAGATACGGCGGGGAGGATGCAGACAAATCGAAACCTTATGGAAGAGCTACGTAAGATCAAGCGGGTTATACGGCCCGATCTGACGATCCTCGTCGTCGATGCACTGACTGGAAACGACGCTGTTGAGCAGGCTGAGACCTTCAACCGAGAGGTGGGCTTCGACGCGGCCATAGTAACGAAGGTGGACGCCGATGCGAGGGGTGGATCAAGCCTGAGCATCGCCTACTCGACGGGTAAGCCCATCCTATACCTCGGCACGGGTCAGGGCTATGGAGACCTACAACCCTTCAACCCCGATTGGCTGCTGAGGAGGCTGCTCCCATAAAGGTTTTAAGGCTCCCGATGATTAGGAGCGTCGGATGGGCCTGAGAGAATTCCTAACGTCGGCCTCTCGACTGCTGAGAACCATCTCAAAGCCGGATCGGAGAACCTTCTGGCTCAGCGTTAAGGTCTGCCTAATGGGAGTCGCCCTCATAGGGGGGATAGGCTACCTGATTAGGCTGATCTCGGTAACCCTTCAGGGCATATAGACCAATAGGTTTAATTCTCCCCCTGGAGAGTATGGTTAAGCGTCTTAAGGGTGTGAGGAATGCCCCTCTACGCGGTGAAGGTGACGGTGGGCCAGGAGAGAAACGTGGCGATGATGCTAGCTGATAGAGCCGAGGTGGAGGGGCTGCCGATAGCCGCCATTCTCGCCCCCGCGGAGCTGAGGGGCTATATAATAGTCGAGGCGGCGATGCCCCACATGGTCGACGAGCTGATAAGGGGCGTGAGACATGTGAGAGGCCGGGTTCCAGGCGTCGTAAACCCCGCAGAGGTGGATCACTACCTGGAGACGAGGCCGGCTATAGAGGGGCTGAGGGAGGGAGCCATCGTGGAGGTGGTTGCGGGGCCCTTCAAGGGGATGCAGGCTCGAATCATCAGGATCGATGAGGCTAAGGAGGAGGTCACCATAGAGCTCCTAGAGGCGAGCTTTACTCTGCCGATCACGGTTCACGCAGACTATGTCCGGGAGGTGAGGGAGGGCTAATGGTGAAGAAGACCTTCAAGTTCATCGTCACAGGCGGGGAGGCCACGGGAGGCCCGCCGATAGGTCCGGCCATCGGCCCCCTTGGAATAAACGTGATGATGGTGGTCAACAAGATCAATGAGGCCACCGCGGTCTATAAGGGCGTAAAGGTTCCGGTGGAGGTCACAGTCGACACGGATACGAAGGAGTTCACCGTGAAACTCGGCTCGCTGTCAACCTATGCGCATATAACTCAGATCCTAGGCCTGGAGAAGGGGTCCTCTGATCCCAAAAGGGAGTTCGTCGGAGACCTAACCTTCGATCAGGTGGTGGAGATAGCTAAGAAGAAGTGGGATGACCTCCTCGCCGCCACCCTTAAGGGGGCCGTGAAGGAGATACTTGGAAGCTGCCTAAGCATGGGGATAACCGTCGATGGAAAGCCAGTGAAGGAGATCCTAAGACTTATAGATGAAGGGGCCTACGATGACAAGCTCAGAGAGGAGTAAAGCTTTATATCAGGCATCGGAGGAGGGGGGAGCCTAGATGTCGGTTCCGAGAGAGAGAATCCTAGAGGCCTTGAGGGAGGCCAGAAAAGCTGCGCCTAAACGCCAATTCGAACAATCGATAGAGCTGATGATAAACCTCAAGGACATCGACCTGAAGAGACCTGAGAACAGGATAAATCTGAGGATCAGGCTTCCAAACGGGGTCGGCAAACGACGAGTCCTCGTCTTCGCCTCTGGAGACCTAGCCCTCAGAGCCAGGGAGGCCGGAGCCGATGAGGTGATAGACCCAAACGAGCTTCAGAGCATCGCGGGAGATAAGAAGGAGGTGAAGAGGAGGCTTAAGGATTATGACCTCTTCCTCGCTGAGGCTCCTCTCATGCCCCTAATAGGCCGCATCGTGGGCCCCATCCTAGGGCCTAGGGGCAAGATGCCGACGCCCGTTCCACCTCAAGCATCGATAGAGGAGGTTATGGAGAGGGAGAGAAAGATGGTCGTCCTCAGGAGTAGGGATAAGCCCTATGTGATGTGCATCGTCGGTAAGGAGGGTATGAGCGACGAGGAGGTAGCTGAGAACATCGAGGCAATCTTCTCAACCCTCCTGAGGACGCTGAAGAAGGGTATGGGCAACATAAAGTCGGCCTATGTGAAGCTCACCATGGGGCCTGCGGTGAGGCTCCTCTGAGGTGTAGGCGGATGAGCAGGAGAGCTAGGGAGCGGAAGGCCCGCATCGTCGAGGAGGCCCTGAGGATTCTGAAGGAATATGAGGTCATAGGGGCAGCGGATCTCCATAAGATCGAGAGCAGGATGCTCCAGGATCTGAGGAAGAAGCTTAGGGGGAAGATGATCTTCAAGGTGATAAAGAACACGCTGATGAGGAGGGCGATGGAGAAGCTTGATATGCCCAACATCGACGAGTTCTTCGACGCCATAAAGGGGCAGAACATCTTCATCTTCTACAATGGAAACCCCTTCGAATTGGCGATGATCCTCGGCAGAAATAAGGTGAAGGTCTTCGCAAAGCCCGGCGACGTAGCCACCGAGGAGATCGTCATACCAGCGGGGAATACAGGTCTATCGCCCGGCCCAATTCTCAGCCAGCTCGCCTCACTCGGAGCGAGAACGCGCATAGAGAGCGGAAGCATATGGGTCGCTAAGGACACCGTCGTAGCGAAGCCTGGAGATGTCATCTCCAGAGACCTCGCGGAGGTGCTCAGACGCCTCGGTATGAGGGTTGCCGAGATGGGGCTGGAGATCAAGGCAGTCTACGACCATGGCAGGATCATACCGAGGGAGGAGCTGCAGATAGATGTCGAGACCTACAGAGAGGAGCTGATGAGGGCATACTCAGACGCCTTGAAGGTGGCCGTCGAGTCGGCATACCCGACGGCTGAAACGCTGCCGTTGATCTTATCCAGGGCCTACCTGGGAGCTAGGAAAGTCGCTCTCGAGGCTGGATACCCGACGGCTGAGACCATCGGCGAGCTCCTATCCCTCGTCCAGATGAAAGCGCAGACGCTGCAGAGATTGGTGGAGGAGCATACGCGCGGTTAGGCCCTCTCAACCCTGAAGATTACCGGTCTCAGCCCATCGGTGCAGCAGCAGATCATCACTCCATGCTCCTCATACCAGGGGAAATCGCCGTTAAACCTCAGGGTCAAAACCACTTTGTAGATATCGTTCCAAGCCCAGGTGCAGAAGCCCTCAGGCATACGTCCATCCTCCACATAGAAGACCTGCCCCTCCTTGAATACCGGACATGGCTCCGTTGGGCCGCCCTTAACCGGTGACTCCTTGAAAACCTCCCCCGGCTTCATACGCTTCAAAACCGTGATCTTAACCCTACTGGGCTCGGACATAGGCATCCCACACTATTTTACTGAGGTGATCCTTTAAGTTGATCGATGCCGCCCTTAAATCAGCTCCTTGGAGCCCCCCTCACAGTCCTCGGAGCCCTTCTCTGCCTCCGATGGTGGCTATTCTGGAGGAGGCACTATCGGGGGAAACTGATAACCTATGGCCCCTATTCCCTCGTTAGACATCCCTTATACGCATCCTTCCTCATCCTGGTCCTCGGCTTAGCCCTCCTGATAACGGTCCCCGAGACCCTGATGCTGCTGCTCATAAGCCTCGCAGTCATACCGCTGCATATCAGGGGAGAAGAGAGGGATCTACTGAGAAGATATGGAGAGGAATATAGGAAATATATGAAACGGGTGAGGTGGAGGCTTATACCTGGAATATATTAGGCGTCTACTCCTTGACGTACTTCAGCTCCCTGACCTCTATGGCGCCGAGGTACATCTCCGTCAGGTGTGGATGATTCAGGAGCTCCTTAGCGGTTCCCTTGAAGATGAAGCGGCCGTGCCTCATCATGTAGGCGTAGTCGCCGACTTGAAGCGCCCTCCTAGCCCTCTGCTCTACGAGAACTACGGGTAGACCCGTCAGCTCAGCCATCTCCTTGAACTTCTTCATAACCTCCGTCACCAGCTTGGGCATCAGCCCCGCCGTCGGCTCGTCTACGAGCATCACCTTCGGATCTCGTATGAGCACCATGCTCTCAGCGAGCATCTGCCTCTCACCTCCGCTGAGGGTTCCAGCCTTTCGATGTAGGAAGCCCTTCAGCTTCGGGAATAGGGTGAAGATCATCTCCAGCTTCTCCTCAACCTTGCTGGGATCCCTCACCGTGTAAGCGGCCATCTTCAGGTTCTCCCACACCGTCAACCTGCTAAAGATATTACCTACCTGAGGCATGTACCCTATACCTATGCGAGTTCTCTCGTGGGGCGGCATCTTCGTTATATCCTTCCCCTGATAGTAGATCTCGCCGGAGTAGACGGTCACCAGCCCCATTATGGCCTTGAGAAGCGTCGTCTTGCCAACGCCGTTAGGGCCTACGATGACGGTTACAGCCTCATCTGGAGCCTCGAAGTCGATGTCGTAGAGGACGTGGATAGGCCCATAACCCGCGTTTAAACCCTTAGTCTCAATTACGTTTCCCATCTTCTCACTCCTCCCCTAGGTATGAGGTGATGACCCTCGGATCCTCGAAAACCTCCTCAGCTCGGCCCTGACAGACGAGCTTACCCCTATCCATGGCGAAGACCCAGTCGGCGTACTGGGCGGCGACCTCGAGGCGGTGCTCGATGACTAGGAAGGTGATGTTCAACTCATCTCTCAGCTTTATGATATGGCTGAAGATCTGGTGGCAGAGCTTCGGGTCTATGCTGCCAACCGGCTCGTCAAGGAGGATGGTCTCACCACCGCTCATCAACGCCCTCCCGATCTCCAGAAGCTTCAGCTCACCTCCGCTGAGGGTCTTAGCTGGCTTATTCCAGACATGCATAAGACCGAGAACCCTCAGAAGCTCCGCAGCCCTCCGCACGGCGCTGATCTCGCT
>Ga0190363_1002132_pt1 | contig 11447 bp, 21 predicted proteins | sample 48721867_MG_FD_161272 | JGI IMG/M metagenome (GOLD analysis project Ga0190363, IMG submission 161272) | Hydrothermal vent microbial mat bacterial communities from Southern Trench, Guaymas Basin, Mexico - 4872-18-6-7_MG | ecosystem: Environmental > Aquatic > Marine > Hydrothermal vents >...
AGACATAAACGTATCTTTGGGTCAGTTATTATCAGTAGTAGGTGTATCAGTAGCTACAGGTGGAGCTATAGCATTGGGACTTGCGGCAGGAGGAGCTACGGGTGTAGGTCTAGCTGTAGTTGGTGTTGTAGTCGGTGGAATTGCTATTTACCAGATATTAACACGTGATACGTCAAAGTCTCCAACGGATTCAGAAATGTTAGCAGTAAGCAATAAAGCAGAAGAAGGAAGACAAAACGTTAAGAATGCAACAAACAATGCACTACAAACATTAGATTACTACTACAATCAAGGACAGATCACTCAAACAGCTTATGAAAACATAAAAGCCGAGATACTCAACGTAAGGGATACAGCAATTAATGCAATAAATGAACTAGAAGATGAATCAAAGAATCAAATAAATGACGCTTATGATAAAGGGTATAATGACGCTAAAGAGGACTATCTCAAGTGGATAGCAGTATCTGGAGCTGTAGGTTTTGGTTTGGGTATATTTTTGGGTAGGAGGTGATGTTATGCCTTCTAAACTCTCGACACGTGTTAGCAGATTAGAGAAGATAGTAGAGAAGCACGAAGAGAGACTAGAAAAGCTTGAAGACTCTATGAATGCAGTAAATAAGCAACTTCAAGACATGAGAACTAGGATTGAAGACATGAGAACACAAATGACAAAGCAGGATAAGGATACGGCAGAAATAAAAGCAAATGTTAAGAGCTTATGGGCATTTATTAAGTATTTTGTAGCTCCTGCTTTAACAGGTTTAATAGGTTTGGCTATAGCTAATCTATTCACATGAGGGAGGGGTAGTTTATGGCGTTTAGTTGTAAATATGCAAGAGTTGGAATTAATACGGGAGTTGGTAGTGCATATTACGAACTCAACAACCCGATAACGAGCGGTGTTGTTGTTATTGAGTTCGATGCAAAAATAAGAGCAAGAGCACAAACAAATGACGGAATAGCAGTAAATGCAACAGACCCAACAACGTTAGATAGAATCGTAGGAGTAGTAACAAGATACGCATCAACAGATCCAAATGGCCACCTATGGGTAGTAATATACAAGGATAGCACGGGATCAATGAAGTATATTGATACGGGCATACCAGCAGACGGTTCAGAACGTCATTATAAAATACAGATAGATCTAGACAACAAAACAATTGATGTATGGATAGATAGCACTCAAGTAGTCGCAAGTGAAGCTTATCAAGGATCTAAGATCACTAATTCTAACCAAGTAGCAGCTATAGAAGTCCTCGTAGGAGGATCAGAGAACACGGAAGCTACATATGTTGACATTGATAACATTGTAATCAATCAAGACTCTACAACAGTATATAGTGAAGATTTCGAGGATGAAACAGTAGGCCAAGCACCTACGGGATGGGGCACATATGATCTTTCTGGCGACTCTGGAATATACATTACCGTTGAGGAGATACTACAGCCTCCACCATTCACATTGAGTGCAGGAAACGAAATAATTGCATTAGTTAGGTGTACTCCTGATGGGGTAAACTTTGGGACATGTTCGCAGTTTGTCCATCCGTCTATACTTGATATTATTAACAAACTACCAAACGGATATGAATATATCATGGCGATTACACCATACCCAGGCGGAGATGCACGATATGAAAACCCATCGATATTATTCTCTAATGACTTAATGAATTGGTCAGAGAATGGTGTAACAAATCCCTTGGCAAATCCACCACCAGACGCTGTGCATCATAGTGGGCCTCATAATGCTGACCCGTGCTTAGTATATGACCCCATAAACAAAGAGTTCAGGCTGTATTGGGCGTACTGGAGTGATCAAGAGAACATAAAGAGATGGAGATTCTTAAGGAGTAAGGACGGAGTAGTGTGGGATGGACCATATGACACAAATCTATCGGATTCAAACTTTTACTGGAGTTTCTCAATATTATACGATAGTTCAGACGGAAAATGGAAGGCTTGGGGGGTAAAGTCAGACGTTAGCCCGTTCGAGGTTCGTTATTTCGAAAGTAACGACGGTATAACGTTTACAGAAATTGGAAAATGTAACATATATCAGTCATATAACGGTCAATCATGGAACGTTTGGCACCTAGAAGTCAGAAAAGTCGGCTCAGAATTCTGGATGATTGCCGCAATGAACCCCGTAGGATCACAAAATGCAGACAAACCTATACACTTATTCTTATTCAGAAGCACGGACGGGGTCAACTGGTCAGGTTATAGTGAGCCAATATTAACGACTGAGAACAGTTTATCAGATGATAGAGTATACAAGTCGTCATTTGTTATTAAAAATGGAACAATGCACGTAATATATTCATACAGGAATACCGACGGTACGTGGCATATAGCATATACGTATGTGGATGTATCATCTATAACAACAGATAATAGTGATAACGTAATAACAGACACAATAACAGGAGTGCCGCACTTTACAACCGAGCTAGACAAAACTAGTGTGTCAGTTGAAGCAAATAAAACGTTTTCAGTAACTGCAAAGGTAACAAACAACGGATCCTCACAGGGTAACGCTGAGGTTAGGCTTAAGGACCATAACGGCAATATAGTATTTTCAACTACGGTTTCAGTAGATGCTGGTAGCTATTCAAACGTAACACTACTAGGAACCGCACCAAGCACTCAAGGAACATATCAATGGACGGTAGAAACATACAATCAAACAACCGAACAAGTTGACGATACAGATACACTAACAGTAAATGTAACTGCACCACCAACAAAGAAGGAAGAATTTCCATTCTGGATATTCCTATTACTGCTAATATTCTTCCTAGTGCTACTTTCTAGAAGACGCTACTAACCTTTTTTCATATTATTTTTGTCAAGGTGATGATAAAATGAAGATCATCATAATAAACAGAGATGAGCTTAGAAGACTCTTGAGAAAGGTTAAGAAAGCATTAGAAAGAAGGGTGATCATAGAATGACGACAAAGAAACAACTTATAGCAAGGTTAAAGTTTGCTCTAAAATACGGCTGGAAGATACCTGATGAAATCTTAGACTATGTGGACTTTGAACACTTTGTAGATGAAACTCTAGGATTTTACGAAAATCTTTATGCAATAATCGAGGAAATCCCAGAGATCAGAAAATATGTTGAGAGAAGGAGAAAAGAGCAATTAGTCCGTGAATTGTCAGAGTATGACATAAATGAGCTTATTGCTTTGATTAAGGTCATAGACTATGTAGAGGAAACGGGAGATGAACGCTATAAGTGGATCTTAGAAGAACTAGAAAAGCAAGGGCTAACAAAATACGATTTACTATCTATCCTGTTTCCTAGAGAGTTAAAGACACTTGCAGTAACTAGTATAGGAGTAACAGAGGACGTTATCACGGTTTACATATATGACCAAGCGATAATAATCCCAAGTGAAGAACTAGCGGACTATATGAAAGGAGCAATCGAAAGAGCCTTGAAACGACTACCAGCACCTAAGCAAGTTCTAGAATTCACTTCTAAGGATGAAGTCAAGTTCAAAAAACCTAAATGGATGTATAGAACTCTGTTAGATTTCATACAAGGAGAGGCTAAAGAAGTAAAGGAAGAAAAGAAGGAAGAAAAGAAAGAGGTGTTAGGTATGAAAAGGCATATAATTAAACTTCCTTGTGATGTAAGCAAGATAGACTTGAGTAAGGTTAAGGAACTCCTAGAACTATATGATATGAAGCTAGTTAGGGCCTATGATAAAACAATAGAGATACTTTATCCTGAGAAGTTAGCAGGATTAGTGATAGACATTGAGGAAGAAATTAAGCGAATGTGTCCAAAGATCAGGAGAAAGATAGAAAGAGAGAGAAAGAGAGCCGAATATTACGAAAGAGTCTATAAGGAAGCAATGAGAGAATCCAAGTTATCAGAGAAGGAAATAGACGATATAGTTAACAGAGTGCTAAGAGATCTCGGAATATAAGTTTTTCTCAGCTTTTTTGCAGTATCCAGACCATAGGTTTATGACTTCCTGTAAACGCCTTATGAACTGTTCACTTAGGTAATATTTTTTATGTTTCCTATAAACTAAACCTAAATCTCTTAGCCTCTTTATTGTTCTGACATAAGCATTAGCCATTATGTTAAACGGATTAGGTATATTATGCTCCTTAGCGAACTCCTTAGCACGTTCTCTTAGTGCATTCTGAATAATATAGTTACTAGCGTTATTCTCCTTTAATTTAATATATAATTCCTCTAGATCATCACCTAAAGAGGGTATTATTTCCTTGATCTCAGCAATAACTAGCTCTATCCACTTTTCAGCCTCAAGATAGCCGTGTTTAACAATATGCTCTATAATCCTTCTAGCCATAGACTTATATCTTTGATTTACTCCAAATATGAGATAAAGCATATCATCCAAATCAACAATAGGCTCATCTTTCTTGATAACTATCCTCATTTTAACATCACCATTAAACCATAATCACATTTTGTGATATATGGGTTATGGTCATTCACTCATACCCTGGTAACGATATCACATTATGTGATATACGTATATGGTCCTCTTGCATACCCGTGATGATATGCCTATGTCAGTCTCTCGACACTAGGGTATGAGTCATATATCACTATGAGTGATATAGCAAGGTATATAAATCGGTAATACCATTATGATAATTGGTGGTCAACATGAGTGTTGAGGTAGAGGTTAGAGAAAAGATATATAGAAAAGCAATAGACAGAGACAGAACAATAGAGATAGTTGTCAGAAGATCCGTAGGCTGGGAGATACAGGAAATAAAGTTTGTAGGTGGATACAGAGACTACAAGGAGATACCAGTTTGGGCCATTCCACACCTTATAGAAGTTCTAGTAAAGATACAAGAAGACTTTAAGCATGAGGGGGTAATTCAGGAATGACGCTAAAGCTTCCTAGAGAACTCATTAACGATATGGTAAAGCGACACCTAAAAGATTTCATAACAACAATACTAGACTACACGATACAAACAGAACAAGAAGAAGAATTCATAGATAAGCTTCCTAGAGTCTTTCTTGTATATCTTTATCACTTGATCTATACTTTCAGTTCTAGCTATGAAGAATCAATAAATGCCTATGTCCAAATGTTCGAAAAAGAAGACAAAGAAGAACAAAAAGAAGGTGATCAATAATGCCCTGCTCAGGCATTTTTTCCTACTCTTTTTATCTGTTTTTGAGGAAGCTATTTAAACGAATAAAAAGGAGGGGTAGAAATGACAAAAGCAAAATTTAGCTATGAATTAGAGTTCATTGCAACAATGATACTTTTTGCGTTATCAACAATATTAGCTTATGTATCGTATCTACTACTAACTGATTACGTATCGAGAGAATTTGCAGTAATAGGCGGGATAGCTTACGCAATGTTGATTATGGTTATTCATCTTCTAATGTCAATAAGATATGCTATTTACCACTTACACAAGACAATAGAAGAAATAAGGTTTAGGAGGGGGTAAAAATGACGCTTTGTAAGTATTGTGGATGTGAATTAAAAGAGATACCAAAAGAAGGGCTGATATACAAGGACTTACCAAAAAATGCCACTATAATGTATTGTGAAATCTGTGGAACTAGATTTATCGTTGAAAACGGAAAAATCGTAGATGAATTAGAGGACGATGACGAATGTTGTATTTTATGCAGACATTCGGACAGAGACGGCAAGTTTTGTTATCTCCACAAAAAAGAAATAGATCCTTACGAATGGTGTCCAGACTTTGAGTTTAACAGGTGATAAAGCTATGTCAGTATTGTATGATCTATTAAAAGAGATTCTAGACAGAAAAATGTATGAAAGAACCGATAACTTTGATCCTACAGTATTCTATCCTTCCGAAGTTGGGCAATGCCTTAGAAAGCTCTTTTTAAAGCGTATTTTCATAGAAAACAAGGGATATATCCAATTTTCAGAAAGAACTGCAAAACAATTTATTGTCGGTGAAGCTATCCACAAAGCACTAAAGGATTACGTTAAAAACGAATACTCTCAGAAAAAAATCGAGACTGAAAAACAAGTTAGCTATAAATTCCTAGATCTAAAAATTAACGGCATTATTGACATAATAAACCATACTGATAAAGAAATAATCGAAATAAAGACAACATCACGGTTTTATCAGAACGATACATTAAAACATCTAGAAGCACTTTACAGAAGACAGTTAAATATGTACTTGCACGAATACCCAAACTATAACGGTTACGTGCTTATTATTGATCGAGTAAACGGAGAATTCATAGAAATCAAACATAACTATGACCCTGATATGTTTCTTATGGACATAGAGTTATTTAGAAAGGTTTACAAGGCATATAAACGCTATGTCGAGTCTAACAGAGATCCTAAAGTAGCATACCGTGAAATCTACAGTTTACCCGTGAGTCCCAGAGTCTTTGAGTGCCGTAATTGTCCATTTTATGAGTATTGCTTGATAGCTTGTAATTATGCCTCTTCTTCTCCTTAATCTCTCCTATTCTCCTATTTCTCTATTTTTACAGGGTAGGGTAATACCATAATATACTATACATCATCTAGGGGTTATGGGGTTCATGAGGGTATGACTTAGTATAAGGAACATAAGGAACTAGCATCACTATAGTATCTAGGTAATACCTCTTTTTTTGCTACTCTCTCTTATGCCTTTTTTTCTTTTTTTCTCCCGCTAGATGCCCGTTATGATCGTGCTAATGAGTGTCATAGGGGAGGGGGGTCGTCAGACTCCTAGAGATATTTCGGTAATCACCTAAGAATCTTTTCGGGTGTTTATAAGGCTCTTTCTGAGAGTGTCTTATCGAAAAAATTATTTTTTATTATGTTTTTCATTAATAATGAATGAACAAATAGCTAAGGAATAAGGTGATAATGGTATGCCAAGAGTCAGATCAAAGGATTATATAATTGTTTCTCTTAGCTTACATAGGGATATACTAGAGGAGATAGACAAGCTAAGAGGCTCTAAGAGTAGAACAGAGTTTATAGAGTCTCTTATTATGAATGCAAAAGACAAACTAGACTTAATTGCAGAAAATGAAGCTCTTAAGAAACAACTAGAGGAATTAAAACATGAGAATGAGGTTTTAAAGGCAAAGATAAACCTATTGTCTCAGAGAATGAGCAAAGAGGAACTTGAAAAACAGATAACTGAGAGATTTGAGGAATTAAAGCAGTTATACAAGCAATCATATATGAAATGGCAGTTATTCGGAGATCCGAAAGCTAAAGCTTATGCGGTTCTTGATGTAGTGGATCAGTTGAAGAAGCAAGGAGAAATAGACGAAATTACAAAGAAAGCAATAGAGAAACTACTCGATTATGCAGGACTAAGCAAATGGAAAAATGATCTGAATAAGATCTTAGCAAGGTGATCTTATGCCTTATTATGTAGTAGTAAAAGACAAGGACGATAATGTTTTATGGAGATCAAAAGAGCTTTATGCGGGGTTTGAAGTGTTTTATGAGGTATGGGATACGATAGTTGATTACACTAAAGAAGGAGCAGAGATAAAATCGGTAGATCATCCATATATGCCTCTTAGAGCAATTCTAGAAAAGGACGGTAATACTTATTATATTGATGTGGAATATATAGACTTATAGGTGATGCGGTTATGCCTCTTAAGGTAGTTTCGTTTAAGATTGATCCTTATATGTGGGAGAAATTTGTCGAGAAAGCAGGAGGTAAGGGTAACGTTAGCAAGGTTTTAAGGAAGCTAGTAAAGTTATATCTTGATGGAGCAATTAGAATATAATGGTGGTAGTTATGACTATAAGTGTGGATGTTATAATTGCTATAGTAAGCTTTATTTTAGGGCTTCTAGGCTATGGTGTTATCAATAAGCTAAGGTCGGGAATGGGATACATTGCTAAGGGCCTTAGGACGGCTCAGCATTATTTATCATGGGGAGTAACGTTTACGGGGATATTGGCTAGATTGCTCGAAAACTTGAATAAAGCACTAGAGGACGGTAAGATAGACAAGGGAGAAATGTTTATCCTACAAGCTAACATAGAATCCTTAGAGAGAGTGATATTAAGCCTACTTGATGAAATAAAGAGGTTTAAGTCAAATGCTGAACGTATTCGAGAAGGTAATAGCAAACCTAAAGCCAATTGAAGCTATTACTTTTTGCACTTTTGCTTACCTTATTCTATTTTTGATGTCTGTTTTTAGTATAGTTTTAGTAAGGCGTATTACTCATTAAGCCTTATTTTATCTTCTTTTCATAATATTTTATTGAAGTAAATAGTTGAGTTTGGAGGGATGTATATGGCTAGGAAGCTTAGACCTGCTGAAGAGGTGATTAGAAAAATTGAGAGAAAGATAGAAGCATCAAAGGATACTTGGTACGAAAATACAGTAGAAGGATTTAGGACGGACTGGAATGAATGGTATGGAGGATTTGTTAGACCAGTTTTAGCAAGGCTCATACCTAGACTTCCAAAGAAGACGGCTGACATAAAGACTAACTTACTTAACAGATCATATCCAGTATGTAGGGCAATCTCTGAGGTTTCAGCAAGGTATAGGGCTAAGAAGATGGCTGAAGCTGAGAGAGTGCCAGAGAGAGCAATTATAGAGGTTACGGAGTGATCCTTTTAAATTTATTTTGTGGAGGTGTTAGGTAATGGTAAAGCTTGAGGATATAATAAAGAGGGACTTCCTAGTAAAGTCTGGAGTTCTTGGAGTTTACAAGATCATAGAGAGAGCTATCGCTGAGAATCGCTATTATTATCCTGTAAAGAAATACCTTAAACACGCTCATGAGGGAGTAATTCCGCTTGGTGTTGGTCTAGCACTTGATTATCTCTCTGGAGAGGTCAGAGGGGCTGAGATGCTAGAAGTCGGTAACATACTAGCACCTTATGGAGTCGGTCAAATTGTGGCAGGACTTTATGAGAGATACGTTAAAAAGACTCCATTCGTGATTATAGACGGGCAGACTGCAAAGGGAGAGAACTTTACTGAGAATGATACGGTTACTATCATTATTGACGGGACAAACATAGGAACGGTTTCAACAGATGGTAACGGTAAGTTCGAAGTAGACTTAGGTACTCTAGTAACTTCTGAGATTTCAGAGGACTATCACGACATTATCGTTTATGACACAAAAGGAAGGGGATTCAAAGATAAGGTTTACTTTGGAGTTACGCCTAGTCCTAGCTCGTGATCTCTTTAACTTATTTTTTTATTTTTGATGTTCTAAAGTAGTATTACAGATTAAGGTGATAATATGGATGTAGAAATGCCAAATGAAGAAAAACCAAAAAAGAAATCTGAGAAAGCACAAGAACGTGGATTCATGGCTCGAATTAAGCGAATGAATCCAGAGCTTTATCAGATGATACAGGAGATCGCTAGGAAGAACAACATAACACCATTAGAAGCACTCATAGGATTGGCTCAAGAGGGTATCAGACACGCAAAGGGATACGGTAAGTATTCGGGTATAGAGCAGGATATTATGCTTATTGCTCAAAATACTCAAAATCCTATTGCTCTAGCTAAAGCTATAACATTAGGGCTGAGGTTTTGGGAAGTAGCTCTAGATGATTATATGAGGATGATCCAGACTCAGCAATTAACGTTATCAGCATTACAACAACTAGATCAGTTAGTTAGCCAGAAAGTTAATGAGCAATTGCTTAGCTTGATGACACCAACAACAGAGGAAGGAAAGAAACCGATACAGACGGTTATAATCGAGAAACAAGCAAGAGCTAAGCTTTTAGATGTTCTTAGCAAGGGATTAGATATAGCAAGGATGTTTATAGAGGGGAAGGAGAAAGGAAAACTATCAGAGATAGCTAAGGCGATATCTGAAGCTGAGGGGGTATCTGAAGAATGAGCAAGGGGATAATAGACATTTACAGGATAGCAAAAGAATTATATCAAATAGCTAAAGATGACTTTAGGGATATTGAGGTATGGACTGATGACACGGATTTGTATGTTGTTATTTCTTTTTCTGATAGTGATACGGCCAATGAAGTAGCTAAGAGGCTGGAAGTGATACTGAGATGGTTATTTGGAGAAAAATCAAAGAATGGAAGATAAAGGAGACTAAAGATTATGAATGGTATGGCGTCGTGTATTTTTGTGAGGAAACAGAGGAATACAAGGTTACAATAGAGGTTAGAAGAAAACAGTAATACAACTTAACGCTCTTTTGTCCTCTTTTTCATAATTTATAATAGGATATTATCCTTAGGAGGGATAATATTATGTCATGGGAGGAAGAGCTTCATGAAGTGGATAGTCTAAGGAGACTAATATACAAGCAATTACCAAAGCTTAGAAAGGAGGGAATCAAGGTTAAAGTAGTCTTTGATGATGAAGAAATACCAAATTGTGCAATAATATACCAGTATCTAGAAGGTCTAGGGTGGAATCCTACACAAGTGATTATCAAGACTGACAAAGGATATAAGCTATTTCTGAATGCAGGGACATATTATATAGAGGGTTAAGGGGGTCTGATAAATGACTATAATCATATACCAGAAGACACATGACCCCGTGATTCCTATTAGCTCAGATCTTCCTACTCAAGTGATTGTAAAAATCAAGGGAAGAAACGGCAACTACTATAGATATCAGGTTTTAGATGAGGTTCTGAGGGTAAAATATTCGAGTGATTGGACACAAATAACTAGTGATGACTTTTTTACTGAGATTTTGGACGGCTCAGTAGTAAGCACTCTTACAGAGGGGACATATTTAGTTAAGGTAGATGTTGCAACTCAGCCTAATGATGGTAATATAGTCGAGAGTAACAGCATTGTGTTATTCCTTGTAACACCAACAAACGTTTATTTGGCCTCATTAGGCACTCAAAAAGGGACATTAGTCATACGTGATAACTATCTAGGTGCAGTATATGAGATCGGGGGAGTAACGGGTTCTGTTTCTATGCCTGTTTCTGGACGTTTTAGTTCTATCTTGTATCTTCACGATTATCAAAATAAAGTAGGAAAACTAATAGTTCCTACAAGTCCTTCAAGTGCAGTTGATACGGGCTGGGGAACTTTTGCAATAATCAGAATAACGTTAAACTTTGAGAACGTATCAATAATGAGAGATTGGGTTTATAGGATGGCATACATGTATTCTGACTATAAAAGCACGATTATAGACATTTATCAGAATGCAAACATTACAGATACTGACAAGATAAAGCTTGTAGCTCCATATACAGCTTATCACGTTATTAGGGCATTAAACGGTAGATGTCTAAACGTTTATGTTGATCCTGTTAATCTACAGTTAATTTATGATGTTTATGTAAGGCTAGGAGACATAAACGTATCTTTGGGTCAGTTATTATCAGTAGTAGGTGTATCAGTAGCTACAGGTGGAGCTATAGCATTGGGACTTGCGGCAGGAGGAGCTACGGGTGTAGGTCTAGCTGTAGTTGGTGTT
>Ga0190363_1002133_pt1 | contig 11436 bp, 10 predicted proteins | sample 48721867_MG_FD_161272 | JGI IMG/M metagenome (GOLD analysis project Ga0190363, IMG submission 161272) | Hydrothermal vent microbial mat bacterial communities from Southern Trench, Guaymas Basin, Mexico - 4872-18-6-7_MG | ecosystem: Environmental > Aquatic > Marine > Hydrothermal vents >...
GCCGTGAGAACGTATAAACGTAAGAACGTGAAAACGTGGGAACGTGAGAACGGGAAAAGGGGGGATTGACAGGTAAACTATAATATGTTTTAATAATATGAGTTCATTTCTTACACAAGAAGATGGAAAAATTGAATTCATTAAAGGTAGCTCAGGTTTTAAGAGAAAGAGGAATATCTATCTTTACTCCTTTAGATTTCCAGAGAATCTTTGGGGTTTCTTTTTATTCCAGCAAGAATTTCATATCTCATCATATAAAAACAGGCCTCTTTATAAAGGCTAAAAATGGAGTATATGTATTTTCAGAGAATAAGCCTCCGGAATTCCTTATAGCCAATAAATTATATCAGCCTTCTTATATTTCTTTCGAAACCGCTCTCTCCTATTATCACATAATTCCAGAGACAATTTATACTATATTTTCTGCTACAACTAAACCCTCTAGAGAATTTGAGGTAATGGATAAAATTTTTAATTTTCATCGCATAAAAAAAGGACTGTTTTTCGGATATAGGCCTCAAAAAGTTAAAGGGACAACAGTTTTGATTGCGGAGCCAGAGAAAGCAATAGTTGATTATCTTTACTTTGTTGATTTAAAGAAGAAAACTTTGAACGAACGAATAAATATAAGAAAAGTATCTAAAGAATATATAAAGAAAATTATCAAGCTCTACAGGAGAAAAAGTCTTCTAAATTTATTGGAGAAAATTCTATGATAAGTAAAAAGTCTATTGAAGAATTAGCCCGAAAGCAGCAAACATTGGAAATTAATATTGTCCGTGAATACTTCCAGCATTTATTTTTATCTTATCTATATCAAAAGAAATCCTCTGAATGTATTTTGTTTAAAGGAGGAACAGCTTTAAAAATTATTTATAATAGTCCCCGATTTTCAGAAGATCTGGATTTTTCAGGTTTTAATATAAAATTTAAAGGAATAGAAAATTTAATCTTGGATACTATCCTGGATATAGAAAAGTCGGGGATATTAACAAAAATAGAAGAGGGCAAATCTACCACAGGCGGGTATCTGGGGGTATTTTTATTTAAATTTTTTGAATATGAAATTTCTCTGCAAGTAGAAATAAGTTTGAGGAGAAGTAAGAGAAAGATAAAAGGGGAAATAATTTTGATTAATAATGACTACATTCCTTCCTATAACTTGGTAGGCCTTTCCTGCAGTCAATTAGTGGAAGAAAAAATACAGGCGTTGTTAGATAGAGGCAAGCCGCGGGATTTCTTTGATATCTATTTTCTATTGCGTTCAGATCTGCCGATTGATAAAAGGAACTTGAACTTGTTTCCAGTACTTAAGAAATTGGAGAACACAAAAATAAATTTTAAAAGAGAACTAAAAGTGCTTTTGCCTAAGAGTTACCATATGCTATTGAAAGACTTTAAAGGTGTCTTAAGAAAAGAAATTAAAAAATATGGATTCTGATGGGAACGTGGAAACGTAAGAACGTGGGAACGTTAAAACGTTAGAATGATGGGGGGGGATAGGTTTAGTAAAATAGAGGAGATAAAAGTTTGGCAGGAGAGTGTTGAGCTCAGTGTTTATGTGTATAAGTTAATAGCTGATTCAGAGAAGTTTAAGCGGGATTTTGGCTTAAAGGATCAAGCGCAGAAGCCTTGTGTCTCTATTCCTTCTAACATTAGTGAAGGATTTGAGAGAGAAACCAAAGCAGAGTTTATTCGATTCTTATATATTTCAAAAGGTTCTTGTGCTGAACTTAGAACACAGCTTTTAATTGCTTACAAACTTGGTTATATAAAGAAAAAAGATTTTGAATATGTAGATGATAGGTGCAGATATATTTCATCAATGATTGCGAATTTGATTAAAACGTTAAAACGTTAAAACGTTAAAACGTGAAAACGTGAAAACGTAGGAACATATAAACGTTAGAACGGGGGAACGTTAGAACGGGGGAACGGGAAGTTTTTAATAGAGAAGGGATAAAGATGAATAAGCTTAAAAGAGATGTAGTAATTACTCTTATATTTTTAGCATTTGTTACTTTGGCAAAAGCATATGCAGAGGTTATAAATCTACCTCAGAAAGATAAGAAAATTTATGGTTCTTTAAACACGAGGCTATATGAATTGAAAGTAAAGCTGAAACCAAAGATTGTTAAATCGCGGGTCTATTGGCTGGATAAAAAAGAAGTAAACTGGAAAGAGGAAATAAAAAAATGGAATTTTGGATTTTTACCTGAAGATGAGTTTTTACCTCCTTTGGTAAACTATAAAGAAAATTTCTATCCTCTGGAAGAAAAATATCAAGATGGGTTTCGGTGGATGTCCAATAATGCCCGGCTTTTGGTATTTAATCTGATAGAGAAGCCGATTAAGGCAGATTTTGAGTTTGAGGCGTTAAGTCATAAGAAGGACAGGCAGTTAGAAATTTGGGTAAATGGGAAACGGGAAACAGGAATTGATATCACTGCAGATAAAAGGGAGGCGGAATTTAAGAAATTTGTTATAAAAGGTATCACTTTAAATCCTGGCGAAAATGAGATTGTTTTTTATACTCCCGAAGGTACAGATAAGTTAAAACCTAGGGGGTGGGAGAAAAAGAAAGAAAGAGAAGTAAGTATCAAATTTAAGAATTTCAGTTTTCAGGTAAAAAGCAAAGAGGAACTACTCAAAAAGCAAAATGAAATTCAGCCACAATATAGTTATATAGTTACTGATGACGGGTTGGTTCTGACTGTTTATTTTAAGATAGAAGGGCAGGGCTTTTTATTAATGTCTCGCGATGTCAGTATCAATCTGGAGGAGTATCCTTATTTGAGTTTAGATTATGCGCTAAAAGAAAATAATGCGAATTTAGAAGTGTTTTTAGGGATTGACCATAATGGAGATGGGAATATAGATGGTTACCTGAATCCTGGGTTTTTAGAAGAAATCAATCTTTTTGAATTAGCAAAAGAAAAGTGGAGTGAGGCAGATTATTTTAGGTATGGGTTTATATTGAAGAAAATCATTGTATTAATTGGATTTTATAATGAGGAAATTCAGGAGGAACAAATTGGTATTTTAAATTTTAAAAATATGAATTTTTATAACGAAAAATCTTTAATTTTAATTGGGCAGGAATTTGGGAAAAAAGAATTAAAATTTGAAAATGTGAATGTGAAATCTGCAATTTTGGGAGATAATGAAGAAATTAATATTGTGAGTTATTTTGATGGGGCGCCTGTCAGGATAGAAAATGTTTCTATAAAAGAGTTTAAGGGTAGTATAGAAAATAAAAAAAGAGAAAATGAAGAAGTTAGAGTTTACTTACCATTAGATAAAAATTTAGTAGAGGATTTTCCTCATCTTTCTTTTAATTATAAATTTGATAATCCCCAGGTTCAGGAGATTAAATTATATTTATCTATCCAGGATGACAAAGGTAATAAGAACTTTGTCCCATTAGATAAAGATAATTACCAAGAAACTGGTGAAGTCTTAAGTGCTAATTTAAAAGAAATATTCAAGAAATTTAATCCCGAGGAATTAATAATCAGGCTTAAGAGAAAGAATAACGTGGATTGCAGTTTAGAAAGTAATAAAGGATGGTATGGATTTCAATTATCAAATATTTATTTATATACAAAATTCCCCTATCCAGTTAAAACTGTTCAGCTCAAAGATAGATTTTCTTCTTTAATCCACAGAATAAATCCGGGATTAGTTAAGATAGATAAGGAGGTTTTTAACTTAAATGATTTTAACTGGCAGAATTTTGATGGTTTAGAAAGAGGAGTGTTGGTAAAAAAAATTAGATTAGCAAAGGGTAATCATAAATACGAAAAGCTAAAGAATGCTACTTTTAGTGTTGAATGGGCAATACTTGAACCAAATCCCAAATCCCAATTTCCAATTTCCAAATCTGAGCCGGAAATTACTTTTAAAAAGATAAATCCCACAAAGTATTTAGTTAAAGTTGAAGGAGCAAAAGGGCCTTTCTGGCTTGTATTTTCAGAGAGTTTCCATAAGCAGTGGCACTTATACCAATTCCCAATTCCCAATTCCCAATTCCCAAAATTTGAGGAGATTGTGGCGGATTATCCAGAGTTAAAAGTAAAAGAGGCGAAGCATTTAATGAGGTTTACTCCGCAGGATATAAAGTACTTATTTGGGAAACCCCTCCCTGCAGGTCATTATTTAGTAAACGGATATGCCAATGGCTGGTATATTGAGCCGAAAAAATTAGGGTTAGGTAAAGATTTTGTTTTGGTGATATATTTCTGGCCGCAGAGTCTATTTTATTTAGGGCTTTTTGTTTCTGGATTAACTTTTCTTTCCTGTATAACTTATTTAATATATAATTTCATCAGGAGGAAAAAATGCCAAGATTTAAATTATTGAATATTATTTTAGGTTTATTTTTCTCATTTCTCCTTACCACTTCATTTTTTTTACTTGCGATTCCTGATTTAAATCAGAAAATTATAGAGATTAAGCAGATGTATTCAGTTAATTCATCTTTTTTTACTAAAATGATAAATTTTCCTCAAGCAGGAGATTATGTAATTAAGGTTAAATATAATTTTGCAAATACAGATGGAGAGGTAGTTGTATTGAATGGTGATAAATTAGAATTGAGAATAAACAAGGAAAAGGGTATTATTCGAACGCGGTATTATTATGCTCCCAGAGAGGTTGTAAAAGAAGGTAAGAATTTTTTAAGAATAAATTTTTATCCATCTAACCCTCCAGATATAGATTTAAGGATTAGAAATTATTTAACTTCGGCTGCAGGAGGAAATGTTGTTTTAACTCTGAAGAATTCTGTAATCAGGAAGAAAGACTTTTCATCTGTAGTAATATCTGGAATTATTTTCTTTATTTTCTCATTAGGCTTATGGGTATTTACTACTTATCTGGGAAATATTTTTAATCTCTCAATGCCTGCTGTGATTTATAGTAATGTCATTGCCTTTTCTCCGGCTATGCTTTTATACCTGATTTCAGGTGTTGGCTCTGCCATTGGACCCTTTTCTTTAGCAGTGAGTCCGGTGTATTTATTTATATTTCTTTTTATTACCATTCTTATCTTTAGCATTGGGCTGGATTTGTTGTTTTTATTTTTGTTTAGGAAAATTAACTCTGAAGCTATTTCTAAACAAGGCAGTCTGGATAAAGCGGGAATTGTAAAATCTTATGAGTTGCCTTTCTGGTTGGAGAAAATTTTAAACTGGATTAAATCAAGAGAGTTTTCAGATAAATGCATCTTATTCTTTATGTTTTTGCTGATTATGTGTGCCTTTCTTTTAATTCTTCATTTAGAGCCTGTTGCCGAACAGCTCGCTAACGTTGCTTATCTTGCTTTGGTTCTGGGGGTAACGATTAAGTTTGTAAGGTTTATAAAAGAAGAAAGAAGAAAAAGTAATGAAAAGTCATAAAACAGTTTTTATACTGTTTGTTTTGTTCACTTTTATAATGACTTTTCCCTTGATTTTTAAAATTGCTACACATATCCCCGGATTTTTTTCTACATTCGAACCGTATGGAAGTCTCTGGAATTTTTGGCGTATTAAGTATTCCTTCCAGAACCACCTTTCTTTATATAAAACATTTTTAATTGCTTATCCATTCGGGATGGATATTTATAAAAATGGATTTGTTTCTTATCTCTGGTTGTTCTGGAATCATATTTTAAGTATTTTTACTACCCCTGTTATTACCTGGAATATTCAGATTTTACATAATCTTTTATTGTCAGCATTCTTTAGTTATCTTTTGATATTTTATCTTACAAAAAGCAGGCTGGTAGCAGTTTTTGGGGGGATAGTCTTTGGTTTTTGTCCTTATCAATTTATGAGAGTATGGCAACACTTAGGGCTTACTTATAATCAATGGCTTCCTTTAGTTCTTTTGGGCGCTATTTTGCTCAGGAATAGAATGAGCAGAAAAGCTGAGTGGTTTTTCTTTGTGAGTTTACTTCTTTTATATTCTTTTGATTGGTCAATAATGTATTTCGGAAGCGTTGTTTTATTCTGTTTTTTTGTGTATGTCTTATTCTATCACTGGAAATTGAAATTTTTTAAAGATAGAACTCTTCTTTTTAAAGATATACAGTTTTTTAAGAAGTCATTTATCTGGATAGTTTTAGCAATGGTTATTCTTTCCCCTCAGCTTCTAATTCCAATTAAAGGCAGAATAGAAAAATCTAATAAAACTGCTCCTTCTGCATTTAATCCTTATCATCGTCCTTTTGAAGATTTATTTACTCAATCAGCAAAACCACTAAGTTATCTTTTGCCTTCTGTTGCTCATCCCATCTTTGGTAAATTTACTGAGAGGTTTATTCGTTCGCCTTTTTACGGGATAAGTTATACTGAACATACTCTTTATCTTGGATGGGTTCCTTTGATTCTTTCTTTTATAGCCTGTCGGTACTGGAGGAAGAAACGAAAGAGTTATAGGTCTCAGGCAAACTTAGAACTCAATGATGATTTTTATATTGGATTTTTTGTTTTTTTAGTTGTTGTAGGTTGGCTTTTCTCACAACCTCCCTGGTGGAGGATAGGTTCTATTAAGATATTTATGCCTTCTTTTTTTATGTACAAACTTCTTCCTATGTATCGGGCTTATTGTAGATTTGGGATAGTAGTAATGCTGGCGATATCAGTCTTGGCAAGTTTTGGATTAAAGCTCTTTTTAGAGAAATTTAGAAGCCCCCGGATAAGAATGGGATTTACTGTTCTGTTTTGTGGGCTGGTTCTATTTGAATTTTGGAACTGGCCTCCGTATAAGGTAATTGATGTTTCAAAAGCCCCTCAGGTGTATTATTGGTTAAGAGAGAAGAAGGGAGATTTTGCTATCGCTGAATATCCTCTGGATGTACAAGGCCCTAATGAGATGTATAAGTTTTATCAAATTTTCCACCATCATCCTATCATCAACGGAACTGCCCCCGGAACTTATGCCAATAGGGTAGCACAAAAAATAATCAAGCTCTCTGAGCCTAAAACTGCTTCTATCCTTAAATGGATGGGGGTAAAGTACGTTCTGGTGCATAGAGAGGATTATTTAAGTACAGAACAGGTTGAATGGATAGAGGAACTCAAGAAGATTTCCCAAAACCCAGGTCTTAAATTTATAAAGAGTTTTCCTTCGCAAAGTTGTTCTCAGGAAAAGATAATGTGTTCCCAGAAGACTGGTCCTATTGATGTATATGAAGTGATAGCCCATCCTATCAAGCCTTATGTAGAAAATTAAGAAACTTATGGTATAATATTTTCTATGAAGAAAACTTATTTATTTATTTTAATCGTTGGTGTTCTTTTTTTTCTGTACTTATTTTCTAATTCTATTAATAATACCCCTTCTATAATAGTTGCGAGATTGCATAAAAAAGGGAGTTTAGAAGGTAGGATACTCAAGTTTTCTCCTAAATATCTAGGAATTATCCCTTTTGGTGAAGCAGTATTTGAGGATAAAGGAGAAATTTTTTTTAGAGGAAAAAGACTCCATTTTTTAGAAGCTAGCGCAAAAACACCCAAGCTCCTTTCCAGGTTATTCAAAGCAGAGGCAGAAGTAAAATCTTTTATTGACCCTGTAAAGCTATATCCTCTTTTTTTCATTCGACATCTAAGAATTTCTAATCATCCTGAAGAGAATAAAGAGATAATGTATGATCAAGAGAATAATATTATGGAGAGTGAAGGAACAAAAAGAATTATTTTACCCAATACGCACGATCCTCTTTCTGCAATATTTTATATTAGAAAGCAAAACTTTAAGATTGGGAAAACTTTTGATATTAATTTAAATACCAACCAGAAAAATTATTCTATAAAGGCCATAATATTAAGAAAAGAAGGATTCAGCATAGAGGGCAAAAAATTTGGAGTTTGGATTTTAAAAGCAGAAGTAAAAAGAAGGGACGCTACTCCTATGCATATGCACAGTTCTTCTTTTACTATCTGGTTTTTAGATAACCCTTCTAAAACCCCTGTTCTTATTAAAGCAATGACAGGTATTGGTTTAGTCAGCTGCCCTTTGGTAAAGATAGAATAAGGTAAGTATTTAATAGTTTTTGAGTTCAATCTATACCTCATTTGGAAAAAATCTTAAGCTTGCGAATGGGTGTTTCAGTAAGCGTGATTATTCCCACCTATAATCGAGGTTACACTATTAAAAGAGCCATTAATAGTGTTATTAATCAAACTTATAAGAATTTAGAGATTATTGTGGTTGATGATGCTTCTTGCGATAATACCAGAGATATAGTTAATAAAATAGGTGATAGCAGGATTAAATATTTGATTCATTACAAAAGACAAGGTGCTTCGGTAGCCAGAAATACAGGGATAAGAGCCTCTCGAGGTAAATTTATAGCTTTCTTAGATTCTGATGACGAGTATCTGCCTGACAAAATAGAAAAGACTTTAGAAGCTCTCAAGGACACATCTTGGCGAATAGGTATGGCATCTTCTCTCTATTATATTATTGAAGATGGGAAAGCCAGAGTTGCTTCAGAAGGCAATATTAATCTTAAGAGATATATACCTCTTCTTTCTACCTGGATAGTAAAGCGAGAAGTTTTTGAAAAGACAGGGCTTTTTAATGAAAGTATTTTAATAGGAGAAGACGCAGAATTTTTTTGGAGATTTAGAAAAAGATTTTCTTTTGTCTTTGTTCCTGAGCCGTTAGTTAATAAGTATATTACCTGTGATAGAAGTCATGCTAATAGAGAGAAGATTCTTAAATTGAAAAAGAAGACTATTTTGAATTTATATAAGCAGGGGAACAAAAAGTTAACCGCTCGTTTTTTGAATATGTTAGGTAAGGATTATAGAGGAAGAGGAGAGTTCAATATAGCAAAGAAGTATTTTTTAATGGCTTTTAAGATGTACCCCTTTAATTTTGGTTACTTTGTGAATTTTTTGAGGTCTCATAGGAAGAATTTTTCCGAATCCTAATAAAGTTGTAATCGGCAAAGCAATATAATGCATAACTTACAGTATAGAGAAATATTAGTTTTCAGGAATGACAGGTTAGGTGAATTCTTATTGATTATTCCGGCCTTAAGAGCCCTGAAGAAGGTTTTTCAGGTTAAAATAACAGTTGTGGTTAATCCTTATCTTAAAGAGCTGGCCAAATATATTCCTGAGGCAGATGAGGTGTTAATTTGGGAGCCTAAAAAACATCACTTAAGAGAGATATTTTCTTTTTCTTCTCTTCTGAGGAAGAAGAAATTTGACTTAGCAGTAATATTCAATCCAACAAAAGAAGCTCACCTAATTTCTTTCCTTTCAAGGATACCTCTTAGGTTAGGTTACCATAGAAAATGGGGATTTTTATTGAACAGAAAGATTAAAGATGAAAAAGATCAGGGCAGACTCCATGAGGTAGAATACAATCTTCAGTTAGTTAAGGAGATAGGTGCCTATACCGAAGATTTATCTTTGAGAATAGAGTTTCCTCAAGAAGAATTAAAGAAGACCCGGGATTTTCTTAACTCCCAAGCTCTTGAGCCTAAAAATTATATTGTAATTTCTCCCTTTTGTAGTAATCCTTTAAAAGAATGGCCTCTTAAAAATTTTCTGGAGTTAGCAGAAAAGTTGTCCAAAGGTATAAGGGTGGTTGTAACAGGCTCAAGCGAAGACCAGGAAAGAGGAAACCTTTTTAATAGCCTCAAAGAGAGAGGAGTTCTAAATTTAATAGGTAAGACCAGCCTTCTTCAATTAGCTGGAATTTTGAAGTATGCTAAACTCTTAATCTCTAATGATAGCGGGTCAGTTCATCTGGCTTGTTGTGTAGGTGTTAAGACTGTAGTTCTTTTTGGGAATACTAAGCCTTCTCAGTCTTCCCAACGCTGGGGGCCTTGGGGCAAGGACCATATTGTAATTGAGAAGCCTCAGGTTTCACAAATAAGAGTAGAGGAAGTCTTGAGAATTCTTGAGGATACTATCTTTTAGAATTTTTGTTAAATGAGATAGTGTTTTTAACCTCTGGGGTTAAACGGGAAGTTAAAAGCAGAGTTAGTAGAGCAGATAGAGGAGTTAAAAAAGATTCCTCAAAACCCTTATCTTAAATTTGTAAGAAGCTTCCCCCCTCAAAAGTGTCCTTCTAAAATAATGTGCACTCAAAAGACAGGACCTATCGATGTGTACGAGGTGGTGACTCAAGAAGTAGTTAAGCCTTAAACCCAAAATTTGCATTAGAAAATACATAAACATTTCTATCTCTTCAAATCCATAGAGTTATGTGATAACTCTTTGAACCAAAAAAGTACAATACAAATCACAGCCCATTTTTAATGGGCTGGACCTTCGGCGGCCCTAATTTTACGAAGGAAGCAAATTTATTATATTAGGAGTTTGTTATATAGTCTGTTTATTTTATTCAAAAAATCAATGGTTCCAGTAAAATTAGGGCTGGGTTAACCCAGCCCTTTATTTCTACGAATGAATTTCTTCTTATGAAGAATAAAGGGCTGCCCTTTGGGCGGATTTTGCTAATGCAAAATCCGGGTTAAATATAGAATTTTCAAAAATATGAGACAGCTTCAAAGATTGTGCTTGACAAGGTTCTTTTGTTTTGTAAACTATAGTTAATGAAATTCATAAAGTATAGTTCACAAATATGAAGAGATATAAATCTTATGATTTAGGGAAAATATATAAATCTCCCTCGACTGTTTTTACTGTTAAGGAATTAACTTTACTCTGGGGAGTTAATCAGCCTAGTCTTGTGTGGGCAAGGATAAATGATTATGTGCGTAGAGGAAAATTGTATCGAATAAAAAAGGGTATCTATGGTAAAGATGAAAATTATGATAAATTTGAGTTGGCTACTAAAATTTATACTCCTTCATATATTAGTTTAGAAACAGTATTAGCTAAAGAAGGAGTAATTTTTCAGTATTATGAGACAATTTTTGTTATCAGTTATTTAACAAGAGCATTACAAGTGGATAGGTATAAAATCAGATTCAGGAAGATTAAAAATGAAATTTTAATAAATTCAGAAGGAATTAGACAGGAGAAGAACTATTTTATCGCTACTAAAGAAAGAGCATTTTTAGATGCTGTGTATCTTTATAAGAATTATTATTTTGATAATTTAGATGCCATTGATAAAAATAAAGTGTTTGAATTAGTCAAAATTTACAGGAATAAAAAATTAATTGAAAGAGTTAAGAAATATTTTGATACTCTGTAGGAAATATCGACAATTATAAAATATGCTTGATATTCAAAAACACAAGTTAATTTTAATTCAAATCCTTAAGGATATCTACTCTGATACTCAGTTGGGTCCTCTTCTTGGGTTTAAGGGTGGAACCTGTGCTTACCTTTTTTATAAATTGCCCCGATTTTCGGTTGATTTAGATTTTAATCTTTTAGAATTAGAAAAGAAGGATTTCGTTTTTGAAAAAGTGCAGAATATTCTAAAAGAATATGGCATAATAAAAGAAGATAGAGAGAA
>Ga0190363_1002134_pt1 | contig 11435 bp, 16 predicted proteins | sample 48721867_MG_FD_161272 | JGI IMG/M metagenome (GOLD analysis project Ga0190363, IMG submission 161272) | Hydrothermal vent microbial mat bacterial communities from Southern Trench, Guaymas Basin, Mexico - 4872-18-6-7_MG | ecosystem: Environmental > Aquatic > Marine > Hydrothermal vents >...
CAGCTTCACCAACAGTTTTATCTCCATCAATAGTTACAACCTTTCTTGTCATAATATCTTCAACTGACAATTTTTTTTCCACCAATAAAAATACTTGCTTAAAACAACCTACCTCCCAACTAATATATTAGTCTTCCACCTACATATTTTTCAGATAAAGTTGAAAACAAAAAAACTAACAGTTTTAATTGTTGTTTTCGTGCTTGTAGGTGCAACTTTTGCTGTAGCCTTATTTCAATCTCCAAAAACTGGGAAAGCAACACCATTTAAACTTAAGAATTTGGATGGAATTGAAGTTTCCTTAGAAGATTTTCGTGGAAAAGTGGTTGTTTTAGATTTTATGGCTACATGGTGTAAACCTTGCATTACCCAAATTCCCCATTTATCAAAAATTCATGATAAATATGGAGATAAAGTTGTTATTTTGTCTATAAGTGTTGACCCAAACACGGATACTGTTGAAAGACTTAAACTTTTTGCTTCAACTTTTAATATAACCTGGACAATATTAAGGGATACAGCCAAAACCTCATCTAAATATGATGTTACAGCAATTCCAACAATTTTTGTCATAGATAAGGAAGGATACATTAAATTTAAGCATGTTGGGGTTACTGAAGAATCAACTCTTTCAAAAGAAATAGATTCTCTTTTAAAATAAATAGGTTGGATAAACCTTGAAAAATGAAAGAAAAATATTAAACAAAAAATTTTTTTTAAAAATTTTGCTTTTAACCCTTTTTATTGTTATGGTTTTTCTTAGCTTAAACGATTATTCTTTGGTTGAAACAATCGTAAGAATTGTTTGCCCTTCATGTATAGGTTTAGGAGGTTAAAAGCTGAGATTAGCAACTAAAAGAAGAACAGTTCAAATTTCAGCTTTAACAATTTCAAATCTTGGAGTATTTCATGTTTTAAAATCAGGTTTTATTTGTCCATTTCTTTATTGTCATGGATGTCCTTTTGCAGTTTTAGGATGTCCCATAGGGATTATGCAACAATTTATAGTTTACGGAAAAATTCCCATCTATCCATTAAGTTTTTTGGTTGTTTACGGTGTTCTAGCTGGCAGGATTTTTTGTGGTTGGGGTTGCCCAGTTGGAGCATTCCAAGATTTTATTACCTATCTTAAAGGTGAAAAAAATTTTAAACCTACAAATTTTTGGTATACAAAATTTTTTGTTTTAATTTTAACTCCAACTTTAGCTTGGATTGGTCATGACCTTTATTTTTGTAAGGTTTGTTTTTCAGGTTCTCTTTTCGCATCTATACCATTCTATCTTTTAAATCCAACCTACAAAGGTTACGGATTCTTTTTTTATCTTCATATTTTTATTCTTGTTGCTTTTGTTGTTTTAGCCTATTTTAAAAGCCGGTTTTGGTGTAAATATATCTGTCCAATAGGGGCTTTTTATGGTTTTTTTAACCGATTAAGCATGGTAAAAATAAAGTTTAACAAAGAAAAATGTGAAAATTGTGGTTTATGCCTGAATGTATGTATTATGGGTTTAAAAAGGATAGAAGATTTTGGAGTTTCAACAAATTGTATTTTATGTGGTAGATGTGTTGAACATTGTCCTAAAAAAGCTTTAAAATTTACTTTTTAAATTTGAAGTGGTTTAGCTTTAATGTTTAACTTTTTTCCAACATGTTTTGCTAATTGACTTGTAAATCCAAAAACAGTATAAACAATTTTTGGGTTTACACTTTTTATAAAGTTTAAAAGCTGGTTAAAATCTGCATGGCTACTTAAAGGGAAAAATCGTTCTTTATTTTTGAATCTTAAAGCCCAACCTGTTGCAAAAGCTGAAACTTCTCCACTAATTTTTTGGGAACTGTAACTGTAGGTTGGATAAACAGCCACTAAACCTTTTTTAGGTTGGACTGTTGAAGCTTGAAGTTTAATGTTTAATCTACCATAAACTCTATTAACCCTTTCTATAGTTGGATGAACAGCAACTTCAACCTCTATAAACTCATTTAATAGTCTAATAACTTCTTGAGCTTTTCCAACAGGATAAACATAAAAAATTGGAATTTTTCCACTACAAATTTTTTCCACAACCCATCTAACCATAGACCGATAAATTTTTTCTCGACTTGGAAAAACAAGCCCAGAATTTCCATAGGTTGATTCTATGATTAAAATATCACATTGAACATTGTTTGCTGCTGATGTAATCAATGTATCAACACAATTAAGGTCCCCAGTATAAAGAACAGTTCCTTCCGAAGTTTCAATTTTAAACATTGCTGAACCAAGAATATGACCTGAATTATAAACAAAAACCTTAAAATCCCCAATCTTAACCTTTTCACCATAACTTAATCGTTTAACATTGTTTACTTTTCTACGGGTTACAGCTTCAAAAATGTCAATTGTAGGGTAAGTTGAATATTTTTTTGGTTTTAAAGCTAAAAATCCAGCAGTATGGTCTCGATGAGCATGAGAAATTAAAATATGGTCATAAGGGATTTTTGTTGTTTGAGGGTCTAAACATATAGTGGTTTCTCCTAGTTGTACAACAACTCCAGAATCCCAGTAAACCTTTAAATTCAACCAAACCGCCTAAATTAAAAATTCAAATAGGAGACAAATATATCTTCTAATGGTGAAAAATTTTTGAGTAGGGAAAAAAGAAGAAAGGAAGAGGCACCAATGCCATCTATTGCTGCCGGACTTTTACGTTTCTACGAAGAAGAAAGTTTTGGTATAAAGGTTAGGCCTGAAATAATTGTTATAGCTGCTGTTTTGCTTGTTTTGGTTATTGTTTTAGTGCCATTCTTCCTTAAAGTTTAGGAGAAAGGACTTATTCTTTTTGTTTTTCTTTTGAAGAAAGAATTTCTACCCTTTGAACAGAATTTAAGTTAATAAAAATTTCACTTTTCTTTTCTCTTGAAACAATTCTTGGAATAGGATTTGCTAAGGTTGCACGTAAAACAACAGCTTCAGCATCAGCAAGCCAAATTCCAGGTGGAACATGAGAAACAGCTTCAATTCTCCCTTCATAACCAAAATCTCTATCTAAAATTATTACTGCCTTTTTTCCAATATGTCTTTCAAGAAAATGGAAAACAGTTGGGCTTACCTGTTCACTCATAAGTCATCAATCCCAAATTTTTGCTAAATTTTTCAACTTCTTTTTTAGACATTTTTTTAGCCTCTACCTTACCTTTCTCAGAAACTAATGCACTAGTTCCGGCGGGGTCTTTTAAAACAACCGTAAAAGGGAATTTTCCCTCCTTAGCCTTTTTAAGTTTTAATAAAAACTTTTCACATTTTGTTTTCTCATGCTCATCGTCCATTTTTGCTTTTAATACTTCTTCAATTCTATCAAGTAAACCTTCAATATTGGTGATAAATCCTTGAGCATAAGGTCCGGGTGTTATTTCTACACCTAGTTCAGGGATTTCTATAAATCCACTACTTGACCTTATAACTTTTATGTTTAAATCCTCAACATTTTTAACTTTTACCTTGTAAGTTTTAGGTTCTTGAATGTTTACTGGAATTAGGTCATTATCCTTAAAACCGCATACATCACATCTTATTGTTAAAATTATTATGGGTCCAAAATAAGGAATTTCTTCAGAATGTTGATTAACCAGAATGTTTGGGCTACCACAAATTGGACAGTTAGTTCGGTAAATTTGACCCAAGTATTTTCTCCTTTTCCCTTGTTGGACAAGATAGAAGGGTTATTGAAGATTATTAAAGAGTTTTGGGTAAACCAGACATGATTAAAAACATCCATGTTTAGATTCTTAGTTTTCTATTTTAAAAATAAAAAAGCTTAAAAATTACCATAAAAAAGATAATTTTACCTACTTCCGAATGAATAAGGTTTCAATTTTTAGGATAAAAGAGAAAATTAAGGTTTAGATTTCAATGTTTCTTTTAAAGATTCAAGTTTTTCTTTCATACCTCTATCAACATCTCTCCTATCATCAACTCTAACAGTTGTTATAACTCGTTTAACTCCAATCCTAAAAATGGCTTCATGCACAATTTTAACAATTCTGAAAGCTTCTTCAATGTTTTTAGTTTCAAAAATGGTACACATAGGTGTAATTTGATGTTTAACGTTCATTTTTTCCATTTCTTCTAAGGCTGAAACCAAAAATTTTCCAACACTAGTTCCAACACCTAAAGGAATAATGTTTAATTCAACTATAACAACCATGAATATTTCACCTAAAAATACAAATTTATCCAACTAAAAATTTAGTTTTTACCATTAGGTAGTCTCTCCAAAACATTTCCTAAGAAATAAATAAAAACCAATTCTGAAATTTTTATTTTTAATTTTAAGCAAAGCTAAATCATCTCTATAAGCTTTTGGATTTTAAATTTGGGGTTTATGGTTTGAAAAGTTTCTTGAAATTCTCTTTTTTCTTTTAGTTTTTGAAGGTCTTGGTCTTCAGTTACTAAGATATCGTTTTGGGTAAGTGCGGATGAAAGGATTAAACAATCTATGAAGTCATTTAATATTCTTCTTAATCTAAAGGCTAAGAGTAGAATAGAACTATCATACATAGAAATCTTTGTTATCCTATCATCATAAACAACTGCTCTTATACCTTTACATACTCTTTCAGAAGTTAGTTTTCCTATTGTGATATATCTTGCACCTTTAGCTGACAACTCAAAGAGAGTAATGTCGCTAATAGAGACTTTATACCCTTTTCTGATTAATCTGATTGGTGCATCTTCAGGTAAACCTTTAATAGAAATTCCTATAGCTGGAAGAAAATAGCTGGTATCTAGCAGTAGTTTCAAGTTTCTGCCTTCCGTGATAATTCTTTTCTGAAACTATGAAATTCTTCTAAGGTTATCTTGATGGAGGGTTTTTCCTTTAAAACCTCTTCTAAGCTTGGAATAGGCTCCACTACCAATCTTCCCTCCTCAATTTTATAAATTATTTTCATGTGAGGTTTAAGCCCAAGTTTTTCCCTAATTTCTTTTGGAGGAAAAAGTTCTCCTTTCGAACCTATACGACTTTCAGACATTAATCAGATTCACCGAATAAATAAGTAAAATTCGATTTAATAAAGTTAACGAGTATAATTGTGATATTTCATCTAAAATATAGGTTTATCTAATTAAAAATTTAGTTTTTATCTTAAGAATGATTTCAACAAATGTTCCTCAAAAAATTTGGGATTTAATGGCTGAAAAATATGATGATTGGTTTAAAACAAAATATGGAATAAAAATCTATCGGGAGGAAATAAAAAAGCTTAGACAAGTTTTGGGGAAGGGTGGGGGGAAAGTTCTTGATGTTGGATGTGGTTCTGGATTGTTTACCATTAAGCTTGTTAAGGAAAAATTTGAGGTTTATGGTTTAGATTTTTCAGCTAGTATGGTTAAAAAAGCAAAAGAAAAAAATGTTGAAGTTTTTGTTGCTGATGCTCATCATTTACCTGTAAAAAATGACTTTTTTGATGTTGTACTATTTTTTACAACTTTTGAATTTCTGGATGAAAATTTAGCTTTAAAAGAGGCTTTAAGAGTTTTAAGGAAGGATGGATATGTTATTTTGGGTGTTCATAACTGGTTTAATCCATGGAATGTTTGCAGAAAAATCAAGGCAAAAATTAAGAAAAAATCTGTGTATGGAATGGTTAAATATTATTCGGTCTTAAGTCTTAAAAGAATTCTTAAAGAACATCTTTTTCATATAACAATCTTAACTTCCTGTATTTTTTTACCTTTTAGTCTTAAACTAGATTTTTTTCTAGAAAAAATTGGTTTAAAAATTTTTGGAGCTATTCTTATTGTTAAAGCAAAAAAGAGGGAGAAAGCGAAAAATTTAATTTTAACTTCTGCTTGTTTCAATGGGTAAACTAGGGAAAAATTAAAGGGTAATTCTTTAAGGTTTGGGTGTTTATTTTGGTTAGAATGTCTGGTGCAAAAGCTCTTATTGAATCCTTAAAAATGGAAAAAGTCGAAGTTATTTTTGGTTTTCCAGGCGGAGCAATCATGCCTGTTTATGATGAACTATTAGATTCTGGAATTAGACATGTTTTGGTTAGACATGAACAATCAGCAGCTCATATGGCTGATGGTTATGCTAGGGTTAGTGGTAGGGTTGGAGTTTGTATGGCTACTTCAGGTCCAGGTTCAACCAACCTTGTAACAGGTATAGCTACAGCCCATATGGATTCATCCCCCATTGTAGCTTTTACAGGTCAGGTTGCAAGACCTTTTATAGGAAAAGATTCTTTTCAAGAAATAGATATTATAGGAATTACTGCAAACATTGTTAAACATAATTATCAGGTTAGAGACCCTAAAGAAATTCCAACGGTTGTTCGAACAGCTTTCCATATAGCTTCAACAAGCAGAAAAGGTCCTGTTCTTGTAGATTTACCTAGAGATGTTCAAACAGAAATAGCTGACATAGAAATTCCAGGAAAGATAGACTTGCCTGAAAAAGGACCCTATGAAGTTTTTTCGGAAAAAAATGTTGAGGATGCTGTTAAAATTTTGGTTGAAGCTGAAAAACCTGTTATTTTGGCTGGAGGTGGTGTTTTAAGCTCTAATGTAACCAAGGAGCTTTTAATGATAGCTGAATATCTACAAATTCCGGTTACAACAACCTTGATGGCTAAAGGGTGTATACCTGAAGACCACCCCTTAGCTTTAGGTATGGTTGGGATGCATGGAACACCTTATGCTAATAAGGCATTAGCCGAGGCTGATGTAATTTTTGCTGTTGGTTGTAGGTTTTCTGATAGGTCTACTGGTGGAGGTTTTAGTGGAAAATCTAAAATTATTCATGTTGATGTTGATGCCTCAGAAGTAGGTAAAAATGTTGATGTTACAATTGCTTTGGTTGGAGAGGCTAAAAAAGCTTTAAACAAAATTTTGGAAAAAATCAAGGAAAAAGTTAAGGCTAAAACATTCAATAAATGGGTTGAATATGTAGAAAAACTTAAACAGACTTATCCTTTACCCAGTTATGAAGATGTTGAGGAAAAACCTTTAAAACCACCCAAACTGATGAAAATTCTTCGAGAAATTTTACCGGAAAAAGCTATTGTTGCAACTGAGGTTGGACAAAATCAAATGTGGGCTGCAATTTACTTTAAAACTTATTTCCCAAGAACCTTCATAAGTTCTGGAGGTTTGGGTACCATGGGGTTTGGTTTTCCAGCTGCTTTAGGAGCAAAAGTAGCTAAACCTGATGTACCTGTCGTTGATATTGCAGGTGATGGAAGCTTTCTTATGAATGAACATGAGCTTGCAACCTCTGTTGAAGAAAAAATTCCTGTAACAGTTATAATTCTTGATAATAGAGTTTTAGGTATGGTTGCCCAATGGCAAAGATTAATTTATAAGGGAAGATATTCACAAGTTCATTTAGGTTGTTCACCAGATTTTATTAAGCTTGCTGAAGCATATGGAGCTATAGGAGTTAAAGCTGAAACCTACGATGAGTTTAGAAAAGTTGTTAAGGAAGCAATAAAGAGTGAAATTACAACTGTTATAGATGTCCCTATATCTTCAGAGGAAAATGTTGAACCCATAGTTTTACCTAGGGGAGTTCTTGTACATAGTACTGGTTAAACCAAAAAGCTTAAGGTAAATCATCAAAATTTATCCTACCAATAAAGATTTTTTGTTGGGAAAAATCCATGAGTGAAATTTTGGAGATTGCAAAAAAAATTTTAGAAAACCATTGTTTATGTGATAATTGTTTTGGAAGACAATTTGCAAATTTAGGTTATGGTTTAAGTAATGATGAAAGAGGAAAAACATTAAAAAATATTTTAACTTTTGAGGCTCACAACAAAATTTTAAATGAAGATAAAAAGGGTGTAGAATTTCTTAAAAAAATATCAGTTAATGGAATGTTTGAACCAGCAAAAAACACGTTAAAAAAGCTTGGTTACACCCTAAAAATTGAAGAAAGAAAATGTGAGCTTTGTAATGGTAAACTTCAAGAATTAGATTTAATGGTTAAAGAAGCTCTAAAAAAAATTGGAGATTATGAGTTTAATAGTTTTCTTGTTGGAGCAAAAATTCCTGAAAAAATTATTGAAGCTGAAGATTCTTTAAGAGCCAAATATGGAGTTAAATGGGGTGAAACAATAAAAAGTGAGTTTACAAGGGAAATAGGGAAAATTCTTGCAAGGTTAACTGGAAAACATGTAGATTATAAAAAACCAGATGTAGTATTTACATTTGACCCTTTTAATAACAAGGTAGATTTTCAGGTTAACCCTTTGTTTATTGGTGGACGTTACAGGAAACTTGTTACAGGAATTCCTCAATCTAAATGGATTTGTAGGAAATGTAAAGGTGTTGGATGTGATTATTGCGGTGGAACTGGAAAAATGTACCCTGAATCTGTTCAAGAAATCATTGAAGCACCAATCTTAAAACTTAGCTTTGGGGAAAAAACAGAGTTTCATGCAAGTGGAAGAGAAGATATTGATGCTAAAGTTTTGGGTAATGGAAGACCTTTCATTATTGAAGTTAAAAACCCTAAAAAAAGAAATATCGACCTTAAAATTGTTGAGGAAGAAATAAATAAGTCCGGAAAAGTTGAGGTTTTAAACTTATATTTTACGGATAAGGAAAATGTTAGAAAGATTAAATCTTTGGAGGGGGCTAAAAAAGTTTACCATGTAATTGTTAAAGTTGAAAATAAAACTATAACAGATGAAGACCTAAAAAAAATTGAGGAAAAATTTTCAGATGTAACAATTAAACAACAAACACCAAGAAGAGTTTTACATCGTCGTTCAGATAAAGTTAGAACAAGGCATGTTTATAGGGTTGAAACAAAAAAGATATCTCCGGAAAAATTTGAGTTAAAAATTGAATGTCAAGGAGGATTGTATATTAAAGAGCTTGTTGATGGGGATGAGGGAAGAACAAAACCAAATATAGCTGAAACTTTGCAGAAAAAGTTAAAATGTTTGGAGTTAACCGTTTTAGATATAAACGTGTAAGTGATGTTTTGACATGAAAAGGTCTAAAGGTTACCGTTCAAAAACAAGAAGTCTATTAAGGAAAAAACCTAGAGAAAGAGGTTTAAAACCTTTAGGTTATCTTTTAAGAGAGTACAAAGTTGGGGATAAAGTTGTTATTTCCATCGACCCAGCCACCCATAAAGGTCAACCCCATAGACGTTACCATGGTAAAATAGGCACTATCATGGAAAAAAGAGGAAAAGCATACGTTATTGCTGTTAGGGATGGGGGAAAAGTAAGAAAAATTATAGCTTTACCTGAACATATAAAAATCTTTAAATCTTAGGGGGAAACTTTTTGCCTCTTAAAAAAGTAGAAAATAAACCAGTAACTATTCCTGAAGTTAAAAAGATTTTAGAAAATCTTGGAAGGGAATTAAACCAGTTTCAGAGAAGAACCCTAGATTATACTATGGTTTTTTCAAAACTTGAAAGTGAAAAAGCCACAGAATTACTTTTAAAGCTTGTTAAAGATTTTGGGATTGATGAAAAAGAAGCTGTTCAAATTGTTAACTGTATGCCTGAAAGTATCGAAGAACTTAGAATTTTTTTACCAAAACATAGGGTTATTGAGACTGAAAAACTCCAAAAAATGGTTGAACTTATTAATAGTTACCGTAAATAGAGGAAAATCAAGATATTATTTATTATTATTTATATTTATATCTCTCCAAAATCCTTATTTCATTTTGAGGATGCTTAAATGGAAAAAAAACGTTACGAGGAAGTTGCTTACGTTTTGGATTTTCTTCCTCAGGGAAAATCTAGGTTTGGAAAAAATTTTATAGCGGAGCCTATTGTTCAAATGGTGGGTGAAGAATTTTTTACTTTGTTGGAAGCAACAGTTAAATCTGGTGTAACTGTAAATCTTCATGAAAAACTTTATATTGGGAAAGATAAAAGAGACAAGGTAAACCATATAATTGGAAGAATAACTTATGAGGAGCTTACTCCCACAGCTAAAAGTGAGCTTCCTTTAGTTATTGAGGAAATAGTTAAACTTCATGAGCCAAGATTTGTTCATTTTTTTAATACAGCTCAACCTATAACTCCAAGAATGCATGCTTTTGAACTTTTACCTGGAATAGGTAAAAAGTATATGTGGCAGATTGTAAATGAAAGAGAAAAAAAACCTTTTGAAAGTTTTTTAGATATCCAAAAAAGGGCTGGTATACCAGACCCTTTAAAACTTGTTGCTAAAAGAATAGTGGAAGAATTAACAACTAATCAAAAATATAGAATATTTACCCGTCAGTATTAAGATGAGTCTTTTAAATTCTGTTAAAAAACTTTTAAGGATTTACAGTTTAAAGCCTAAAAAAATTTTTGGCCAAAGTTTTGTTGTTGATGAAGTTTTACTGGAAAGAATGGCAAATTACGCTAATTTAACGGGAAAGGATACGGTGCTTGAGATTGGTGCTGGATTTGGTTTTTTAACAGAAGTTTTAGCTAGTAAAGTTGGTAAAGTTTTAGCTGTAGAAGTTGACCCAAAACTTGTAAAAATTCTTAGAAAAAAATTTTCTAAAAATAGTAAGGTTAAGATTTTTCATGGAGATTTTTTAAAGCTAGATTTTAAAGGTTATTATAATAAGGTTGTTTCAAGTCCACCTTACTCTATAATTTCAAAAATAATTTTTAAATTGTTAGAAGAAAGTTTTGATGTTGCTATTTTACTGCTTCAAAAAGAATTTGCTTTAAGACTTTTAGCTAAACCAGGTGAAAAAGATTATGGGAGACTTACAGTTATGGCATATGTAAAATCTGAGGTTGAAGTTTTGGAAGAAGTGCCAAGCATAGCTTTTTATCCAAAACCTAAAGTTTCTTCCATACTTGTCAAAATAAAACCCAAAAAAGAACCACCATTCAAAGTAAATGACTGGAAAATTTTTGAAGAAACGGTTAGATTATTATTTACTCAAAAAAACAGAAAATTACGAAATGCTCTTAAAATTTTTTTAAAACATAAAAATTTTGACTGGTTAAATGTTGATGATTTTAAAGATTTTCCTTATCTTGAAAGGAGAGTTTTTACTCTTAAACCGGAGGAAATTTGTGAAATTTCAAATTTAATTGTAAACCTGAAAACTTAAATTAAGGCTAAAGTTTTTAGCTTTATATGGTGTAAAAAATGTCTAAGGAAATTGGTCTTTTTGAAGCAATCAATACGCTTAGAAGTATCAGAAGATTTAAGCCTATACCTGTTAAAGATGAAAAAATTAGGTTAATTTTGGAGGCTGCAACAAAAGCTCCCTCAGGTGGAAATTCTCAACCTTGGGAATTTATAGTTATAAAAGACCCTGAGATTAAAAGAAAGCTTAGAGATTATGTGGCTAAGGGATGTAAAATCTACCTAGAATCAAGACTTTACAGGTTACCTCCAGAAATGGAAGCAAAAGTTTTAAAATTGGCTGAAGAAACAGATAAGGTTCCAGTTTTAATTCTTGTATGTTT
>Ga0190363_1002135_pt1 | contig 11431 bp, 5 predicted proteins | sample 48721867_MG_FD_161272 | JGI IMG/M metagenome (GOLD analysis project Ga0190363, IMG submission 161272) | Hydrothermal vent microbial mat bacterial communities from Southern Trench, Guaymas Basin, Mexico - 4872-18-6-7_MG | ecosystem: Environmental > Aquatic > Marine > Hydrothermal vents > Microbial...
TCCCCTTGTTTCATTACAACATCCGTTATTTTGGATTGATTATACCAGAATCTTTACGGGGAAGTCCAGCAGTTACGACGTCAGCCAACAGCCAGCGGTGGACGTTATACAGGCAAACTTTGAGATCGGGAGATTCAAAATGGACGTTTTGATATGTGGAGGACAGGTAATAGATGGGAGCGGGAGGGAGCCTGTAAAGGCTGATCTCCTCATACGGGGGGAAAGAATCGAGGAGATCGGTCGGCTGCCCTCCGAGCTCTCGGATAAGGTGCAGACCGTCATCGACGCCACCGGGTTGATCGTCGCCCCCGGATTCATCGATGCGCACGGACACACCGCCTACGAGCTTCTGGTCGAACCTTCGGCGGAGAGCAAGGTCGCCCAGGGTATTACGACCGAGATATCGGGAAACTGTGGCTTCTCCCCCGGACCGCTGCTGATCGAACCCCTTCAGCGTGAACGGAATGAGTGGTGTTCCAGATATGGGGTTGAGGTGAGATGGCAGAAGATCGGTGAATTCCTCGATATACTGGAATCACAGGGGATAGGATATAACTACGCCACGTTGGTCGGCCACGGCGTGATTCGCGCCGATGTCATCGGCTACGAGGCGAGGCCGCCAAGGGGAGATGAGCTGAACCGTATGAAATATCTCCTGGAGGAGGCGCTGGAGCAGGGGGCTATCGGCATGTCATCAGGGCTCTTCTACCCTCCCGGAAGCTATTCGAAGATAGATGAGCTCATATCGCTTTGCAAGGTGCTGCGAAAGTTCGGTGGGGTTTACGCCACTCATATGCGTGACGAAGGGGATAATCTGATCGAATCGGTACGGGAGGCCATCGAGACGGCCAGAGGCTCGGGAGTTCCCCTTCAGATCTCCCATCATAAAGCCACCAGAAAACGCAACTGGGGAAAGGTGAAACGGACACTTCCTATGATTGAGAAAGCTAATGCTCAGGGATTGGACGTCTCATGTGACCAGTACCCGTACATAGCTGGGGCCACGTCGCTCAAGATGCTGATACCGAAATGGGCTCATGAAGGCGGGGATAAGCGGCTGCTTCAACGGCTCTGTGAGCCCGACGCTCTGGAGAAGATCCGATCATACCTGGAGGATCTTTACCCGACACGGGATGAATGGCATACCGTTATGGTATCTGAGGTCGTCCGGGAGGAGCTTAAAGGGTTTGAGGGCAAAAGGTTAGACGAGATCGCCGATGAGCTGAACACCTCCCCCTTCGATGCCCTGATCTATCTGATTCGGCAGGATGAGGCTCGAACCTCCATGATCACATTTCTCATGTGTGAGGATGATGTGATCGAGGTGATGCGGTTCCCGAGGACGATGTTCGGGACGGACGGATCGGTGAAGGGGTTCAGGGGCAAACTTAAGATTGGCAAGCCGCATCCACGCTGTTTCGGAACCTTTCCTCGTATACTGGGAAGATATGTCCGCCAGGGCGGTGTGATAAGTCTGCCGGAGGCGATCAGGCGGATGACCTCCTTCCCCGCAAGGAAATTTGGTCTGAAGGAAAGGGGATTGATACAGCTGGGGTATTTTGCTGATATCGTGATATTCGATCCCGATCGTATCATCGACCGGGGAACGTATGAAAATCCACAGCAGAGGCCGGAGGGAATATATCATGTTCTGGTGAACGGGACGCCTGTGATCCTGAACGGCGCCCTTACAGGAGCGCTTCCGGGAAAGGTGCTGAGATCCAGAGTATAAGGTATGGTCATTTGTAGTCATTAAGTCATCGTGCTTCGCTGTCATTCAGAGTGACGCTAGGACAATGTCCAGCGTTCAAAGTCTCAGAAACGGCGTTCCCGGTGAGCTGCTCGAAGAACGATTTTCTGAGGCGGCATGTTCGGACGGGCCACGAAGGTGCCTGCTCCAGATGGCGGGACTTTCCCGACCTGGACCGAGATCTGATATCTGTCTCCGACGATGAGTCCGTGGATGATGAACCTACCGGATCCATCCGTCACACCTGCCGTCGAACCCAATCCGCTGCATCCTCGGAATCTTGTCAGCCATATAGTCGCCCCTGATACGGGTTTTCCGTTCGCATCCAGCACCTCTCCGGAAACGGAGGTGGTCTCATACCTTTTGGCGGTTATTCTCACCTCTATTACCCTCTTCTTCGTTCCCCCTCCAGGGATCACATCGGCGGATCCCCTCAGCTTCTGATCCCTTTGGATCGCCTCCAAACTCAGCTCTCGGTCCGGGTCGATCCCCCTGATGGTGAACCTGCCCCTCTCATCCGACTTCGCCCATATCCAGGGGCGAATCGGAGGAGCCTCCCTTATCTCGGCCCCTGAAACCGGCTTCCCATCGGTTGTCACCACCACTCCTCTTATCTCCGCGCCTTTCCGAAGCCGGAAATCAACGCCGGAGACGATCTCTCCCTCCCTTACGTTGACGTATCTCGTCTGATCGCCGTGGATATATCCTTTAGGCGTGGTGTAGATGTAAACTTTAGCCCTGCCGGGCGCCGCCCTGAAGCGGTAATATCCGTTCTCGTCAGTCGTGGCATAATGCATGGCAGCCTGGGATTCAGGCCGAGCGGCGTCGTAGAAGCCGACATCGCAGTTGGGGATCGGCTCGCCGGTATCGTAATCCATCACCCTGCCGGTTATGAACCCGCCCTTGACGAGCTTCAGATCAACCTTCCTGACGGTTTTGCCCTCCTTAACCTTGACTTTCTCCCTCGCCACAGCGGTCCAATCGGGTAGATCCTCGATGAACACGTTGTAAAGGCCGGAGGGCAGATTGGTGATGGCATATCTTCCCCTACTATCGGTTTTCGTCTCTCCCCATCCACTGTTTGGAAAGATCCCTTGGGCATAGACGATCACACCTGGAGCGGGTTTCCCCGTATCGGCATATGTGACCCGTCCTTCGATCCTGCCTTCCCTCTGCAATGTGATGGGGATACCTTCGGTGCCCGCTTGGACGTCGAACAGGAATTTCCCCGCATATCCCCGTCCGATCACATCCAACCGATCGATCCTTGATCCCTTCGGCAGACCGGTCAGGGTGAACCTCCCTTTCCCGTCCGTTCTGACTGTAAAACCCGGTATAGGCCCGCCGATCGGCTTGAGGTTCGGTGCTGAAAGTCGATAGATCCTGACCGTCGCTCCCTGAACGGGATCACCCAATTTGTCAGTGACCGTTCCTGAAACCCTAGCAGGCTCGAATAGCTCGATCGTGATCTCCTTGAGTTCCCCATCGATCGATATCCTCTTCCATCCCATCGAGTGGAGCGGATGGCGAGCCAGAAGGGTTATCTCACCCTGTTTCCCTTTTAGGGTGGGAATCTCGAATCTGAACGATCCGTCTCTCCCGCTCTTGCAGATCAGCTTGGCCGCTTTCGCCTTCTCGCCGATCAGGTAGATCTCGGCGTTTCGGACCGGATCACCATCTTTCAAGACCCTGCCGGTGATGGTTATACTCTGAGGACTTCCGGCGGTCAGCGTTATATTGGAACCGCCATGACCTCGAATATCCCGCGCGCTCGATCTCTGTGAACCGGGCGCAGGAGATGTCACCATAACCGGGATTCGGATCTCCCTGATAAGCACGCGGACGGGAGAGCTATTCCGGATCGGAGAGATCGAGGTATCGGTTTCCTTCGGCGGATTAGGGATGAAACTCACTCGAATCCCCTTCTCCCCGGTCAGTTCGTGCTTGAAGGGTCCCATATCGATCTGAGGTGCGAAGTTCCAGAAAAGCCCCAATCCGATGGTTAATACAACGGCCATCGTTGCCAGAGCCGGTGGGATGATTCTATTCAGAATGGGCGATGAGGCTGAAGGTTTGAGGTTCTGTAAAGTTTGGATCAGGTTGATCGTAAAGTCTGCCTCCAATTTATGCTCGGCGAACTCCACCCTCATCATTTCGATCATCTCCTTCTTAAGCTTTTTCCTCGCCCGATAGAGCCTGTCTTTTATCGCTCCGACGGAGGTGCCCATAAAGCGGGCTATCTCCTTGCAGCTCATTCCCCCCATGTAGTGGAGGGTGATGACGGTGCGATCACCTTCGGGCAGCTCCGCCAGGGCGTCCCGAACGAGTCTTCGTCTCTCTTCATCAATATGACGTCTCAGGGAGATGGAGTTCCACTGCTTCTCGGAGACCTGATCCAGCGGTATCGTTCTTGCGGTTTTCCTATATCTTCCCCTTAGATGCATCCGGCAGCAGTTGGCCGTGATCACGTAAAGCCATCCGGCGAAATTTCCAGGTTCCCTGAGCGTATTCAGCTTCTGATAGGCCCTTATGAAGACCTCCTGGACTACATCCTCTGCCTCGTGATAATCCCCCAGCTTACGATATGCCAAGGCGTGAACGGCCCCCTTATATCTGTCCACCAGGAACCCGAAGGCGGTCTCATCTCCATCTTTAGCTCGCTTTACCAGTTCCTCCTCGCCCACTTCCATTTCGCTTTGATCCTCCTGAATCGAGCTGAAGAGATGGTCATTTGTTGTCATGAAATGACGGCGAAGCCGAATGACTCAATGACTATAAATGACCGGCTGTCGCCTTAATCTTCGCTTGGATCTCCCGTGTCACTTATAAAGATGCTCAGAAGGGTGGAAAGGTCAGAAACCCGCCCTATACCTCGTCAGCTCCCTCCGTTTAAGCTCGATCTCATCCGAGATCTCCCTTCTCTTCCAGATCACCCTGATCCTGTATCTCCCTTCGGGCATCAGGAAATGAACCGTTCCCAGGTAATCGGTCGTCCTCTCCAGATCCTCCAGCCTCACCTTCGCACCTTCGATCGGCCTGTCCTTTTTATCCACTACATCGACCCTGAGGATCGCCGGTGGGGTGGGTCGAGCCACATCGAAGTGAAGGTCGTTGAAGAAGAGCTCCTTTCCTTCGGCGTTCAGCAGGCGGACGTTGAGGGTGTGAAATCCGATCGTCCCTTCTGGCACCCGCCATCTCACATCACCTATCCTCTCCGATGAATTGGCGGGGATGTCCGCCTTCATCTCCCCTGAGGCCAGTTTTGAATACCTACCATCCTTTAAGCCGGTGATCCACCACTCGACCTTACAATTTCTGAAATCCCTCCTCAGCCTGTTGAACTCCCATAGCTCCACCTCGAACATCTCCCCGGGCTGGAAGAGGGTTTTGGGTTCGATGATCAGGAGTTTCGGATCGCGCGTGAAGAGGTTCCTGACGGTATCATAGAGGAACTTCACCCGTCGATCCCTTGTGAACAGGCCGTAGGTTCCCCTCTCGCGGCCGCCCTTCAGATCGGCCAGCGTCCAGACGGTCACGCCGCAGACGTAATCTTTTCTCACCATCAAACTCTGCAGCAACACCCGAAGGAGTTTATCGTGATACTCTATGCTCCACCGCTCGTTCGCGCCGTATCCGGCATGATGTCCTTCCTCGCTCATGCCACAGAGCTCTATCGCCAGGATGGGTTTATCGGGGGCGTATTTATGTATGAGCTCGACCTGCGATCTGACATCATAGACATTTTTGGAGTGAAACCAGCCGTAGTGGAGAGGTTTGCCGATGACGTCCAGGAACCTCCACGTTCCATATCCGGTCGATGCGGCCGAGGCATATGTCACGAGTCGTGATCGATCCCTGCTTCGGACGTATTCGGTCGTCCTCCTGACGTACCCTATCGTCTGGGGAGGTTCCTTATTGGGCAGCCAGGCGCGGCTGAACTCGTTCCCCACGCTCCAGAATATGATGGAGGGATGATTGTAATACTGGTCTATCATCTCGTCGAGCTGAGGTTTGACCCAGTTTCTATACATTCCCTCGTCGGCCAGCTCCTCAGGGCTGTTCTGCCAGACGGGTATCTCCATCCAGACCAGCAGTCCGATCTCATCGCACACGTCAAGCGAGTAGGGGTGGAAAGGGTAGTGTCCGAGCCTGACGAAGTTGGCGTTCAGCCTTTTTATCCTCATCAGATCCTCCCTTTGAGCCCTTTTGCTCACTGCGCTTCCCATCCCCGGATAATCCTGATGGAGCGCCACGCCCTGGAGGAAGATCTCCTCGCCGTTAAGATAGAGCTTTGTGCCTCGTACCTTGATCTCTCTCAGCCCGAATTTTTCGGGGATCCTCCACCATGTCTTCCCTCCTTTGACCTTCCAGAAGAAGCTCAGTTGATATAAGTTAGGCGCATCTGGGGACCACGGATGCGGATCGGGGATGTGGATCTTATGGGATAGATGCCATCTTCCGTTTCGATTCGGCCTAAGGGTTATCAGGTTCGTCCGGGCGACCGTCCTGCCCTCAAACTCGACCTCAGCATAGGCTTTGACCTCAGAGGGGTTCAACCCCCTGTCCTCGAAATCGACGTCCAGATCGATCCCAGCCTCGGGCGTGAGATGGGGTGTGATGAAGAGCCGTTGAACGGAGAAGAGGGGTCGTCTCTCCAGGTATACCTCCCGGCTTATGCCACCGCAGTTCCACCAATCTATCGAGTGCCAGGGGACCTGAAACCGTCTGCCGGTGTTATCGGCGCGGACGACCAACAGATTCGGCCCGTCATAATTCAATTTATCGGTCACGTCAAACCTGAAGGCAGTGTATCCGCCTCGGTGTGTGCCGAGATGCTCTCCGTTAAGCCAGACGTCGGCTATCAGGTATACGGCGAGGAAGTTCAGATCCAGCCTATATCCCTTCCATCCCTTTGGAACGGTGAATCGTCGTCTGAACCATCCGTATCCGCTGTAGTTCCAGGCCACTCCCGCGTCCCTGCCCTCATTCCACACCCCCGGCACTTTGAAATCCCGCCAGTTCGAATCGTCATAGTCCACCTTAAACCATCCCTCTTTTTCGCCCACCTTGTTCGGATCAGCTCTGAACTTCCATATGCCTGAGAGATCCTCCCTGAGAACCTCCTCTCTGATCCCGACCTCACATCCGGGAATCATGATCATCGATAGTATCACAAGCGTTATGAAAGCGATCGGGGCTTTCATCGATTTACCCTCCCGCACAGGGAGATTTTATCACAGTATCCGATGCGCCGTCAAATGGGCGCGTTAACTCCAGGCAGATGATTGCAAAAAAACATCTAATGTGTTAAAATTACCTCTGTCAAGGTCTCCTGATTGGGGAGTGTATGTCTGTAATTCAAGTTTTGATTCTTCTCCTCATAGCTGCTGTATGTGGTTCTATCGGCAAGGCGATCGTTGGTTACTCGCGCGGGGGATGTCTGGTCTCGATCGCCCTTGGGTTTATCGGCGCCGTTATAGGAAGCTGGATAGCGATTAAGTTGGGGTTGCCCGTTATATTTTCCGTTAGGGTGGGGCATGAGAGATTCCCCGTGATATGGTCCATAATAGGATCGGCCATCTTCGTAGCATTCATAAATCTCCTCTCAGGAGGACGTGGTCGAAGATGATATCTCCCTTAACCATGAGGTTAATTCGGCTTGCCATTGAAGAGGATGTGGGGTTAGGCGACATCACCTCCAGGTTAGTGTTGCCTACGGGGCTTAGCGGGGAAGCTATCGTCATCGCCAAAGACAGTGGCATTCTGGCTGGTATGGAGTTCTTCAAGGCGGTGTATGCCGAGATCGATCCTCATCTGAGGGTCTCTTCTGAGAAAAGGGATGGTGAGGGGATAAGATGCGGTGAGGTGGTTTGCTCGCTGAGGGGTTCGGTTGAGTCCATTCTAGCTGGAGAACGGATCGGGCTTAATTTTCTACAGAGGCTCTCCGGCATAGCGACCCTAACGGCGAGGTTTGTCAAGGAGGTCAAAGGATTTCCGGTTAAGATCACCGATACGAGAAAAACCATCCCCGGCTGGCGGGAGATGGAAAAATACGCCGTCAGAGTAGGAGGGGGATATAATCATAGACTTGGGCTATACGATTCAGTGCTTATAAAGGATAATCACATAGCTGCCGCTGGCTCTATAACGGCGGCCGTCAAGGCCGCTAGAGAGAAAGCACCCCACACGATGAAGATAGAGGTCGAGGTCGAAACCTTGGAGGGAGTCGAGGAGGCGCTCAGAGCCCACGTGGACATCATAATGCTGGACAACATGCCTATTGAGATGATCCGTCAGGCGGTGAACATGATAGACGGCAGGGCGCTTGTGGAGGTCTCAGGCGGAATCTCCCTAAAGAACGTCCGACAAATAGCCGAAATAGGGGTAGATATTATATCGATTGGCGCCCTGACTCACTCAGCCACGCCCATCGATATGAGCATGAAGCTGGTATCCGGATGATGGGTAATCGTCTTGTCTCCGAGATACTGTTCAAACATGTAACCGGATCGACCAACGACGATGCAATTCGCCTCGCTCGATCGGGCGCGCCCGAAGGAACTTTGATCCTGGCCGATTATCAAACCGATGGAAGAGGAAGATTCGGTAGGAGATGGGTAGCTGCACCTAAAACCTCGGTCTTAATGTCCTTGATCCTCAGACCAGCCATTCCTCTGGAGAAAATGGGAGTTTTAAACCTCGCAGCTTCCGTGTCAGTGGCGATGGCGATCTCAAAGACAATCGGAATGAAGGCGATGATCAAATGGCCGAACGATGTCGTCGTTAAAGGGAGAAAGGTGGCGGGAATCCTCGTCGAAACAGGGCTTGATCTGAACGGAAATCCATTCTCAGCCCTGGGGATAGGGATCAACGTCAATGTGCCGGCAGATGATTTTCCGATCGATCTGAGATCGAAGGCCACCTCCTTAAGTGAACTGACCGGTAGATATCTGGATAGGTTCGAGCTAATAGATCTGTTCCTATCGGAGTTCGAACCGAGGTATAAGGAGATAAATTCCGGCGGATGGTTACTCCTCCTTTCGGAGTACAGACGGTTATCCTGGACGTTGGGTAAGCGGGTGAGGTTGATCGTAGATGGATATCGAATTAACGGGCTGGCATTGGATATCGGCGAGCACGGAGAACTGCTCGTTAGACTCCCTGATGGCAGGCTTGAAAGGGCGTTCAGCGGTGAATCCTCGATAGATTACTGATTGAGGATATGATGCCATGAGCGTATACAGATATGAGCCCGACCGGGAAACCTTGGATCTTATATTAAATTTGGCTGAGAAATTCCCAGATCTTCATGATTTGATCTCATACCCGCATGTGGGCGAATGTTTTCTGACAAGGCTAGCAATTCTCTATGAACACGCCCCGAGCTTTCTCCTAGGTGGTAGAGTAGATCCGGAAAGACTTGAAGAGTTCTTGCTGGTGTTGGCACTTTCATATCTGGATCGGTTTTTGAAAAATATGCCGGACGTAAACCTCCAACCGAACCCTGATCCTAGAAGGGTCATCCTGTCCACCTTTTGGCATAGGGATGTATGGGACCCAGTCGAACACGTAATACAGGCGGCGAAAGATGGGATCGAAGGTGTAGAGATAGCGCTGGACTTCCATCCATTTAATCCAACCAAGTTATTGCCCTGTGAAATCCCGCCGTACAAGCGTCATCAGCTTCGTTATATCTCGAAGAAATTAAACGTGAGACTATCATATCACTCTCCGATCGTCGGGCCTTATTCCTACCCTGATCCGTCAGGGAGACAGCTCTTTTACGACCCGGCTGAGAACGTCGAACTGATGAAGGAAGTGGTCAGGTTGGCCCGGGAAACGGAGGCGGAGGCGGTTGTGGTTCACCTCGTCGATCCCGGATCGTTGGAGAGGATAATCGAGATAATAAACAGCGCCTCTGGAAGTGATGTCGTCGTTGCCCTGGAGAATTACTATCAAACCGGCTTCAGACAGGATTCAGAGGCGTTTATATCGGTGCTGGAGAAGCTGAAGGGGATGCTTGATCCCGAGGTGCTGAGCCGTAATTTCGGAATTACCTTCGATCCCGGTCATTATAACGTCGAGGGCGAAGACCCTATAATTTCGGCCTCCAGGGTGGGTAGATGGTGTCGAGATAACGGCATCAGGATCGTCAAATTCCATGCGACCGTCAATTATGGTCCTCTACACTGTTTCCCGCCTAATTACAGCTCGGATGTCCATGACAGAGTCTCGAGCAAAGGGATAAATAACCCACTGATAATTAAGCTGCTGAGGTCAATGGGTCATACCTTCTCCGTGACAGCGGAGCAAATTGCCCCTCTTGACGAGGAGGATATGAGCGTCATAGATGAGGCACAGAGGGCGAAGATCGATCTCTCGTATGAAGCTATCGTGAGGAAGGGGAAGGAAGTTCTCACTGCTATCTCACCCGATAGGCTGATCACAACCGAATTCGCCCGTGAGGAGGCCTATCAATTTATAGCCGGACTTGAGGGGATCGAGGGATTAAGGGAGTACATGATTTACAGACAGGTTCAACAGGTTGCCAATATGACCTCTGAGACGGCCAAAACCGCTACCACGCTTTTCATGAACCTGAGCGAAAAGGAGCAAAAGTTGCTGCTCGATTCCCTGGATAATCTCCTCCTTTCATCCATAGGTCCGGCCTATGGCGAGATAGGCCCTGAGGATATAGACGAGATATGTGAACGGCTCAGCGGGGCGATCCTTGAGGCGCTTAACAGACAGATGCTGGTCGAACTCTTTTCGGAGGTCTGGTCCTTTAAGGCCGGCGACGTCATCTGTCATGAGGGAGAGTTGGGGGATGAGATGTTCTACATCAAAAACGGCTTTGTCGGTATCTATCTGGATGAGATATCGGTGGCACGCTTAGGTCCCGGCGAGGTGCTCGGCGAGATGTCGATCTTCTACAATCTACCTCGAACCGCCACGATTAAAGCTCAGAGCGATCTCGAACTCGGCGTTATAAATCGGGAGAAGGTGCTCTCCATCCTCCGTGAAAAGGGCGATCAAGCTAGAGCCCTCCTTTATAGGCTTTATATGACCCTGCCGAAAAGGGTTAGGGAGATGAACCTGCTCTACACCGAGCGGTTCGGATATGTTGGACTTGAAATAGGCCAGAGGCTGATCGATCAGATGATAGCGCTTGAGGGATTCCCCCTGACAGTGAGACTCGATCGGATGAACTCTGAAGAACTCAGAGATCTCTTCGAGGACGGTAGGTTTTACCCTGAAGGTGTGGTCATAATCAAGAAGGGTTCCGATGGATCGGGCATATATTTCATAGATAGGGGTTCAGTACGGGTTGTGGACTTCAAAGGGGATAAACCGGTGTTGCTGGCCTTGCTTGATGAGGGGGAGATATTCGGCGAGATGTCGGTGATCGATCGATCCAAAACCTCAGCCACCGTTATATCAGAGGGGGCTTTCATAAGGTTCCTGCCGAGGCGGAAGTTTAATGAGATCCTCTCAAGCGATCCAAGCCTCTCCTATAGGCTGATCTCCACCCTTTGTTCGATACTGATGGATAGGCTTTACAGATTGGATAGGTTGTTTAAACTCACCAAAACCTTCGTGTCTAACGTCGCCTGATGAAAAGGGAGCAGAACGATGGAAAAATGGGAGATAATAGATCGACGTGCTTTGATTGAAGACCTG
>Ga0190363_1002137_pt1 | contig 11429 bp, 7 predicted proteins | sample 48721867_MG_FD_161272 | JGI IMG/M metagenome (GOLD analysis project Ga0190363, IMG submission 161272) | Hydrothermal vent microbial mat bacterial communities from Southern Trench, Guaymas Basin, Mexico - 4872-18-6-7_MG | ecosystem: Environmental > Aquatic > Marine > Hydrothermal vents > Microbial...
GTACCAACCCATCAGTGTTGCAATCAGTATCGACCGTCTCACCAATATACTCTACAACACTATCTGCTTCAGCTAATGTATAGCTGATAACCCTTTCATCTTCTCTGAGTTTAACCTGTACAGGTAAGATCGGTAAATTTGGCTCATCCCGGTGGTAATAGATATTCTTGCTTTCGGGTGAATATACTACATTGACGTCGATGACCCTACATAGGAGGAAAATAAAGATCATACTATCTCACGTATGAGTTTGGCAGCAATCACCAGCTTCTGTATCTCATTCGTACCCTCATATATTTGGGTGATTTTAGCATCACGCATCATTTTCTCCACTGGATATTCACGCATATAACCATAGCCACCCATGATTTGCACAGCTTTCGTGGTCACCTCCATAGCTACGTCGGATGCAAAAAGTTTTGCCATCGCCGAGTATTTAGAAATATCCTTCTCACCACTATCTATATACTTGCTAACCATATAGACTAAGCTACGTGCTGCCTCTATCTTTGTCGCCATCTCCGCAATCATAAATTGTATACCTTCAAACGAACTTATGGGTTGCCCAAACTGATGCCTGGTTTTGGCAAACCTAACCGCTTCCTCGAGTGCCGCTTCTGCTATACCTACAGCTAATGCACCAACACCTGGCCTTGCGTAGTCGAATGTACGCATTGCGATTACAAAGCCAAGGTTTTCGCGCCCCAAAAGGTTATCCTTGGGTACCTTCACGTCATCAAATATCAGCTCCCTCGTTACTGATGCCCTTATGCCCATCTTCTTCTCTTTCTTACCGAAATCGAACCCCTCCATACCCTTTTCCATAATAAAGGCGGATAGGCCACGTGCCCCCCTATCGGGGTTGGTTGATGCAATAACCACATATATATCAGCTTCACCGCCGTTGGTTATCCATTGCTTCCTACCGGTGATAATATAGTGATCTCCCTCTCTCACAGCACGTGTTTTGACGTTACCTGCATCTGAACCAGCTTCGGGTTCGGTAAGCGCAAATGCGGCTAACTTTTCACCGTTTGCAATAGGTGGCAAATATTTGCGCTTCTGCTCATCAGTCCCATAGAGTATTATAGGGAAAGCTGCTAACGCATTAGCTGCATATGTGGTGGCTACACCTGCACAACCTTTGGCCATCTCCTCAACAGCTATTGCAAGATCGAGTACACCACCGCCAAGCCCATTATATTGCTCAGGTATAAATATGCGAAACAGGTCGAGTTTGGCCATCTCCTTAACGAGCTCCCATGGGAATTCCTCATTTTCGTCCAACTCTCGTCGTACGGGTATGATCTTCTCCACAGTGAATTTACGTGTAAGCTCACGTATCATATTCTGTTCTTCAGTAAAGAACTTTTGCCACATCTTCACTCCCGGTTGGTTAGCTGGGGTGGGTGGATTCGAACCACCACGCCGGGATCCAAAATCCCGTGGCCTGCCATTAGCCTACACCCCAGTATAGACAGGCATAGTAAGCTGTACCCTCCAACTACATACGCTGAACTGTGGCGGCTTTTTGAACAACCCATACATTGCCGCACCTGTACCTGTGATGCTTACAACCTCTGCCCCTATAGATTTTAGCCATTCGTATATTTCGTCATAAACTTTGTATCGCATCCTTAGTAGCGGTTCAAATTCGTTTCGCCAATCCCACAGATGCCAGTCACCTTTCTCGATGGCATCCTTCAAAAAGATTATATCTTTATCAGAAAATGTCAAGCAACTCTCTATACCTGTTGAGATTCTGAATTCATCTAACATCTGATACATTGTCTGTGTCGATATTTCAACCCCTGGATTGACAAGCAATATATAAGGGAACGGAAATTTCGCATTCAATGGCAGGACAGTCTCACCTTTACCCAGCACTATAGCCAATCCGTTGCTATTCAAGAAGAATGGTACATCACTACCTAATTGCTGACCGAGTTCCAGCAACTCCTTATTATTCAATGGGTAGCCCTCAAATTCGTTCAACATCTTCAACGCGGTAGCTGCATCAGCACTACCACCACCTAAACCGCTACCTATCCATACGTTTTTCTTGAGTATAACCTTAACACGTGGGGGTTTACCTATCCTGCGGTAAAATTCGTGCACCACTTTATAGACTAAGTTATCCTCGCCATATGGGGGGGCTGAACTGTGGAGTTCAAATTTACTTGCCGGTAGGATTGTAAGCTCATCGTAGAAATTTATCTTCACCATGAGGCTGATAATGGGGTGTAACCCATCGTTGTCACGTTTACCTACTTTTAGGCCAAAATTGATTTTGGAATATGCCTTCATACGGTGGGCAACACTTTATAGGTTATTCGTTGTTCTCTTTCTCCTTTTTACCTTTGGATTGCTGCTCTTTATGCTTATAGTCGGTTACATAGAATCCGCTACCCTTGAAGATGATCCCAAGATTAGGTGATATAATGCGTTCAACTTTGCCTTTACAACGTGGACACCTCTCAATTGGAGGGTCACTTATTTTCTGCCATATCGTGAATTTATATCCACATTCTACACATTGGTATTCATAAAGTGGCATTTTTGTGATTAAAAGTAGGGGGAGCATGCTCCCCCTACTCTATTAATACTCTGGCATAGGTGGTGTCTTCTCCTTCTCTTTCTCGGGTTTCTCTACAACCAGTACATCACTCGTAAGTAGTAACGATGCTACACTACCGGCGTTTTCGAGTGCCACTCTCACCACCTTGGTGGGGTCAATTATACCGGCTTCCATCATATCCACAATCTCACCTTTGTTGGCATCGAACCCAATATTGGGATTATCAGCCTCCAACACCTTATGGAATACGACTGAGCCATCATAACCTGCATTCATAGCTATCTGACGTAATGGTGCCTCCAATGCGTTTCTCACTATGCGAACGCCTATCTTTTCGTCACCCTCGAGCTTCTTCTCCAGCTCCTCCACCCTCTTTATAGCACGTACATAGGCGACACCACCACCTGGCAATATGCCCTCCTCGACGGCGGCCTTCGTTGCATGTAGGGCATCCTCCACACGTGCCTTCTTCTCTTTCATTTCAGGCTCTGTAGGTGCACCCACATAGATTACTGCGACACCGCCTGCAAGTTTAGCAAGCCTCTCCTGTAGCTTCTCCTTATCGTAATCCGAAGTGGCTTCCTCTATCTCTTTACGAATCTGGTTCATACGTGCTTGGATCATCGATTTATCGCCTGCACCCTCGATGATCGTCGTATTCTCCTTATCTACCTTCACCTTTTTCGCTCTACCCAGGTCCGAAATCGTGGTATTTTCGAGCTTCATCCCTTTATCCTCGGAGATCACCCTACCTCCGGTGAGTATAGCGATATCCTCCAACATGGCTTTCCTTCTGTCGCCATAACCTGGTGCTTTGACTGCGCAACAGTTCAGTACACCCTTGAGTTTATTCACTACGAGGGTAGCGAGTGCCTCACCTTCAACATCCTCCGCAATCACCAGCAGTGACCCACCCTCACGTACAACCTGTTCCAGTATGGGTAACAATGGTTTGACAGAGCTTATCTTCTTATCGTACAGCAGGATACGTACGTTTTCGAGCACCACCTCCATCTTGTCCGGATCCGTGATAAAGTATGGCGATATGTAGCCCCTATCGAATTGCATACCCTCTACGAGTTTGAGTTCCAATTTTGTGCCCTTACCCTCTTCGACGGTGATCACACCCTCTTTGCCAACCTTCTCCATAGCTTCAGCAATCATCTCGCCTATCTCCGGATCGTTATTAGCTGAGATCGTACCTACCTGCGCAATCTCCTCTTTCTTCTGTGTGGGTTTCGACATACGTTTGAGCTCCTCAACCACTGTGTTGATAGCTTTTTCGATACCACGTTTGAGGAACATCGGGTTTGCACCCGCAGTGATATTTCTCAACCCCTCTCGAAATATCGCCTCTGCAAGTACAGTTGCGGTGGTAGTACCATCACCTGCCACGTCTGAGGTTTTGCTCGCCACCTCACGTACGAGTTGTGCACCTATGTTTTCGAATGGGTCTTCCAGTTCTATCTCCTTTGCTACGGTGACACCATCCTTTGTGACGGTAGGTGCACCAAACTTCTTCTCAAGTATAGCATTTCTACCCTTGGGTCCCAGTGTTATCTTAACAGCAGCTGCTAACTTTTCCACACCTGATCTTACCTTCTGCCTTGCTTCTTCCTCGTAGCGTATTTCTTTGGCTGCCATTGTACCTCCTTTTAGCTCTCAAGTATACCCAATATTTCATCCTCCTGTAATATGAGATACTCTTCACCCTCAAGCTCTATCTCCGTACCTGCATACTTGCTGAATATAATCTTATCACCTACCTTCACATCGAGTGGCTGATACTCACCCTTCTCATTGCGCTTGCCAGGCCCTACAGCGAGTACCTCACCCACAGAGGGTTTCTCTTTCGCAGTATCCGGGATGACAATCCCGGCCTTTGTACGTGTCTCCATCTCCATACGCTTCACTACTACCCTTGCACCCAATGGCTTTATTTTCATCTTCACCCCCTTTTTATCGCTGAATTATTGTCAGAAGCTTCTCAAATAGCCTCTAATATTCTCTCTTTTATACTAACAAAAATATAATAATTCATATTTTGTCAACCCTTTATTGTTGAGTTATTCAACGCATTATTTTTTCATAAGGGTTAGTGTCTTGCCAACATTGATCCTACCATACCCGTACTTTTTGTCCCATCCAGTATCATCGAGGTCGTCACAACCCATGATTATGAGTTGCTTCACCTCCTCAACACTAAGTGTAGGATTTAAACTCAATATGAGGGCAGCCAACCCCGTAACGAGTGGTGTAGCAAGTGAGGTACCACACCCAGTGGTTTGATAGATCGTATCCGAAAGCTGTGTAGGGAATGCATGTAGGAGATTACAGCAAGGGGCGACAACATCTATCCCCTCTCCGTAATTCGAGCCTTGCCTTATGGGGATAGGTATACCCTCGAGCTGCTTCTCTTCGTACCACCATACGTCGTTTTCATCAACCCCTCCCACTGCAATAACTTCCTTGAACTTAGCTGGATACCCTATACCTTCGTTGCCACTGTTGCCTGTACCTGCGACAAGTACTACTCCCCTTGATGCAGCGTATCTAACGGCATCCGCAATGTACTGCGTATCCTGTAAGGTTGTGAAGCTCATGTTTATCACCTTCGCACCATGATCGACCGCATACCTTATAGCATTAGCACAGTTCTTAAGTATTATCTTTTTCCTTGCCTCAGCAAACTCCTTGAACCTTTTGAGCTTATCTGGATCGTGTGCCAGTTTGATGAAATCTTTTGGCTCCATCTTGTAATAAGTGGTCGCTATATCCTCGTAACCTTTGGGGTTCGGCACCCCTATACATACAGGTAATAGCTTGACATTGGGTGCGATACCGATCATCTCCCTGCTTTCAGCTGCTATGAGTGAAGCTACCGCTGTACCATGTGCGAGACATGCTTCATCTTCGGGATATATGGCAGATTCGCCACGGAAGTCATTCTCTATGAGCTTATTCTTATAAGCAGGATGCGATAGATCCATACCGATGTCGATGACCGCAACAATTAGCCCAGTCTCGGGAAGTTTGAGCTGTGACGGCATACCTATCTGTTGGAGGTAGGGTTGGTTGGCGAAGTACTTCCCATAGTTGTAGAGCCGTTCACCACTCCATGTGTGATGTAAGGTTACACATGCCAGCAGAAGCATACTGATGATAACGATACGTAATAATCTCATCATTGCTCCCGGTTTAGATTGAAATAGTAGTTAGGCTATCCCTTTGTCAATTTCGGGTCCTTATACAACGTGCCTTTCACGTTATTTTTCGAATTTGTTTACTTTGAGGTAACTGTGATAGTTGACCGATAGGGTGCCGATTTTATTTTTAATAGGTTCCTAACACACAACGTACGACAGCGAATTACCATGCTGTACATAGGGCTCGACATTGGGTCAGTAAGCGTCGAAACGGTTGTACTGGATAGTGACGGATCTATCAAGAAGATCTTACCCTATACCCGCCATTTCGGTGAACCCATCAAGGTGCTGCTTAAGCATTTCGAACAGCTCTCAACCGAAATCGATACTGTCAATGACATTAGGGTTACTGGTGCAGGTGGTAAGTTAGTTGCAAGCATACTGGGGGTAGACTTTATCAATGAACTACCGGCACAGATAGAAGCAGCACGTAGGTTATATCCGTATGCGAGATCGATCATCGACATAGGGGGTGAGGATTCGAAATTCATCGACATAGTTCATGAAGACTATGCGATGAACGAGTTATGTGCTGCAGGTACGGGATCGTTCCTTGATCAACAAGCTTCCCGCTTAGGATATACGATTGAGGAGTTTGCCGAACTTGCACTCAAGTCGAAGACACCACCACGTATTGCTGGTAGGTGTACTGTGTTCGCCAAAACTGATATGATACATCTGCAACAGGAAGCCACCCCCGACTATGACATAATTGCAGGGTTATGTTTTGCACTCGCACGTAACTTCAAGTCGGAGATTGCCAAAGGTAGAGATATTGTGCCACCTGTGTTGTTTCATGGTGGGGTAGCCTTCAACAAAGGTATGGTACGTGCATTTAAAGAGGTGCTCAACCTGAAGGATGGCGAGCTTATCGTACCCGAATACTGTGCATGGATGGCAGCCATAGGTGCCGCCCTTATGTCGATTAAGGAAAATAGGAATAGAGAGATAAAGCTCACCGATTGTATCACGAAACTGACCAAATATCTACAAGAGTATAAGGTAGATTGGCGTGCATTACCACCATTATCACTGAAGAAGTCGCAGCTACTTTATTTGAGTAACCCCAACACCAACTGTAACATACGTGTAGAGGGTCGCAAGGTCGATGCTTACATAGGGGTAGATGTGGGGTCGACCAGCACCAAAGTAGCCGCTATCGATAAACATGGCAACTTACTGGGTGAAGTTTACTTATGGACTGCGGGACGACCACTTGAAGCCGTACGTGAATGCTTACGTCAACTATATGCCAAGATCGGTAAGTATATTAACGTTAAAGGTGCAGGTACCACGGGTTCGGGAAGGTACCTCACTGGTGACTTCATAGGTGCAGATGTGGTCGTTAACGAAATAACCGCACAGGCGACAGCTGCCGTACATATTGACCCCACTGTGGATACGATCTTCGAGATAGGTGGCCAGGACTCCAAGTATATATCGCTGGATAACGGTGTTATCGTGGATTTCGAGATGAACAAGGTATGTGCCGCAGGTACGGGTTCGTTCCTACAGGAGCAAGCGGAACGGCTCAACCTACGCATAGAGGAGTTCGGTGATATAGCACTTACTGCTAACCATCCATGTGATTTAGGTGAACGTTGCACAGTATTTATGGAGACCAACCTCACCTCATACCAACGTAAAGGTGTCGATAAGCATAATCTTGTGGCTGGGTTGTGTTACTCCATAGCTAAAAACTATCTCACGCAGGTGGTGGGCAAAAAGCGTATAGGTGACCATATATTCTTTCAGGGTGCGGTCGCTTTTAACAAGGGTGTAGTGGCTGCATTTGAGCAGATCTTGGGTAAACCAATAACTGTGCCACCACATCCACACGTTACAGGTGCCATAGGTGCCGCTATGGCAGCTATGGAAAAGGTGGCCGAGACTAATGGTACCAGGTTCAAAGGGTTTGATAGAATTGTAAACACTAAGTATCAGCAGAGTATATTCATCTGTAATGGATGTCCCAACCACTGTGAGATTAAAAAGGTCGTCATAGAGGGTGAGGCCACCCCACTCTACTATGGGGCACGCTGTGAACGTTATGAGATCAAGAAGAAGGAACAACCAAAGCATAAGCTACCGGATCTGTTCAGTGAACGTGAACGGTATCTTCTTAGTGCTTACAAGCCAGCTGATGAAATTTCGGGCCCACGTGTGGGTATACCTTATGCATCGATCTTCCACGAATATTTGCCGTTTTGGACGGCATTCCTGTCGGAGTTGGGGTTTAAGGTGGTGCTTTCGGATAGAACCAACAAAAAGATCATACATGATGGGGTGAGTCACGCAACTGCAGATTTCTGTTTCCCAATAAAGGTTGTAATTGGTCATGTAATAAACTTGCTCGAAAAGGGGGTCGATTACCTGTTTCTACCCAGTGTGATAGACGTACCATCACAGAAGGGTATACAACGTAGCTACGTATGTCCTTATAACCAGGAGATACCACATATCATAATGTCGACAATTAAACCCAACGTGAAGATCCTACATCCTATTATATTTTTCAGAAACCCACATGCAGCTAAACATTCGTTAATACGGTTTGGACGTACACTTGGCAAACCCTATAAGCAGATACAACACGCTATAAATGTAGCGTATAAGGCACAGGAAACCTTCTACCAGCAGGTACGACAACGTGGTGATGAAATCCTACGTTCAATAAAAGATAAGGCGCTTGTCATCGTCGGTCGCCCCTATAATACTTGCGATCGTGGTGCTAACCTTGACATACCTAAGATATTGCGTGAACATGGGCAACTGGTGATACCTGCAGACTTTTTGCCATTGGATAAATATGATGTGTCGGACTGGCCCAACATGTACTGGAGTTATGGGTACAGGATACTGGCGGCGATGCGGTTCATTAAGGATGACGAACGCCTATTCCCCGTGTATTTGACGAACTTTGGCTGTGGACCTGACTCTTTTATCCACCAGTATGTACGTAAGGAGTTGGGTGGCAAACCTTTCTTGTTGATTGAGGTTGACGAACACTCTGCACCTGCGGGTGTGATAACACGGTGTGAGGCGTTTCTCGATTCGATCAAACATGCACCAAGGAAATCGGTTGAGAAGTGGAGGTTCACACCTGTAAGGTATCGCAAGGAGGAACGTAGAACAGTTTATCTACCACATATGGGTGATTGTGCATATGCATTATGGGCGGCATTCAATAAGTTTGGTATACCTGCGGAGATAATTGCAACCGATGATGAGTCGCTCGAACTTGGTCGCAAGTATACAAGTGGTAAGGAATGTTTCCCATGTGTGATAACCACCGGCGATATGCTGAAGATATTGAAACATAATGATCCCAAAAGAGTTGCATTCTTCATGGCCACCGCATATGGACCGTGTAGGTTTGGCCAATACTGTCGATTACAGAGGATAATCTTGGATGAACTCGGTTACAAGGATGTACCCATAGTGTCACCGGGTGCACCTGAATCGCTGGACTTCTATCGTGAATACGATATGGCCAACCCAGCGGGTGTGCTCACACTGTTGCGAGCATTACAGGGTGTGGTAGCTATAGACTTTTTGCTTAAGTTGCGACGTGAACATCGACCCTATGAGGTTAACAAGGGGGAGACTGACAAAATCTATCGCAAATGGCTCAAACGAGTCTGTGATACGATCGACCGTGGTGGTATAGACTCAGTATTACAGCAGGCAGTGGAGGAGTTCAACCAGATACCGGTTAGGTATGAACCCAAACCCCGTATCGCTATAGTGGGTGAGATGTTCGTGCGTTCACATGAGTACAGTAATAACTACCTTGAGCGTAAGGTCGAACAGTATGGGGGTGAGGTTGTCGTCCCACCATTCTATGAATGGGGATTACATACTGCAGGTACACGTAGGATGGATGCAATAGTTGATGGTAAACCTATCATTGCTTGGCTTACAAAGGCATGGGAGTTGGTATTCAAATATTTAGAACGGCGTTTCGGGCGTCACGTATGGGGTGCACTCAAGTATCCTGAGAGGGTGGAGATACCCAAGACTTGGGGTAACGCTTCACGATATGTGATAGGATGGTTCGGTGAGACTGGTTTATCGATAGGTAACGTGATCAACTGGATAAGGAAAGGTGAAATTGACGGTGTGATCAACTGCTTACCGTTTACTTGTATGCCGGGTAATATTGCAGTAGCTGCATTCAAACGTGTGAAGGAAGATCACGGTATACCGGTGCTAAATGTGGCATTTGATGGCCTCGAACAGGGTACACTTGAGACACGGCTTGAAACCTTCATGTATCAAGCCAAACGGCATGCTGAACGTTGCAGAAGGTCTTGAAGACTACGGGTCAATGTTGTAAGTATGGATCACACGTTAATTGCGATCCATCAACTTACGTATTTTGTCGAGCCGCCGTTTGAGTTCAGCTTCAAACCCTACTTCCTTAGGGAAGTAATACCGATGGCCTTTGAGTTGCTCCGGTAGATAATCCTGCGGGGTGATACCTTCTGGATAGCTATGTGGGTATTTGTATCCCTTTTTGTAACCCCATTCTTTCAGCCACTTCGTAGGTGCTTGCCGTAGATGCATGGGTACAGGTATTGAGCCATGTTGTTTGACATCATGTGCTGCATTCTCGTATGCTGACATAGCGGTGTTACTTTTGGGTGCAAGTGCAAGATATATCGCTGTCTGTGCCAGCGGTAACACACACTCGGGTAACCCTACGAACTCGACCGCCTCTTTACATGCAACCGCCAACATAAGTGCCTGTGGATCTGCGTTACCTATGTCTTCGGATGCGAGTATCACCATCCTTCTGGCGATATAGAGTGGATCAGCACCTGACTCGATCATCCTCGCCAGCCAGTACAGTGCAGCGTCTGGATCGCTACCTCGTAGGCTTTTGATGAATGCAGAGATGAGGTTGTAATACTCCTCACCTTTGCGATCGTACAGCAGCGGTATCTCTTTGACGATTTCTTTGATTTTATCCACCCCCACGTGACGGGTACCGTTTTTGTCGGGTGATGTCAACACCGCTATCTCTAAGATATTAAGTGCGATACGGGCATCACCATCGGCAACCTCCGCTATGTAATCGATAGCTGCTGGGTCTACGTTGGGGTTATATTCTTTGAGCCCCCTCTCATCGGTGAGTGCACGGTTGATTATGAGCTTTATCTGAGCTGGGGTTAGTTTGTAAAAATTATACACTATTGCACGTGATAATAACGGTGATATGACCGCAAATGATGGATTTTCAGTTGTCGCCCCGATGAGGATGATGGTACCTTTTTCGATGTATGGTAGGAATGCATCCTGTTGCGCTTTGTTGAACCTATGTATCTCATCCACAAATAGTATGGTACGTTTACCCTGCCAATCATATATCCGGGCTTTCTCGATAGCTTCACGTACTTCCTTAACTCCTGACAGTACTGCGCTGAAACTCAGAAACGCATAGCCCTTGGTATCTGCGATTATCCTTGCGAGTGTGGTCTTACCTGTGCCGGGTGGCCCCCAAAATATCATTGATGGTATTTCGGCCTCCTCCATCATCTTGCGGATGGGCCCGTTAGGGCCTACGAGGTGGTCTTGGCCAACAAACTCGTCCAGGTTACGTGGACGCATCCTATCCGCCAGCGGTGGTAGGTTAACTTTTT
>Ga0190363_1002138_pt1 | contig 11428 bp, 9 predicted proteins | sample 48721867_MG_FD_161272 | JGI IMG/M metagenome (GOLD analysis project Ga0190363, IMG submission 161272) | Hydrothermal vent microbial mat bacterial communities from Southern Trench, Guaymas Basin, Mexico - 4872-18-6-7_MG | ecosystem: Environmental > Aquatic > Marine > Hydrothermal vents > Microbial...
ATTTTTTAGAAAATCCCAAAAAAACTACTTCCAATATATCTTTCCTCCCTCTTCTACTCCTTGAAGGTCAATGTATTGAAGATGCTCCTGTTCTTGTTTTGAAATTACCCTTTGAAGGGTTTTAATAAGTATTTCAATTTGCTCTCTAAAATAAGTGTTTCTGGAAAAAAGAATTTTAAAGTTTTTATCTGTTTCCACCTTTATCTTAAATGGTGATATCTCTACTTTCTTTAGAGAAATTTCCAATTTATTCATTTCTTTATTCAAAAAAATAAGATTAGAAACAACATCCTCCTCTATCACCCTTTGCCCAAGTTGGGGTGTTTTTTCTTCGCTGACAAAGATAACAACCAACCCTTTCTTATCCTCCTGTTCTTTAAAAGGAGAAAAGATTACACCATCCTCTGAAAGCAAAAAGCAAGAATCCTCTTTTTGACAGAAAATTCCTACAGGTTTTCTATTTATTATCCTTATTAAAACGGCATCAGGAAATTTTTTCTTAACCTCAACCTCTTTAATCCAGGGAAACTTACTCTTGATATTATAGGAAAGTTCATTTGTCTTCAAAAGAAAAAAATTATTTCTTTTGTCAATAAATTTCTCAATTTCTCTATCTACTCCAGCACTAAGGCAAGAAGAAAAAGAACAACTGTCTTTAAGAATATCTACTTTTTTAATGCTAAAATAAGGTGTTTTAAACAAAAACCAATAAAGAGCAAAAATAAATATTAATATTAAAACAAAATCTAAACCTCTACGCGAATTCAATCCAACCCTTCTTTTTCTTCTATAATAGATTTTATTTCTTCTTCGCATAAATTGCGAGATAGATTTTATTTACTATATGACCAAAATTCAAAACTCATGAAAAATCCTAAATCCGAAATTCTAAATCCTAAACAAAATCCCAAATTCTAAATTCCAAATCCCTCCCCCACCTATATCCTCCCCCTCCCACAGGGAGGGGGGAGGATTAAGGAGGGGTCCTCCAACCTACTATTGGTTTACATGAAAGAGATACCCACAGATTGAGGGGGAGGATTAAGGTGGGGGTCCTCCCCAAATCCTCCCCCTCCCTTTGGGAGGGGGAGCACACAGGTGGGGGAGGGAGAAATTCTTTTTGAATTTTGAATTGATCATTTAATTTACACCCTTCTTTTCATCTTTCTTATCTTTTCTATTATCCAATCTATCCAATAAAAAATCGAAGTGGGAAAATCCTGGGTCTTTACATATTCTTTCTTTTCCCCTCCAAATCCCATTTTAAAAAGGGTAGGGCCAGCCCAAGGATGTTTGGGATTTTCTTTTGGAGAAACATATCCCCAAAAATCAAAAAAAGAACATCCTCTCCTCTTTGCCTCTTTGATGGCTTCCCATAAAATCAAATAAGCAATTGGTACCTTTGGATATTTCTTTAAAAGGGCAGCATGATGATAAAATCCCTTTCCTGAATAAAAAATCACAAAGGCAGAGGCAATAACTTCTCCTTTATATCTTCCCATAAAAAGAGAGACCTCATTATCAGGTTGGAAAGCCAAAAATTCATTTGTTAGGTATTCTAAAGAAAAAGGAACAAAATGCTGGCGCAAGGAAACCTCTTTGTGGAGTCTAAAAAAGGTTTCAATATCTTTTAGTTGGTGAGACTGAACGATTTCAATCTCTCTGTCTTTTTGAGCCTTTCTTATTAGATACCGGGTCGTCTTTCGCATATTTTTCAAAAGTTCTTCTTGAGATGCTCTAATATCTAATTGCCAGGTGGCCTCGGGATGAATGTGAATAGGGGCCCTTCTAAATCCTAATTTTTTGAAAATCGTGATATTTTCTTCAGTTCTTTCCCAGATAGGGCTAATTCTGATAAAACTTACCCTTTCTCTTTTGGCAATTTCTTTCAATTGATCTAAAAGTGTTTGAAGTATTTTTGATTTATGAGTTTTACTCTTTGATCTTATTATCGGCCCATGAGGAACCAGCAAAAAATTTCCCCTTTTGGCAGTGATCTTTATCACCAAACATACAGCCGCCAAATACTCTGATTGATCTTCGCTTCCTTCGGTTTCTCTTTCGAGATTAGAACCCTTTTCATAAACTCCTAATCTCCATATTTTTTCTCCCATCCTTTTCTGAAACTCTCCCCAATTCCAAGAGTGAAGAAATGTCTTTTGTTCAATTTCTTTTAAAAAGTCTTCCCAGATTTTTTTATTGGTAATCTCTTTTACTCTCATAAATACTTTTTTATCTTTTCCGCTATTTTTTCTGCTTCTTCTTCTTTTATATTAACACTGGTAGGCAAATTCAAAATCATACGAACCAGCCTTTCTGCATTAGGACAACTGCCTTTTATATAATTAAAGTTTTCCAGTTCTGTTCCTGGAGGAACAATAACCTGACTATGCCAGCCATCATCTAAAAGAATATTTTGTTTTTTTAGTTCTCTTCGAATTTCTCCTGCATTTTCAACCAATATTGGATAACGCATATAAATGGATTCTTTCTCTGCGCAAGTGCGCACCCCCATTTGGACAAATATCCGATTGTACATAGTCGCTATTCTCTTTCGGTGTTTGTTTAGTCTCTCTAATTTTTTAAATTGATTTAAGGCCAAAATTGCCATAGCCTCAGGCATTCTTTTCGGAAAATAACCCGGAAATTTTCCTTTTTTTTCTATCGGATAAACTGAAGGAGAGAGAATTTTTAATTTTTGACAGAGATATAAAATACCCTTTCCAATATTAAAAAAGGAAAAAAGGGGCAGAGCCAAAGAAAAAATTATGGGATGCAAAATCTGCTGTAAAATCCAATAATAGGAAGGCAAAGAAAGTTTTTTATAAAGTCTTTTAAGTTTTTGTCCAATTTGAGTATTGTTTGTAACAGCCATTCCTCCATAAACTGAAGAAATAACCTTATCTCTACCAAAACTGAAAAAACTGGCATCTCCAAAGGTACCAATGGGTTTATTCTTGTATCTTGCCCCAAGTGAGTGGGCACAATCCTCTATCAAAAACAATTTTTTTCGTTCACAAATCTCCTTTATCTTTTCAATTTTTGCAGGAGTGCCAAATGTGTGTTGAACTACAACTGCCCTTGTCCTAGGAGTAATTTTTTTCTCCAGATCCTCTGGAGACAAATTTAAGGTATTATCAATATCCACAAAAACCGGTCTTGCTCCTAAATATAAAATTGGATTAACAGCGGCGTTACAGGTAAAAGCCTGTAATAGAACCTCATCTCCTTTTTGAACCTCTATGGCTGCCAAAATTGAGGTCAAGGCAGAACGCCCACTGTTAAAGGAAAAGGCATATCTTACCTTCAGATAGTTCTTAAATTCTTCTTCTATCTTAAAAACAGCACTGTTTTTGGTTCTTTTTCCTTTCCATTTCCAGGGCTTGAAAAGCAATTTATATGCCAGAAGTAGATCATCTCTTTCAACATTCGGAGAAAGTGAGATTGAAATTGGTCTCCAGCCAGAAAAGTTCATAGTTGTAAATTAAAATCAAACCCTAAATTAGGTAGTTATTTCTTTTATAAGTTTTTTGGGTACCCTTCCCTCAATTAAAATTACATTTCCTCTTTTAAGATAAGGTTTAAGTTTTTCTAAGATTTTGTTGGTTTTATCTAAAAACAGGATTTGATCTTTTTTCATTCCCTCACTCATTGCCCCGATTTTTAACTCTTCAAAATAATAACCAGTTGTAATAATGGCCAAATCACAGGTCTTCCCTATTTCCTCTCCTATCTTTTTATGAATAGACGGCGAAGACCTTCCTAATTCAATCAAACAGGGCATTACTATTACCTTTTTCCTTTTGTAGTTTTTCAAATAATCTATGGCCATTAACACTCCATCAGGATTTTGACTATAACTATCATCTATTATTATAGCGCCATTCTTCCCTTTTTTCTTTTGCATTAATATATCTGATCCTTTAATCTTGGGAGCAATTTTTTTAATCTGAGAAAGAGAAATGCCCAATTCTAAAGCGCAGGCCACTGCTCCTAAAAAATTCTCAATATTCTGTTTTCCTAAAAGATTTAATCTTATTCTTTCTTTCTTTTTTTCTACTATCATATCAAACTCTACAAAGTCTTTTGACTCGTAAATATTGGTCGCAAAAACATCTCCCTCAGGGATAGAGTATATTTTCTTTTTAAGATTACATCTTTTTGACAACTTAAGGCATTCCTTATTGGCTCCATTAAAAATAGCAATTCCTTCAGGAGGTAAACTCTCAATTAATTCATATTTTGTATTAATGATATTTTTTAGAGTGCCAAAAAGAGAAATGTGTTGTTGAGAGATACCTGTTAAGATGCCAATTTTTGGATGAACTATATCACAAATGGCTTTAATTTCTCCTTTTTTATAAGCAGCCATCTCACAAATAAAGACTTGGTAATCAGAGGTGAGGTCTTTAAGCACTGTATTTGCCACCCCAATCTCAGTATTCGTATTGCCCTTTGTCTTTAATACCTTGTATTTTAAAGACAAAATTTGAGCCAAAAATTCTTTGGTAGAGGTCTTTCCATAAGAACCAGTGATCCCAATTACTGTCAGATTTTTTAACCTCTTCATTTTTTCTTTCGCTCTTCTTATAATCCACTTTTTTGCAAAGAAGATAGGAACCTGAAAGATCCCTGCGCTCAATAAGATAAAGGGGATAAAGAAAATCTCAAATACTACAGCACTTAAAGCAAATATAGATATTTCTAAAGAGGGGTTAATCTCAAAGAACAAAATCCCTATCATTGCTATTGTAAAAACAAAAAGAAAAACCATCTTGAAAGTGAATTTTGGAAGAGCCCAAGCCTTTTTAAAAAGCAAAACAAAAGAATAGAGACCAAAAAAAAGATAAAGGAGAAAAACCAAAACTTCAAATCCTGTTAGGTAATATCTTCCAAATGAAAATTCTATTTTCGAAAACAAAGGCGAAAAAACCACTAAAAGAAAACTAAAAATTGAAACTACAGGAAACAGAATCCTCTTATTCGCTCGAATTCCATCAAAAAATCTATCAAAGCGATATTCTTTCAACTGCCAAAAATAAAGCCAAAATAAACTGCGGCGTAAAATGTGCAAACCCCAAAAGGGTAAGATAAGATATAAAATATAACTCATAAGACATCTTTCTAATCAATGAAACTAATTATCTCCTCTATTAACCTCTCTGGAGCTTCCCGATGAGGACTATGTTTTATTTTAGGAAAAACTACCAGTTTAGAATTTTTTATTCTTTCCTTTAAAAAATAGCCATATTTAACAGGGATCTGATCGTCTTTTTCTCCCCACAAGATTAAAGTAGGATTTTTTATTTCTTTAAGAAGGTATCCTAAATCTGTCTGGATAACCTTCTTAAATATCTTTTTCATAATGCCAGTTGCTAAATAATAGTCTTTACTACCTAAAAATTTGTAAATTACTTTTCGAAAAAAGGGATAGAATCTCTTAAGTCCTGGAAGAGAAAAAATTTTTTTTCCAATTTTAGCAATGGTAGAAAAAATCAATATTTTTAAACCTCTCTTTCTTTTTCTTATAATTGCCGGGCTGCAGAGAATCAGTTTTTCAATCATTTCAGGATGTTTTGAGGCTAAAATAGCCGCTATTGAGCCCCCAAATGAATGACCCAAAAGATTAAATCTTTGCCACTTATTCTTTTCTAAAAAGTCAAGTGTCCATTCTGCATATTCTTCTGGACCCCAAACCTCCTTTGGCGCCGGAGAACTCCCAAAACCAGGAAGTTCAGGAATTAAAACCTCTATTCCCTTACTCTTTAATAATTCTTCCACTTTCTTCCAGCGCTCTCTACAAGATCCCCAACCATGCAATACCACTAGTCTTTTCATAGAATCTAAAAATCCTTTTAAGGACAATTATTTCTTTTTGGCTCTTAAATAGATATTATAGTTTTTGTTATTTCTTTTAAGATACCTCAATTCTATTACCCTAAAACCTGCCTTCTCTGTAATCTTCTTCAGTTCTTTCAGCCGAAAACAGTGATAATACCGGTCTACTCCCTCAAAAGGAACAAAAATATCAAAAAAATCAAGCCTGGTTCTACCTAAGATCTTAAGGAAGAAATATTTTAAAATTAAAGGCAGATATTTTTTCTGCCATAAATTCCAAACTGTTAAAAATAACTCCCCTTCTGGCTTTAAGACTCTTTTCATCTCTTTTAAAAACAATATTCGTTTCTCTGTTGAGGGAATATGATGAAAAACACTAATAGAGAAGATTTTATCAAAAAAATTACTTTCAAAAGGAAGATTAAGAGCATTTATTCTAAGAAAGGTAGGGATACTTGTATCATCAGACCAGTCACTATATTTTCTTTTGGCGATCTCAATCAATCGTTTAGCAAAATCTACTCCAAAATATTGGATTTGCTTGTCCTTGAATAGTTCATATAATCTCCCATTGCCACAACCAACATCTAAGACCCTGTCTTTTTCTTTTACATAATCTTTTAAAAATAGTAGTTCTGGCCAGAGTTTAGATCTTGTTTTTGAAAATCTCTCAGCGATCTGGTTGTAATCTGTCTGAACTTTTTGTAAAAGATAATTAGCGTAACCCGAATCCATAATATATTACCTATGGAAAATATCTACCAAAAAATTATCAACAAATGTCTAAAGGAAAAGATCTCTACAGAAAAAGAACTTTTGGATATAAAACGGTGGGCATCAAAAACCTTTAATATTCCTACTCCCTCGAATGTTTCCTTACTCCAATTTTATCATAACCTGTTAGAAAAAGGAAGGATTAAAAGGAATGAAAAATTAGAAAAAATTTTGAGAAAAAGAAAAATAAGAAGCCTTTCTGGAGTGGTAGTGGTTTCGGTTTTAACAAAACCCTATCCTTGCCCTGGAAGGTGTATTTACTGCCCTTTAGAGAAGGGAATTCCCAAAAGTTATCTATCAGGCGAACCAGCCGTAGAAAGAGCCAAAAAACTAAATTTCTCTCCCTTTCTCCAGATGAAAAAAAGAATTGAAAGTTTAAAAAAGCAAGGGCATCCCGTAGATAAAATTGAACTGCGAATAATTGGAGGAACCTGGTCCTTCTATTCCCAAAAATACAGGATATGGTTTATTAGTAATTGCTTTGCTGCCGCCAATGATAGAGAAAGAAAAAACTACTCCAGTATTAAATTTTTAGAAAAGGAACAGAAAAAAAATGAAAAGGCTCAGCATCGAATTGTAGGAATTAGTATTGAAACAAGACCTGATTTAATTGACGAAAAAGAAATCTTAAACCTAAGAAGATTGGGGGTGACTATGGTAGAATTAGGGGTTCAAACAGTATTTGATGATATTTTAAAAAAGTGCCAGAGAGGCCACTTGGTGAAAGAAACAATCAGAGCCACAAAACTTCTAAAAGATGCTGGATTTAAGGTAATGTATCAAATGATGCCCAATCTTCCTGGTTCTAATTTAAAGAGAGATCTAGAATGTTTTGAAATTTTATTTAATGATAGTCGTTTTAAACCTGATTGGTTAAAAATCTATCCCTGTCTTGTATGTAAGGGTTCAAAACTCTACCAGATATGGAAGAAGGGAAATTATAAGCCCTATTCCTGTAAACAACTAATTTCTCTTCTTATTAAAATCAAAAGCAAATTACCCTATTGGACAAGGGTAGCGCGAATATTCAGAGATATTCCAGTCTCAAAAATTGAAGGAGGTTGTAAAATCTCTAACCTAAGAGAGATAGTTCAAAAAGAATTAAAGAAAAGAAAACTAAAATGTAAATGTATCAGGTGCAGGGAGGTCAGAGAAAGATATGATCCCAAGGAGAAAGTCTATTTATTCCGAGAAGATTATGAAGCCTCAGATGGTAAAGAAATATTTTTAAGTTTTGAAAACAAAAAAAGAGAAAAACTCCTTGCCTTCTTAAGAGTTCGAATCCCTTCTTTTGTTTTAGAGCATAAAAGTAGCCCCCTTTTCCATTTTCTCCCTGTTTTAAAAAATGCTGGTCTTATCCGAGAAATCCATACCTATGGCCAAATGCTTCCCTTAAAAGAAAGATCTCTTTCTCCTCAGCATAGAGGATTAGGAAAAAAATTAGTAAAAGAAGCAGAAAAAATTATCAAAAAAGAGTTTCGTCTTTCCAAAGTAGTGGTCATTTCAGGCGTAGGAGTAAGAGAGTATTGGAGAAAGTTAGGATATCGTCTCTACAATACTTATATGGTTAAAAAAATATAACTCTTCCCTCTTAAGTAGATTGAGGATTACTCTAATTTTAACCTTTAGAAAATTAATTAATTCCTAATGATACTTACTGACCAAGTTTCTCCTTTAATTCTTTTAGAATTTCTGCTGCTAAATCCTTTCCTCCTAAGCCAAATGCCAAGCCACAAGCCAAAGAGATCATTCCAATCAATCCATAAATCAATGCCTTTATAATATCAGGAGTAATACCAAGTTGCAAAAGAATGGCTAAAATAGCAAAAACCCAAATGGCTGCTCTAATTCCTGTGCCTAAAAGTTTTGAATAAGCAATCTTGGCTTTTTCAGCAGAGGCAACTACAATCCGATAAGAAAACTCTGTTAGGAAAACTGCCACAATAAAAATCAAGCCAGCCACAATAATATTAGGTAAATACCCTACTACCTTTCCTAAAAATTGACTAAATTCAGTAAGACCTACAATCTCACAAGCAGCCATCAAAAAGATAATTACAAAACACCACTTAACAATCTCTCCAAAAAACTTTGAGATATTAAGACGAATATCTGCCTTAGCCAAAGCCTCTTCCCAGCCCATTCTTTTAAGAGTCTGATTTAATCGAATCTTATTTAAAAGAGCAGTTACCAATTGACCTATCCCTCCAGCAATAAGCCAACCAATAAGGACAACCAAAAGAGCAATTAAAACTCGAACCAACGGTCCGAATTGCTTAATCTCTTCCCATAAAGTTGTAATCTCTAAAGGCATAGATGCTTCAACCTAAAAAATATTTTTTCGACCTTTGGTGGACCGAAAGGGATTTGAACCCTTAACCTCCGCAGTGCAAATGCGGTGCTCTACCATTGAGCTATCGGCCCTTCTTACCTTCTTAAAAGAATGATTAAATAGGAGACTATCCAACCCTAATTTATTCTATCAAAAATTCTTGAGAAAGCAAAGAAAAAAGTCACATTTTATTCATCTCAAGAAAATTCTGACAGAGCCAAAGCCCTCTTGAAGCTCTGTGCATGGCGCAGGTAACTTTGCAGATATTATTTTTTTCTTATATTTGAATTTGTTTATAACTAGAAACTATTAAACAGGAAGAGAAATTAGTTTCAAAAATTCTTTGATTGTTTCTTTATTCATCATAACCAAATTATATCGCATCTTAATAAATTTTTCCACAAATCGCCGAGTAATATCCTAATCTTTCTTGTTCAAGTGCGATAGCACAAGCAACCAATAGGGAGGAAGAGTTGCGGGACCTTTTGGATTAACCCTTAAACTTTAAAGTTCTATCAATTATCTCGGTTTCTATAATATAATACTCTTTGCAATTTTCACAATATACCTTGAAACTTATCATTGAAGCCATTGAAAAAACATAATTGCATTTCTTTAAATTTCCTTTGCATTTTGGACATTTTACATTATCTAATATCCATTTTCTGATTGGGTAGGTTATCCCATCCATAAATCTTATCTTTACAATATCAATCAGAATATTGGTGTAAAAAAGTCCTATAAAACAAAACAGAACTATAGGTGCCAAAGCAACAAAAGCACTTATTATTTCATTATTACGGTTTTCGAAAAAATGTATCAACCAGAGCCATAAAGCCAAGATAGATAGCACAAGGCATAAAACCACAATAAAAATTAGGAGACTGCTAAGTAAAGTGTATAAGGGTATTTTATATCCTTTCTTAAGTTTCCTTTTTTCAAAATACTCTCTTGAAAATCCGAGTACAATGAAGGAAAGAGTAAAAAGAAAGATAAAAGCAATTGCAAAAGGTACTACCAATCTAACATCGGGTTCTCTGGTATAAATCGAAAGGAATGCCACCACACTTATTGTAAAAAATAGCATGGAAAATGAATTCTCATGATGCATTTGTATGCAATATATTAAAGATTCTATTTTGTTTAAGCTGGGTAGAAATTTTTGGCTGTTTATAGATTTTCTTTTTCTCTTTTGTTCCATTAGAAATGCTGCAAAACTCCAGAGGATACCAAAGACAAAAATGCTAAGTATCATTAATTTAGGAATCAGAAAACCGCGCATGGCTATTGAGTAGAGGTACAATGGAAATTGAATTGAAAACCACAGTATTATACCTGTTATAGATATCCTTTTAGTAAATTTTAAAAAATCCATAATAATTTCTATTATTCTTTACTTTATAAATAAACATCTTGATGATGTTCCTTAAGGTCCTGCAATTTCCAATAACATATCGGATTAAACGAAGTCCTGAAGAGATCTGAGTGCAAGCGAGATGTAATTTTTACGAGATGTAATTTTTATTTGATTGTGAACTCGTTGGAGTAAATAATATTAGGCTCTCTTTCTTTGCAACAAGAGATGAAAAAAATCGAGAGAAAAAGAGAAATATTATTTCTCATTTGTATAATCTTGCAAAATCAATCAATAAATTCAAAACTGGTAATCATTTGGTTGAAAATATCCCATTCTGGTTGAAGTTCTCTTTCAGAAAGAGGAAATCCTTTTTTTAAATCCTTTCTTTCGATTCCAAATACAATTTGATAGAGTTTATTATTTTTTAGAATTTCATAAAAGGTTCCCTGGAATCCTACATCGAACATTTTTAAATATCTGCAAAACTTCTTATCTCCAATAGTTACATACTCCCAATTTATTACAAATTCATTTGGAGATTCGCATTCCAGATGAAGAGGGTATTTTTGGGGATCCTTTGTGGTAGCCACATAGATTAAAATATATTTTCTCTCTCCGGGTTTTTCGTAGGGCGAAGACCAAGAGACTTCGCGAGAAGATTTTATTGATATTTCCCAATCGGCAGGATATTTTATTTTATATTCATATTTCTCATTTCTATAAGTCTTCCAATCGGCGGTGTCGTCTCTTATAAACTTAAGTGTTTTGGCGATTTCGTTTATATGGTTTTTGTCTGCGTATAAAATAAAGTAATTATAAGTTTCTCCTGAAATTTGAATTGGTTGAGGGTAATGGACAATTAAAGCGGATTGATTTTTCATTGCTTTTACTTGGTCAGGTGAAGGTATTATTAAACAAGCATCCTGGTTATCAATTTTTAATTTTTCAATTTTAGGTTCAGAACCATAGGGTTTTAATTTATGATAGGCTTCATTTTTACAGACCTTATCAATTGATAATTTCTGTCCAGAAACGGCTGAAATCAGAAAGAATCCATCTTTTCCCTCATATCTATGGGCACAACCTGCCTCTTCTTTTAATTGCCAGTATGGAGGATACCTTAGTTC
>Ga0190363_1002139_pt1 | contig 11428 bp, 12 predicted proteins | sample 48721867_MG_FD_161272 | JGI IMG/M metagenome (GOLD analysis project Ga0190363, IMG submission 161272) | Hydrothermal vent microbial mat bacterial communities from Southern Trench, Guaymas Basin, Mexico - 4872-18-6-7_MG | ecosystem: Environmental > Aquatic > Marine > Hydrothermal vents >...
TAGACAATTTGGTGCTCCGGCCGGGATTTGAACCCGGGTCTGCGGCTTTCCCTCTTCCATCTTGGAAGACGAGAGGCCGCCATACTTGACCGGACTATACTACCGGAGCGAAATCAGCATCTTCGGAGATGATGTTTGATTTTTCATATTTATCTATATTGTCGGGGTCAAAGAAAAAGGAAAGGAATTCCGTCTTTTATCGTCCTAAGACCTTCTCCGCTGCTTTTTTGATATCTTCCGCCTTAACTGTTTTTCTTCCAGCATGCATGGACCAATCTATTGCTTCTCTTCCAATCTTTATCCCTATCTCCTCTAGCACCTTGCCCATTTCTATGGCTGCGGACTCGCTGACTCTTTCAGCTCCAGCTTTTTTAATTATGCGATGCATAGCAGCTATTGCTAATTCGCCCATAACAATCACTCTTCTTTAGCTTGTATCTCCAAACAGGTCTTATTTAACGTTTTTTCTAAAGTAGAATTGTTTTTTGAGTTGTTTATAAATGTCTCGCCTTAATCCTTATATACTGTTTGTTCCAATTTCTTCAGAAAAGCGGCGAGAAAGAGAAGAAATAGATGGCGCCGCTTAAAAAAAAGAAAAAGGATGAAGCCGTCTTGGGTAATGTACGCACGGAAAAGGTCAAAAGAATTGCCCGTGAACTGTTTCGAAGATACCCGGATCGATTTACAACGGACTATGAACAAAACAAGAAAGCGCTCTTATCTCTGGTCGACTTACCGTCGAAGAAGCTTAGAAATCTCATCGCCGGCTACATAACTGGATTGGCAGCCGCTTCTCTCGGAAGTAAATCTTCTGAAGAAGAGTAGATTCAGATTTAATAGTAATCTTCAAGGCTTTTAGCTTTTCTTTTCTCTATAATCTCGGCGCATTTCTTGGGGTCCAGCCTTTTAAACTCAAGCCCGAGAGTTGCAAGCATCTTCTGTACGCCTTTAGCAATTTTTGGGGCTACAAGTATCCCTCTTATGTCACGATTAAGCATGCTTTTTAAAGAGTCTACATATTTCGATAATTGAAGAACAGCCTCCTTACCAGCCGTCCTTCTCTTTATCTCAATTACAACCATTCTTCCATCCTTGTCAATTCCATAAACATCAATGAATCCCGGCTCAACCTTCTTTTCATATGTTATGAGCTGTAAACCTTCCTCAACGAGAGACGGCTGAATTATAATCGCCTTCTGCATATCCTCTTCGCTTGCATAGAGAGAAAATCTCCCCTCATCTACAAGATCCATTGCCGCTAAGAAATAAATCCTGTCGAAGAAGATCTGAAGGATCTCCCTTGGCCTACGTCTAACCGCCTTTAAGAAGAATACGTCTCCTGCCAGATCTGGATGAAATACGCATCCCGGAGGCTGCCAATTAACTGGCTCATATCCTTTAGGTCTATGCACAAGAACCGATCCGTCTTCTTTTATCATTATAACTCTCTCACCCGGATTCAAGCTCGACCTTGCTCTTCCATGATAGTTCACCCAGCAGTTACCTGCAATAATCACCATTCTCCTTCTGGATAATGCTGATTTTACAGCCTCAACAGCCTCTTCCATTGTTGGTTTTTCAAGGATCACTATGGGTTTATCCGGCAAATGTCCTCGCCGAATAATCTTTTAGAACAACCAGCATAATTAGTATTTTCGGGAAGGGATAGGTGTCCCAGAATATTTGGGATAAGAAGAGGGAAGTTCTTCATCATTATGATAGGTTGGCTAGAATCTATGATTCTCTTTATCGTCGCGAACAGGATGCAAAGATCAAGTCGATTCTCAAAGTATTGACGGCTAGATGTAAAGATTTAGTATTGGACGCCGGATGTGGAACAGGTCTTCTCATCAATCATCTTGCGAGGAGAGTTGGCCACTTCGTTGGCGTAGACTTATCGATGGAGTCCCTTAAAGTATTTATGGAGCGGTCCTATCGGTTGGGGATTAAGAGGAGCGTATCATTGATACAGGCTGATGTGGATAACCTCCCCTTCAGAGACAATGTCTTCGATAAGGTCATTGCATTAACGCTCCTTCAGAATGTTCCTGAACCCCTCGATACTTTGCAGGAAATAATTAGGGTGTCAAAAAGCAATTCAGAGGTTGCAGTTACAGGCCTTAAAAAACATTTTGATGAGAAGAGCTTTAATAACTTAATTGGCAAGATTGGAGAGGAACATATTTTTGTTAACTCTTCAGAGCTCCATGATCATATCGCAATCGTAAAAGTAAAGAATAAATATATGCAAGGAGAAGGATAGGAAGGTGATAAAGCCATGCCCACTCATGGAAGCTTATCAAAAGCAGGTAAAGTACGTTCACAAACCCCAAAGATAGAGGCTACTCCGCGAACTAGAAAGCCTCCAAGAATCAGATTTAGAAGAAGCTACGAAAAAAGAATCATTCTCCAGCGAAGACCAGGACAAAACTGGATATAAATCCTCTATTTTTCAGAATCTTACAAGACTCTCTTCATTCGACAATCCTTTTAATTTCGGGATTGTTGCATCAAAAAAAGAGAGGATTTTAAGAGATTTCTATCCATCTTCCCTTCTTTGCTGATTCTTCTATAGCATCAAGTATTTCTTGACATTTTAATCCATCGTAAAATGTAGCCGCGACCGGGCTGACAGGCTTATCATTGACTATGCAGTCGATGAAATGGTGAATCTCATGAACGAACGTATGCTCCCATCCTATTATGTGCCCATGAGGCCACCAATGTTCAATGAAGGGATGAACAGACTCCGTCACAAGTATATCTCTAAAGCCCATACGGTCTTCCGGATCCTTCCTGGAATAAACCTCCAGCTCATTAAGCCTTTCTAGATTGAAGACTATGGAGCCTTCAGTTCCATGGATCTCAACTCTCTGATAGTTTTTTCTTCCAGCGCAGAAGCGTGACGCTTCGAAGCTTCCAACTGCTCCATTCTTGAATCTTGCGATCGCTATGAAGACGTCATCGACATCTACCTTTCCCTTCATTTCGGGATTTTCGGGTAGAGGTCTCTCCTTTATGAAAGTCTCAGTTAATCCGCAGACGGATGAGACATCGCCGACAAGATATCTTGCCAGATCAATTATGTGGGCGCCTAGGTCTCCAAGAGCCCCGGAGCCCGCAACGTTCTTTCTCAGCCTCCATACTAAGGGAAAATTCGGATCCATGATCCATTCTTGAAGGTAGACAGCTCGATACTGTAGGATCCTTCCTATGTATCCTTCATCAATCAGCTTTTTGGCCAGTTGTATGGCTGGGACAAAACGATAGTTGAAGGCGGTCATGTTTTTGACGCCGGCTTTCTCAACAGCCTCATACATTGCCTTTGCATCTTCTAATGTTGCAGCCAAAGGCTTCTCGCAGATAATGTGCTTTCCAGCTTCAGCAGCTGCGATGCAAGGCTCAGCATGCATATTATTCGGTAAGCAGTTGTCAACAACCTCAACCTCATCGTCTTTTATGAGATTCTTCCAGTCCGTGTAGTATCTCTCAAATCCATATCTTTTGGCTGCCTCCGCTACAGCATCCTCTGTTCTTCCGCAGATGGCGACGAGGCGGGGAAATGCTGGAGGCGGATAAAAGAATACGGGCATCTTTCTGTATCCGTTTGCATGAGCCTTACCCATGAAGGCGTAGCCGAGCAAGCCGACTCCGATCTTCCTTATCTCTTCAGCCTTCTTAGAGACTTTTCCCATAGTGACGAATCCTACTTCCTTCTTGGGCATAGCCTCACCACCATACCTGTTTCAGCGGAGCCTTTATGATTAAGGGCTTCAGAAAAGCTATGCATTTTTCGCATCCATCCTCTCTGCTCATAACGGGATCTTCATGCTCATAGCTGAGCACATAGTCGTATCCGACTTCGAGCAGCGCAGTCATAACACGTTTCCATTCAACATCTCCCCAGCCGACAACCCTAAATCTGAATCCTCTTCCCGGCCTCATCCAGGCTCCTGTGGGTATAACTCCAGAGAGTGAAACGTTCTCCTTCACTATCTCTGCATCCTTAGCATGGGCATGATAGATTCTATCACCAAACTTTTTGATGAAGAGGACAGGATCTATGCCCTGCCATATGAGGTGGCTTGGATCAAAGTTGAATCCGAACTCTTTCCTTTCATTGATGGCTTTTAATGCCTGCTCAGCAGTCTCTATATTGTAGGCTTGCTCCTGCGGGTGAACTTCATGTGCAAATTTCACACCATGCGCTGCAAAGACATCTAATATCTCGTTCCAACGTTCAGCGAAGATCTCGAAGCCTTTTTCGAAGATCTTCTCGTTTGCTGGAGGAAATATATACCATGCTCCCCAATTTGGAGATCCTATAAAGCCGTTCACGACGGGTACATCCAAGGCGGCAGCCGCCATCGCAGTCTTCTTCATGCGCTCCATCCCATACTTTATCTTCTCCTCAGGTGTTCCCTTAAACCACTCATCTGTGGATTCGTCGTGAGGCCCAAGTACCAACTGTCCCTCCAGATGATTGCTTAGGCCAGAGATTATTAAGCCGTACTTTTCTACGGTCTTCTTGAATTCGGTGGCTCCGCCGCTTAGAATCTTATCGATGTCTATATGGTTGCTTCCCTTCCACGCTGCGATCTCAACTGCTTCGTATCCGAGCTTGGAGACATACTCTAAAACCTTCTCTAGCTTCAACTCGTTGTATAGAACAGTAAAGATTCCTATCTTCAAATAGACTCCCCTCCATAATTTATCTTCAAGTTATATGAGGAATCGACTTTTGATCTTAAAAGATTTTTTAACTCGTTAAATCTTCATTGAATAGGACGTTATTTTTTTGGTTCTCTTCAATGAAGTAAGTACGTGTTCTAGGATCGCTGGAGATATCTCCCTTCTCAAATAATCTACGCAACGCTCTAAAGACTGATTTCGGCTTCATATTAAGTCTTTCAGCAATCTCAGCTAACGTTAAGGGCCCATCCCTTTCTAAGAGTTCAAGTATTCTCTTATCAGTCTTGCTCAAATTATTCATTCCCCGCCTAAGTTTTTATCGATTTATTTTTGTTCCCCTAATATATCGTCTCTGGTCGATAGCTATAGATTTAACATCATTTACATAAGAAAAGAAGATTAGGCTCCATCATTATTTTATTTTTAGTGAAAAAATTGGGAAGATGCCGTGTCTGCGGGGACGAATCTCCCGTAATCTCAAACAATCTCGGAGTTTGCATTAGATGCCTTAGAGATAATCCTGAAGAGGCTCTTAAAATAGCTGAGAAAGCACATGCGGATGCCCGTAAAGTCTTCGATCTCCCCTCTAGGCCTCCTCGAAATCCAAATGGGTTATCATGCGGGATGTGTGCAAACGATTGCAAGATAGGAGTCGGTGAGAAAGGATTTTGCGGACTGGTGATCAACGATCATGGTAGATTAATACGTCTAGGAGGAACTCCTGATAAGGGAATTCTGGAATGGTATTATGATCCTCTTCCCACAAATTGTGTGGCTTGGTGGTTCTGTCCTGGATGTACTGGAGCTGGCTATCCAAAATATGCATATTCGCCAACTGCGGAGTCTGGATTTGTAAACTTAGCAGTATTCTACGGTGCATGTAGCTTTGACTGTCTCTTCTGCCAGAATTGGCATTATAGAAATTTAACTTTAAGGTTGAATCCAAAGTTCACTGCGGAGGAGCTCGCTGGAAAAGTTGATGAACGTGTTTCTTGCATCTGTTTCTTCGGCGGAGACCCCTCTGTTCAGATGCCTCACGCCTTGAAGACGAGCGAGCTCTCATTGGAAGAAGCGAAAAGGCATAGGCGAATCTTAAGGATATGCTGGGAGACCAACGGAAATATGAGGCGGGAATTCGCAATTAAGGCTGCTGATCTATCATTTCACAGCGGCGGAGTTGTGAAGTTTGACATTAAGGCATGGGATAAAAATATCCATCAAGCTTTATGCGGCGTATCTAATGAAGCAGCTCTACGTAACTTCGGTATTCTCGGAGAAAAGTATTTTGAGAAGCGTAGTACGGTTCCAATCTTAACGGCAAGTACACTCTTAGTTCCCGGCTACGTGGATGCCGAAGAGGTTGATAAGATAGCAGAATACATTGCAAGTATAAATCCTAAGATTCCATATACCCTACTTGCCTTCTATCCTCGATATAGACTTAACGATCTTCCCACTACAAGCCGAAAACAGGCGATTGAATGTAAAAAGGCGGCTGAGAAACATCTAGAAAAGGTCAGAGTCGGCAATATACATCTGCTATCTTAGCAGTTTCTGTAGACTGTTGTAAAGACATATTCTTTCCTCTAGTCATTCAAAATTTAGCCTTTAACGCCATAAGTGTTAAATAAGTATTAAGTTCTCTTTTTGCGAAAATGATCTCCTTGAGTGATTAGGGATGTGCCGCCTCTTCGCCATGCTATCCGTTAAAGTTTCAGACGCCTCCAAATATCTTATCGAAGATGAATGTTCACTTTACGCTCAGAGCAAAAAGAATCCTAGAAGACTTCAAGGAGACGGTTGGGGTATAGGATTCTACAAGAATGGCTGTCCAGTAATTGTTAAGAGCGAGAAGCCAGTTTACATGGAGCGTGAAATATTCTTTAATGCTGTGCAGCAGGCAAGATCAAGGATAATTCTGGCTCATATTCGAAGGGCAAGTAATCCTAGAGGATTACCTCGAGAAAAGATGATATCTAAAGTGAATTCGCAGCCATTCACGTATCAAAATTATATTTTCGCTCATAATGGAACGATAACAATACCAGATGAGGTTGCTGAGGCTTTGGGAGATTGGAAACATAGGATAAGAGGCCTCAATGACAGCGAGGTTTATTTCTGGTTTTTAATGAAAGAATTATCTGAGGGAAGATCGATCTCCTCAGCCTTAAGGAACTTCAAGGTCACCCTCAATGATCTTTGGAAAGAAGCATGTAGAAAATATCCTGAGAAGAGACGTCCATACATCGGATTAAACAGCATAATTAGTGACGGTGAATATCTCTATGCATACTGTGGCTATGAGGAAGATAAGGCGCTTGGCAGATCGCTTTGCTTTGGAGATCAACCCGTATTTGAGATGTCTTATAGATTCGGTGAGGAGAAGCTGGTGATCGCGTCGGAGAAAACGAACAGAGCGGAAGACTGGAGGCCTCTACGAAGCGGGGAGATGCTTATTGGAAGAGTCGTAGGAGACAAAATTGAGGTTGAGATAAAAAGGATCGGATAAAACTCTCTTCTGTTCGAAATAATTCTTAATGGTCTTAGTTTTCCTCCTTGAAAAATACTCTGCAACATATTTCATCTATATTTTTAGCCTTTATAGAGGGGTGCAGATTCTTTCCGAAATAGAGGCGTGTAGAGAAAAGAAAGGAGGATTCAGATATAGATTCCGAGAAGCGCAAGTAAGTTATACTCTGCTATTAGTCCTGCAAAGACTGAGGCTACAAGAGACATTACAGTTATCAGAGTATTCAACGAGGGGCCAGCTGTATCCTTAAATGGATCTCCAACAGTGTCTCCTATCACAGCTGCCTTGTGGGCTTCAGATCCCTTCCCGCCGAAGGCTCCAGCCTCTATATACTTCTTGGCGTTATCCCATAAGCCTCCAGCATTAGCCATCAATAAGGCGAATATTAAACCGCTCATTATGCTTCCGCCAAGATAGCCTCCAAGCGCCTCTATGCCTCCTAGAAATCCGACGGCTAACGTTATTAATATGGCTGCGACACTTGCAGGGAGAAGCTCCTTCAATGCTCCTGTAGTCGCTATGTCGACGCATCGAGCATAATCAGGCTTCACTCCTTCTCTCCCCTCTTTCAACCCTGGAATCTCCTTGAATTGCCTCCTAACCTCCTCAATCATTATAAAGGCATTTTTGCTGACGCCAAGCATAACCATCGCTGAAAAGAGTGGTGGAACAGCGATGCCCACAAGCATTCCCGCTAGAACCAGAGGATTCATTAGGTTGAAACCTGCAGCTTTAGTGAGGGCTTGAAACGCTGCAAGTAGAGAGATCACTGTTAGGCCTGCCGCTCCAATTGCAAATCCCTTTGTTATGGCCTTTGAAGTGTTTCCGGCGGCATCAAGTCTATCTGCAACCTCGATGACTTCTTCTGAGAGACCGGCTTGTTCCGCTATTCCCTTAGCATTATCGGAGATAGGGCCATATGCGTCGCCCGCAACAATCATGCCAACTATGGAGAGCATGCCGATGGCAGCCATACTTATTCCGTATAATCCTGACATTCCGTATGCCTCAGCGATGTAGTAGGCAACTATCGATGCAACGCCGATGCCTAGTAGGGGTGGAAAGAGACTTATTAAGCCGTATGAAAAGCCGGTGATTATGTTGATTGCAGCTCCGGTCTTGGAAGACTCAGCAGTTTTTATCGCAGGCGGCCTATCTATCGAAGTGAAATAGTCGGTTGTTATTCCTATGATGACTCCTGAAAGCAGTCCGATATTAGTTGCAAGCCAAATGCCAATGTTGATCTTGAGAAGATAAACAGCTAGAAATGTTAAGACAGCAAACATTATACATGTGAAGTATGTGCCAAAATTCAGCGCCTTACCCGGATTTCCCTTCTTCCCAACCCTTACAATAGATACTCCTAGCAGAGATGCTATTACGCCGAGCCCCGCGAAGAGCAATGGGGTCTGCTCCATGCCGAGCAACCCGGTCATCTCCAATTCTCGGCCCAGAATCATCGCAGCGACAATGCTTGCCACATATGAGTCGAAGAGATCAGCTCCCATCCCAGCTACATCCCCAACATTATCACCTACATTATCTGCGATGACCGCTGGATTTCTGGGGTCGTCCTCCGGGATCCCCATCTCCACTTTCCCAACGAGATCCGCGCCGACATCTGCGGTTTTAGTATATATCCCTCCGCCGGCCTTCGCGAATAGAGCCCAAGCACTTGCACCGAAGCTGTACCCTAAGATTATTTCAGGATTACCCGTTAAGCCATATACGATGCTTATTCCAAGCAGACCCATGCCGACTACTGAAAGGCCCATGACGGCTCCGCCTCTGAACGCTATGGGGAAGGCGCGGTTAAGGCCTTCTCTAGCGGCATTAGCAGTTCGAACATTCGCTTTCAAAGCTACTTGCATGCCGAAGAAACCGGCTAGTGCTGAGCATGCTGAGCCGAAGATGTAGGTCGGCGCCATTATGGGATCTAGGAAGACTCCTAGAACGGCAGCCACAACCGCTACAAAATATGCGAGAACCGTATATTCTCTCTTCAGAAATGCATCTGCCCCCTCCTTTATAGCCTCAGCTATTTCCTTCATCCTTTTAGTTCCGCTCTCATAACTGCTGACATAATTGTATAGAAGACCCCCAACGATGATCGATGCTACCGCTGAAATTGGAGCGATAATCCACATTTCATTTTACTCCTGAAATTTGAAAGTAGTCGTCTTTTTAAAGATCCCTTACCCATATAAATGTCTTTTTTCTAGATCTGAAAATAGAAACCTTTTTAATATCCATTTATTTTTAAACACGCGTAATCGTTAAATTAAATTTCACTGCAATAAAAAAGGAAGCTGGGATTAAGAAACGACGGTCGTTGCAGGTTTAATTGGGTGCGGATCCATCGGGTTGGTCATAGCGAAGGCTATCGACGCTGGAGAAGCAGGAGACATCGCACTCAGGTCAGTCTACGATATTGTTAGGGGACACGCAGAAAGATTAGCCTCAACCCTTTCGGGAAGACCTGCGATTGTTGAAAGTGCCGATGATCTTTTAGGAGACGAGAAGATTCAACTCGTAATTGAAGCGGCATCTCAAGATGCGGTGAGACAATACGCGGTTAAAGCATTATGTAAAGGGAAAGATCTAATGATTATGAGCACAGGCGCACTGCTTGATGATGACTTGTTCAAAGAGATCTCGAGGATCGCAAAGGAAAAAGGGAAGAAGGTCTATCTGCCATCCGGTGCGATAGTTGGTTTAGATAACATAAAAGCGGCGGCTGTGAGATCCGTAGAGGAAGTTACGCTTGTCACCAGAAAGCCTCCGCGAAGCTTTGAAGGAGCCCCGCTCATAAAAAGGAGACAGATAGACCTTTCCAAGCTTGATAAGCCTCTTCTTCTCTTTGAGGGCTCAGCGAGGGAAGCAGTTAAGCTCTTCCCCAAAAATGTGAATGTATCAGCCTCTTTGAGTCTAGCTGGAATAGGTCCGGACAGAACGAAGGTTCGGATCATAGCTGATCCGCAAGCAGAAAATATTACACATGAAATTCACGTTAAGGGAGAGTTCGGAGAGATAATAACACGAACAGTCAATAAGCCGTTTCCAGAAAACCCTAAAACCAGCTATATCGCCGCTTTATCTGCGATTGCGACTCTCCGAAAGATATCTGGAAATATAATTGTAGGAACATAAATCTCTAGGTTAGATCAAAAGTTTTTTCTGTAATCCTTCATATTGAGGACGGGGGTATCTTTTGAGAATAGTAAAGTCGATCCTGCGTGAAAAATTGATGGAATTTCTTAAAGAAGATTTGGGGATGGGTGATATAACTACAGAGGCGATTGTACCTGATGATGTTAAGGTGCAAGCGCAAATAATCGTAAAAGAAGACGCTGTAGTTGCCGGTCTTTATGAATCTTCTATCCTATTCGAGATGATTGATGCGAGATTTCAGGCGAAGGTTAAAGACGGCGCTGAAGTACCAGCGGGAACGGTCCTCGCGGAGATAAGTGGTAAGGCTCGGGATATCCTCTCAATAGAAAGAACAGTGCTTAATATTCTAATGAGGATGAGTGGAATAGCAACATTGACTAGAAAACTCGTCAAGATGATTCGTGAAGCTGGACTTGACGTTCGTATAGCGGCAACTAGAAAGACTGCGCCGGGGCTTCGCCTTTTTGATAAGAAAGCTGTTCTGATTGGAGGTGGGGATTCGCATCGATTCAGACTTGACGACGCCTTTCTGATAAAAGACAATCATATTCGAATAGCTGGAAGTATAAAGGAGGCTATTGGGAGAGCGCGTTTAGCTGCTAGTTTCTCTAAAAAGATAGAGGTTGAGGCTCAGACTGAGGAGGAGGCTCTAGAAGCGGCGAGGCTTGGAGCGGATATAATAATGCTTGATAATATGGCCTTGGAGGAGGCTGAACGAGCATTGATGAGGCTGCAAGATGAGGGGCTTAGAAACACCGTGTTGATTGAGATTTCGGGAGGGATAAATGAAAATAATCTGCTTGAATATGCGAGACTTAAGCCAGACGTTATATCATTAGGGTTTCTAACGCATTCCGTTAAAGCCGTAGACATCAGCCTTGAGGTCACCAAGGTCTTTAGATGATTTAGACTAGACTTCTCACAGCTTCGATAACCGCTTTTGCTGGTGCATCCGTCTTAATTCCCCTACTGTTAAAGTGAGTAGGCCAAACTTTGAAGCCTTCTTCATCTAATCTCTTCATAACTTTTCCAATG
>Ga0190363_1002140_pt1 | contig 11428 bp, 9 predicted proteins | sample 48721867_MG_FD_161272 | JGI IMG/M metagenome (GOLD analysis project Ga0190363, IMG submission 161272) | Hydrothermal vent microbial mat bacterial communities from Southern Trench, Guaymas Basin, Mexico - 4872-18-6-7_MG | ecosystem: Environmental > Aquatic > Marine > Hydrothermal vents > Microbial...
TAAGTCCATTACTCTTGTAGGTGAGAGCAACGAAATAACCATTATAGACGGAAACGATTTAGGAGATGTTGTAAAAATAACTGCAGATGGTGTAACAATACAAGAATTTGGAATAAGAAATAGAGGCTATTTTGCGGGCATAAAAGTATGTTATGCAAATAATTTAACAATTTACAATTGCAACATTTATAACAATAATGAGGGTATTTGGCTTGAAGACTCATCGAATAATACCATTTACAACTGCAACATTTTTAACAATCATAATGGCATCCGGCTTGAAGACTCATCGAATAATACCATTTACAACTGCAACATTTATGACAATTGTTATAATGGCATCTTTGCTATTGGTTCATCCAATGATACCATTTACAACTGTAACATTTATGACAACGATCAGGGCATCGATCTTCGATCTTCATCTAATGTTACAATTTACAACTGTAATATTCATAACAATCATTGGTTTAGGGGCATCAAGCTTTGGTATTCATCTAATATTACCATTTATAACTGCAACATTTTTAACAATGATCATGGTGGCGCCTGGCTTTATTATTCATCATACAGCAGCATTTACAATTGCAACATTTATAACAATTATTATGGCATCTGGCTTGAAGATTCATCTAATAATATCATTTATATGAATAATGTCATGGACAATGGCGATAATGTTTATTCTTATAACTCTGATAATACATGGCATTCTCCACAGCCAATAGCATATACATATAATGGAACAACTTATACAAATTATTTGGGAAATTATTGGGATGATTACAATGGTACAGATGAAAATGGAGATGGAATTGGAGATTCTGCATATACAATAGATGAAAATGACTGTGATTACTATCCATTGATGATGGAATATGAAAATTATTTGCCGCGCCCTGACTTATTCATTTCTTCAAATGACATAACTTTCTCTAAGCCATATATAAAAGAAGGAGAAGTTGTAACAATAAATGCAACAGTTCATAACATTGGAAATGTTTCAGCAAACAATGTTGTTGTGAGATTTTTTTGAAAAAGTAAGCGATGAGTGGATCCAAATAGGAAATGACCAAATTATAGCAAATATTCCAGCTGGAGGTAGCGAAATTGCATCGGTAATTTGGATTCCAACATTTGGAGGGGTAAGGAGCATAAAAGTTATTGTTGATCCAGATAATACAATATATGAAGAAAATGAAGATAATAACGAAGCTATTAAAAATGTTGCAGTTCAAAGAATAATAAGAATAGTTCCAGCTGCCTTCTATAACTCAAACACAAAAATTTTGAATATTTTTGCTTGGGCATATAGTAGCTTAACAGGAAACATAACATCTGAAGGAATATATGGTGAAGTTATGACACATTTTGCTATTCTATCTGGATATGGAAGCATAAAAGGATATGTAAAAGATATGATAACAAATGAGCCAATAAGCAATGCAAATATTACAATAATCCATTTTGGATATGGAGAAAAATATTATAATGAAACAGATGAAAATGGATACTATTCTTTTAATTTTATTCCTCCAGGATTTTATGTTATTATAGCATATCATCCAGATTACAAAGCAATAGGAAGAGTAGTTTATTTAAGAAGCGATGAAATTTTATATGTAAATCTATCATTAATAAATGCAAGTGGGGGAGAATTAATTTTATTAATGAAAAAATTGTATTTTGCATTCAATGAAAGCTTAGATAAGCTTGCAAATAAGATGGGAGAAATTACCGAAAGTTTCCCAAAATTAATTGGAGATGAAACAGATGCATGGGATATTTTAAGTTTTGCAGGAGATATTATGACAACGATAATAAGCCCATCTGCAGCAGCTCAAAAACATGCTGCAACTGCAGGTAAAGCATTTTATAAAGCATGGGGTGAGGCAATTAAAAAAGCAATAAAACAAGAAATATGGGAAAAAATTATAGAATTTTCTACACAGCAAGCATTAGATAACATCATTCTATCTATTTTGAATGAAAGCATGCCTACAACTGAAGAACTAAAGCAAAGCCAATTCTATTTAAACTTAGCCCAATCTTTAGAAAATGAATATAATGGGTTTTTTGAATATATACAAAATGCTTCTATAAGCAATGATTTTGATATTGAAAGAACGACAATGGTAATAAATACAGAAGAGCAAGAAATAAAAAAAATGGAGGAGAAAAGAATTATTATAATAAGCTTGGATCCTTCTAATCCATACAGATATTTCTCATTCCCTGCTTCTTATGAAGGATATATGAAAGCAAAGCAAACAATTGAAGATTTGGGATTAACAAAAAATGTTTTAGTCGGTGTGCAGATAGGAGCTTGTGTAGGATCTGTTGTTGCCATTGTAGCAACTAAAGGTGTGGCAACTCCTGCTGTTATTTATATTTTCCAAGGGATATCTACTGCTAAAACTATTACAGAAATTATGGAAATGGCGGCAAAATCGGGTGCTCCCATCATGTTTGTTAATTCCCTTCTTACATGGATAAGAGATAGTGGTACATTGCCTACTATCTATAATGAAACTGCAAATATAATAAAAAAGGGAGCTATTTCATCCTATTATTTGAATAAAAATTATATTTTTGATGCAGATGTTGCAGTAGATATAAATGCAGATTATGTAGATTGGTGGGGAAATAAATGGATATGGGTTCCATGGTTTGCAGCGAAAAAAACAGCAGATGTAACTGTTAAAAATACTGGAAATGTTGCTTCATGGATAAGGATATATTTAGAAGGATTTGAAGATAGGATTAATTTAAGTTCGGGAGCGACTAAATATTATACAATTCCGTTCATAGCAACTCATATTCCAGTTATAGATTTATTTAGAGATAAGTGGATTAAAGCAGATGTTTATTCTGGTGTTTTGCCATATCCTGTTGATCATGATGAAGATAAATATAGAACAACAATGATAAAGTGGTGGTTATGGAGGGATAAAGATGCTGATAATATAACTTTAAAAGCAAGCACTTCTTCAGGCATTTTAACTCTTTCAGATTATATTAATCTGTCTTCTCAAACTATCAAAATAATGGATGTTAATTTAACCATCGAAAATCCAGAAATTGAAATCAATTATACAGTTGGAAATTCTTACCAAGTTGAATTTAGAATGTTTTATCCAAGTATTTCAAATGTTGATTTACATGTATATGATCAAAATGGATATCATGTTGGATATAATTATGCTTCCAACCAAATAGAAATAGGATTTCCAGCTATATATGGTGGAAGATATGTTAATCCTCAAATTATAACTATTCCATGTTCAGCTGGCAAGACATTCAATATAAAAGCAAAGCTTGTTCAAGCAATTTCAGAAAATGAATCATATCATATAACAATATATGCAACTGAAATTCCATATAGACCAGCTGTTTTATCTGCAGAACCACCAGAAATAAAAATTTTAACAAAAGCTAACGAAACAGTTTCAATACCTATTTTCTTTGGAGAAGCTGGAGGACAAAATCCATTATACAATGTAACAGTTTCTATAAGCAATATTACAGGAGAAAATAACTCATTGATAGTTACTTCCCAAAAAACTATAAATATTGGAACAATGCTTGCCAATTCAACAGCTACTACTTCTTTTATTGTTTATATACAAGAAAATGCAAGTGGGAATTATACTGGATATATAACTATTGGAGCAGATAATGCAGAAAATATTACAATAGATGTTATAATTACTGTTGATAAAAAACCTCCATCTATAATACCAAATCCAACAGTATATCCAAATTTGCAACAAGCTGCAAAAACCAATGATACTATAATTTTAAATGTAACAGCAACTGATGATTATGGTATTTTGACTGTTTTAGTAAATGTTTCTTCAATAAGCAGTTATGAACAGATAGAATTAGAAAAAATTGAAAATTCGTCTTATTATAAGGCAGAGTTAGTGATAGATAAAGCGATACCAAGTGGAGAGTACTATTTACCTATTTTAGCTATTGATAAAGCAGGGAATATAAACGATACTGAAGAGATTTTTGTATTAATAGATAATACACCTCCCCAAATAATGGACGTTGTTGCAAATCCAGATAGGCAAGTAATTAATGGAACAGTAAATATTTCCTGCAAAGTTTTGGATAATGTCGGTATAAAGGATGTAAAAATCTATATCAATTTTCCAAATAATTTCACGTTAAACCAAAGTATGGCTAATATTCCTGGAACAAGCATATATTATTACAACTCAACGTATATAATTGCTGGAAATTATACATATTTCATTTGGGCAAATGATACGAGCGGAAATAGTATTTATTCTGATATTTATCAATTTAAAATACTCTCTATTGATTACATTGCCATTACTTTTTCAACAAAAAATGAAATTTTAGATTATAACATTTCTACAAACTTTTCTTTTATTGCTTATTCATCAGCTTTTAACTATACCTATGGCTTTATTGAATTTATTGAAGCAAGTTGGAGCATAATTAACTATGATTCAAATGCTACAATAAATGCAAGCTATGGAAAATCAATTAAATTTAATTCTGGTATTAATGATGGAATAGCTATATTAAAAGCTACATTTAATGGATATAATGATACCATCGTTTTTACAATAAATTCTTCTATATTTTCTTTCTTCTTTTATAAAGGATGGAATCTAATTACCATTCCATATGAAAATAACTTTACTGCTAAATCTTTGGGCAATGCAATTTCACAATGCAACATTATTGCTAAATGGAATAGTAGCATACAGCAATACCAATCTTATTTAGTTGGAATATCTCCTCCAGAATTTGACTTTGAAATAGAAGATGGCAAAGGATATTTCATTTATTTAAAAAATAATACTATATTTAGCATTAAAAGAAATCCTATTGAAAATGTTTCTATTCCATTGCATATAGGATGGAATTTGATAGGATGGTTTAAAAATGCTACCATGGCAAGCTTGCTTGAAATTGAAAATTGCAGCATCATCGCTAAATGGAATGCTAGTATGCAACAATTTCAATCTTATTTAGTTGGAATATCTCCTCCAGAATATGACTTTGTTATAAGGAAAGGAATGGGCATATTTATCTATACAACAAAAGAAAGCATATGGTATTGCTAAAACATTTTGCTCCCTTTTACTATCCCTCTTATTAATACTAGTATAGGAATAATTTCCAATCTTCCCACCCACATATTTAAGATTAACATGAACTTTACAATAGGATTTGCATCTATGCCAGTTATTCCAACACTAAGTCCAACATTTCCTTGAGCAGAACAAACTTCAAAAAATGCATTTTCCAGATTTTCATTAGTAAAATGCAAGACAACTATTGTTCCTATTACTAATAACAATACCCATAAAAATGAAACAATTGCCGCCTCGCTAATTTCTTCAACAGCTTCCTCCCTTCCCAAAACTTTTCCTCCCAATTTATATCCAAATGTGCTTTTTGGTGGCAAAAAAATTCTCCTAATTTTCCATCCAACTCCTTTCGTTAACAAAATCAGCCTAAATAATTTTATTCCGCCCGCTGTTGAGCCAGCAGCCCCTCCAATAATCATTGCAATAGAAATTATAAATTTTGCTTCTCCTGTCCATGCAGATAAATTGGTTGTTGAAAAACCAGTACATGTTAATGCCGAAATAAATTGAAATGCAGAATATTTAAAAGAAGTTCCAAAAGATTTGTATATTCCAGAACTAAAGTTTATGTAAGCAAGCATGAAAGCACCGATAAATATTAGGAAAATAAGTGCTTGAGTTTGTATATCTTTAAAAAATCTTTTTATTTTTCCTCTAAGTAATTCATAATGTGTTGCAAAAGCTATTGCTCCAGCAGCCATTAAAATAACTAAAATAATTTGTATTATTGTTGAATAGCCTGCCATACTATTGTCAGTTATTGAAAATCCTCCAGTAGCTAAGCACGTCATACAATGGTTTACAGCTTCCCAAGGAGACATTCCAGCAATTAAAAGAATAATTATTCCAATGATAGTATATAGCAAGAAAATCCACCAAATTGTCTTTACAGTAGATATTACACTCGGTTTTATTCTTTCTTCTCTTGCTTCAGACCTATATAGAGTGAATGAGCCTGTACCGGGGCGGGCCAATACAACCAAAGTTAAAACAATTACACCAACTCCTCCAATCCATTGAATGAAGCTTCTATAAAACTGTATTGTATGGCTTAGCTGGCTTGGTTTCGATATCATTGTTAATCCAGTTCCAGTCCATCCAGCAATTGATTCAAAAAAAGAAGATAAAAAATCGAGCTTTGTTATATAATGAAAAGGAATAGAAGAAATTATAGATATAATTAGCCATGATATTGCAGCTATTATCATCGCATGTCTAATTCTCGTTTCTCCCTCGCTTTTTCCAATTAATCTAAAAAATCCTCCTACTATTAAATATGTTAATGAAGTTAAACCAATCCATTTTATTGCAAAAAATTCTTTAAAAATTAATGGAACGAAGCTTGCAAATATGGTAATTATTCCTACTGCAATTAAAACAGTGCCTGTATCTCTAAATATTATTTTAATATTATTCATTTTGTTTTTTATTTCTTAAAGAAAAGATCCATTATTTTATCAATTTTATCTTTTCTTGCAAGCAATGTAATTACATCCCCAGCATGAAAAACTGTATCAGGTGCTGGTATTAAAACATCAGAATCCCTTTCTATCACAATAATTGAAACGCCCTTTGGCAATTTTACATCTCCTACAGTTTTACCAGCAATTTTTGAATCAGAAGGAATACTAATCTTGAAAATTTCTGCCCTATTTCCTATACTCATAAAATCTTTTACCATTGGGCGGCGAACAGCTCTATATAAATATTCAGCAGTTATTGCAGAAGGATTTCCAACAATATTTACTCCTTTTTCAATAAACATTGGCTTATTTTCTTCATTATTAACTAATGTTACTAATGATGGAACACCAATTGTTTTTGCTAATGATATAACTAATAAATTTGTTGCATCATCAGCTGTTGCTATCAATGCATCTGCACTATCTGCACCTGCTTCGATCAACGTTTCTTTTTCTGTTGCATCAGCATTTATGACAATTGCATCATATTTCTTCGATATTTCTTCACATTTTTCCTTATTCTTTTCAATAATGACTACATCATCTTTGTTTTTAAGAGCGAGGGCTGCAAGTTTCTCTCCTATTTCCCCCGCCCCTACTATGATTATATACATTTTTATCAGGCAAGATAATCAATATTATTTATTAAATTTTTCATTTCAAATAAAGATTTCGTCCCATACATAAGAATTTTTTCCATATGCAACTCCTTTTACTAAATGGCCTTCGTCTATTCTTATTTTAAATGGAGGGTCATTATCTACATAAAAAAGATGGCCATCAACATAAAATTCTACTTTTTTAGCATTTTCTGTATATGCAACAACCTCTTTATTTTTATAGCTTAAGAAAATACAAAGTTCATCCGCTGGAGGAAGTGGCAAATTGCAAACATAATGCTATAGCTGTTCTTATAATCCACCAATTATAATTAAGTTGTTACCCTCCCTCCCATTTATATACATATCTTGGAATACCATATATTGAAAAACCAAAAAATTCTTTCACTTTTCCATTCAAAAGGGGAGGTATTTCAGATGCATTCCAAAAATTATTACTTTTCCTTTTCCATATTTTATTTCTGCAGCTGAATAATATCCCTTAATATCTGTTTTAATCAATTTATAAGGAATCCATTTCCCTATCCATATCCAATAATGTATTGGAGTAATTTCCATTGGCTCCTCGCTATATATGGCTAATGCCTTTGCTTTCTTCATACCATACAAGCCTGGTCCTCCACATATTCCAACATATCCATTTTTAATAAATTCCTTTATTTCCTTTTTACATGCTGGCAATATTCCAGAAAATATTGTCTACCGCTTGCTCCTATTACTAAAACATCATATTCTTTTAAGCTTCCATTTATTATGTCAATAAAATCTATTCTATTAACCTTCATTTCATATATAGTATTTTTATCTTTCCAAGAAAAATGTAAAGATTTTTCTAATAAAAAAACAGATGGTGATATGGAATCATACAATGCTATTTTTATTTCTTTAAAATCAACTGCAGAAAAATTTGGAAACAAAAGGAATAAGAATAGAAATAAAAATAATTTTATTAATATTTTTTTCATGGAGTCACCCTTTTTAACCTAATATATCCAATCTCTTTATTTACTTTACAAAATATCATTTCTTTTTTTACAGAATGAGCAAGTCTTATTGCCCTACTAATTTCAGCCCATGTAGCTTCGTAATTTTCATCAACAACATGTATTAAATAAGGGGCATGTGTTTTTTTTGGCATTTCATCATATACTCTAAAATGTGAACCAAATTTATAACCAGTTTTTGGTAACAATTTTAATTTCCTTAGGTCAATATAAGCTTTCAACCTCTTTTCAATATCTGGTTGGATTTTTTTTGCATATTCAATAAATTCTTCTATTGAAATTTCGACATCATTTCTTATTATTTTTGCTCCCTTTGTTGCAAGATAAGCTGCCTCCATTAATGATAATTGGACATATTTTCCAAAATCTCTCCCTATAAAATCATCCTTTAATTTATTAGCCAATTTTTCATCCCATACAATGCATCTATCATTTAATAAAATAATCTCTCCTTCATATTCCCTTTCTTCCAATTTTCCTTTCATTCTAAAAAATTTTACAATATAATATGTTATATCTCCTTCTTCATCAACTATTCCTACCAATAATTTTTTTGCTTTTTTAATTAACTCTTCAATCTCTTTTATATTGAATTTTACTCTTTCCGAAAATGCTTTTACATTAAAAGCTGGTTTTTCCGGCGGTTTTTTCCCTCTCTCATATAGATAAAAATCATTATTTATTTTAACAATATATCCTCTTTCTCTTAAATCCCTGTATACAAGATATTTTATTTCAAAATCCTGCATATATTTTAATGAATATTCCATAAATTCATTCAAATTCATTCTTTTTTTATTTAGTAAAATTTCGATTTTTTCTTTTTCAAGTAAATAACACGCTTCTATTAAATTCAATTCAAGTATATTGTTAAATTTTCCATAAAATCCTTTGTTATATATTCTACTTGCCTCTTTTTTATTTCTTATTATTACTTTATCCTTTAATAGCTCTGCAAACATTTTTTAATATAATTCAATATTCCTTCAAAAATTTCTCTCCCGTTTGCTTCTGGCCAATTCAAATTTTGCCATTGGTGAAAAGCTCTTTCCGGATGTGGCATCATTCCTAGAACATTTCCATAATTATTGCATATCCCAGCTATATTTGCATATGAACCATTTGGATTCCAAGGATAGCCCGCTAACCTTCCTTTTATATCTACATATCTAAAAACAACTTGTTTTTCATTTACTTCTTGAGCATATTCCTCGTTTTTAAAAATTAGCTTCCCTTCTATATGAGCAGAAGGAATCAAACAAATTTTACCAATCTCAATATTTTTTGTTATTTTGCAAATACTTTTTTCATGTCTTAATAATGTTTGTCTGCATTCAAATCTATTTGAATCATTTGTTGCTAAGCAGGCTTCCGGCATATCACTTATTCCATTTAATGCTGGCAATATACCCATTTCAATTAAAACTTGAAAACCATTGCATATTCCAATAACAGGGTAACCATTTTCTATAAATTTTTTTAAATCCTTAAATATACTTGCTTTTAAACGAGCTGCAAAAATTGCTCCACCTCTTACATAATCACCGGCTGAAAATCCTCCAGGAATGAATATGCAATCATAATCTTCGATTTTTTTCTTTTTCCTTTCTATTTCCTTTAAATGGATATATTGTGGACTAGCTCCAAGCCTTTTAAAAGCTAAATAGCTCTCATGTTCGCAATTTGTTCCTTCCATTCTTAAAATTGCTATTTTATGTTCCACAGTTGAATTAATTAATGTATAAAAATATTTTTAGGCAGGAAGAGGGAAAGGAAACCAGAAAAATATTTATTTTGCTATTTGAAAGAAATTTTTAATTCCAAAAATCCCCCTCATAGTATATTCAGGATAAACTTTTATTATATCCAATTGCTTGCATAGCATCTTGTATTTTGCTATAATTTCTTCTCCATCAACATATCCTATTTTGATTTAAAGAAAGAAGATTCATTATAATTAAAAAAATAAAATTAAAAATAAATAGCAGCTATTTTAAATTTCATAATTTAAGAAGAAATTTTATTAAAAAATTTTACTTTAATTCAATATATCCACATTTTTTTAACGTTTGAATAAAAATAATGAGGCGTTCTTTCATTTTTTCCTTACCGAATTTTTCTTCTATTTGGAATAATATATCCTCAATACTATTTTTTCCATCCATTTTCTTCCATACAAAAGAACCAATTTCATCTAAATTAACAAAAAAATAATTTGGTCTTTTGAAAATTTTGCATAATAATATGCCAAATTTACTCCTAAATTTTTTTATTTTCAATTTTATTAATCCATCTTCTTCAATCCAATTAACCAGCCTAATTGGCTTAGCTTTAAGGTTCATGATTTTCTAAATTCTCTTAATACAACATATCCAAGCAAGAAAGCAATATATCCCCAAATTAAGATGCTTGGCCAGGCGGGAGCAACTTTAAGTAATCCTAAATTAACATTTCCTATTATTAAAAAAGCTCCAATTACTCCCATTATTGCTTCTCCCGCTATTAATCCAGCTGAAAATAATAAACCAGCTCTATGAGCTTTTTCTTTTGGTTTTATGCCTGTTTTTTTAATTGCCATTTCCCAATCACTTATCTCTTCCTCCTCTTCTGGAGATAATTTTTTCAATTTTTTATCTATTATTGCTCTTACAATGCCTCCTATCAAAATGGGAACACTCAATGTAAATGGCAAATATATTCCTATTGCTACTGGCAATACAGGAATATCCATCAAAATTAATACTAAAGCTAAGAAAGCCCCAGCTATAACAAAAGGCCATACCATTTCTCCCCCAATTACTCCCTTAACTATACCACCCATTAAAAAGGCTTGAGGAGCTGGCAAATCAGTACTTCCTATACCATATGCTTTATCTAAAGCTTGAACAACTATTGCTAAAATTGGAGCAGCAGCAATTACTCCAAACATTTCTGCCAATTGTTGCTTCCATGGAGTCGCTCCTAACATTTGTCCCGCTGCCATTGATTGCAAAACATCTCCAGATATTGCTGCTCCACAACAAACAACAGCCGCCATTCCAATAACAATCATCATTCCTGAAGAGCCAGTTGCTCCAAATGCAAGCATTAATATGCTCACAAAAAGCAAAACAGCTACAGTTACTCCAGATATTGGATTATTTGATGAGCCCAATAATCCAGCCATATATCCAGCTATAGCAGAAGCAACAAAAGTAAGCAATACT
>Ga0190363_1002142_pt1 | contig 11419 bp, 11 predicted proteins | sample 48721867_MG_FD_161272 | JGI IMG/M metagenome (GOLD analysis project Ga0190363, IMG submission 161272) | Hydrothermal vent microbial mat bacterial communities from Southern Trench, Guaymas Basin, Mexico - 4872-18-6-7_MG | ecosystem: Environmental > Aquatic > Marine > Hydrothermal vents >...
AAAACGGTTTAACCTGTTTTTTAATTCCCCCTCTTTTTCTTATTTTTTTGGCTGAAAGTTTTTAGCTTGCTGGGCTGCCTAGTTTAGGGTTGGTGGGTGGTTTGGGAATTTTTGAGGAGCTTGGGTCTTCCGGCTATGTGGGTGAGGCTTTAAGGGTTTTAAGCCAAGCTGAGGCGAGAATCGGAGATAAGATTAGAGTTAAAAAGCCTGGTCGAACCGTTGAGGGAATCCTCATGCCGAGGATAAGACTTGGGGACAGAGAATGCATCGTGCTGAAGCTTCCCAACGGCTACAACATCGGCGTTAAAGCTGACAGCCAGACCAAGGTTGAAGTTCTCGAAAAAGGTGAAGCAGCCTTCAAGGAGCCTGAGCTTCCCCTGCCCCCGGAAAAAGGGGAGCTTCCGCTGGTTGAAATCATCGGTACAGGAGGCACCATCGCCAGCCGGGTTGAGTACAGAACGGGAGCAGTTTACCCGTCGCTGAGCACGGAGGAGCTTTACAGAGCTGTCCCAGAGCTGGCTGACATCGCACGGATAAGGGCGAAAGTCCTCTACAGCATTCTAAGCGAAAACATGACGCCTGAGTATTGGAGTGAAATAGCTAAGGCTGTGGGTGAAGCCTTAAGCAGGGATGTTTCAGGCGTGGTTATAGCTCATGGAACAGACACCATGGGCTACACGGCTGCCGCTTTAAGCTTCGCCCTCCAAGAGCTTCCAGCCCCCGTAATCCTCGTAGGCTCCCAGCGTAGCTCAGACAGGCCCAGCTCGGATGCAGCTTTAAACCTCATGGGGGCTGTTAGGGCGGCAGCCTACGCACCCTTCGCCGAGGTTGCCGTCGCCATGCACGAATGGGTTTCCGACGAAGCCATAGCCGTCCACCGGGGAACAAAAGTGAGAAAATGCCATACAAGCCGCAGAGACGCCTTCAAATCCGTGAACGCTAAGCCCCTAGCCCGCGTGGTTGGAGACCGAGTAACCATGCTAACCAGCGAGTACAAGGTGAGGAAGCCTGGTGGCAGAGTTAAGCTTGCAGCCAGCTTCGAGCCTAAGGTGGCCCTAGTGAAGTTCCATCCAGGCTTCAACCCTGAAATCCTCGGGTGGTATGTGGAGAAGGGCTACCGGGGGATAATATTAGAGGGAACAGGTTTAGGCCATGTTTCCGAGGTCTGCTACCCGTTCCTGAAGCGGGCTGAAGACGCAGGCCTACTGGTGGGGATGACCTCGCAGTGCCTTTGGGGCAGGGTTAGGCTTACTGTCTACGAGACAGGCCGTGAACTTCTATCGCTGGGAGTTCTCCCCCTAGCCGACATGCTTCCTGAAACAGCCCTCGTAAAGGCCATGTGGGTTCTAGCGCAAACCAGCCGTCTTGAAGAGGCGAAAAGGCTTATGCTGGAAAACCTGGCCGGCGAAATCGCTGAAAGAGAGTTTCCCGTAAGGGAGGAGTAAGGCTTGGACTATGAGGCTTTAGAGTTAAAGGTAGGCCTTGAAATTCACAGGCAGCTTGACACCAGGCACAAGCTTTTCTGCTCATGCCCTACAAGGCTGGCGAAGGACAAGGTTGACCTAAGCTTCCTCAGAAGGCTTAGGCCGACGGCCAGCGAGCTCTGGGAGGTAGACCCTGCAGCTCTCTTCGAGTTCAAGAAGGGATACTCCATCAGGTATGACGCTGAGGAAGGCTCAACATGCCTCGTAGAAATGGATGAGGAGCCCCCCCACGAGATAAACAGGGAAGCCGTTGAAACCGTCCTCCAGATAGCCCTCCTAACCAACGCGGAACCCGTAGACGAAGTTCACGTGATGCGTAAAATCGTCATCGACGGCTCCAACACCTGCGGCTTCCAGCGGACATGCATCATCGCTCTTGGAGGATGGATTGAAGCTGACGGCAAACGTATCCCCATCCAAACCATATGCCTGGAGGAGGACGCTGCCAGGAAGGCTGGCTTCGGAGAAGGTAGAACCGTTGTTTACAGGCTTGACAGGCTTGGAATACCGCTGGTTGAAATCGCAACAGCCCCGGTAATCCGCAGCCCAAAGGAAGCTGAAAAGGTAGCCTTAACCATAGGCCGGATTCTAAAGGCCACCGGCAAAGTTAAACGTGGAATAGGCTCCATCCGACAGGACCTGAACATATCCATAAGGGATGGAGCTCTAACAGAGATTAAAGGCGTTCAAGAGCTAGCCCTAATCTCGAAGGTTGTGGAAAACGAGGTTAAACGTCAGCTGAGCCTCCTTAAGCTTAGAGACGAGATGGCCTCGAAAGGTTTAACCCTCCAGTCCTTCTCAGACCTTAAACCCGTAGACGTTTCAGAAGTCTTCTCTGACACCAAGTCCACCATAGTCAGAAAAGCCTTGAAGGCTGGAGGAGCAGCCTTAGCCTTAAAGCTTCCCGGAATGGCAGGCCTCCTGAAGTATGAGCTGTGCCCGGGCTTAAGGTTTGGAATGGAACTCGCTGACAGGGCGAAGTTCTACGGGAGGGTGGGAGGAATATTCCACACAGACGAGCTTCCAGCCTACGGGATAAGCCAAAGCGAGGTTGAAGCCTTAAAGGCTAAACTAGGCTTGAAAGAGTCTGACGCCGCCGTGCTAGTGGCCGACCGCCTAGAAAACGCTGAAGACGCCTTAAAAGCCGTGCTGGAAAGAGTTAGGGAAGCCCTCCAAGGGGTTCCGGAGGAAACAAGAATGGCCATGCCCGACGGCACAACCCGCTACATGAGGCCCAGGCCGGGGGCAGCCAGACTGTACCCTGAAACCGACATCCCCTCCATGCCCATAACCCCAGAAAAACTTGAAGAGCTTAGGCAGAGTCTTCCACCCATGCCAGAGCAGGTGGTAGCCAGCCTCATGGAATCCTACAAGGTGAACAGGAAGCTGGCTGAGCAGCTGGCGGACTCCGACTACCTGCAGCTTTTCGAGGAAGCCGTGAAGGCTGGAGTTCAACCCTCCTTCGCAGCGGCAGCCCTAACCGAAACCATGAAAAGCCTTGAAAGGCGGGGGGTCCCCGTGGAGAAACTTGAAGACAGCCAGATACTGGAGGTTTTCAGGCTGATAGGCTCAGGTGTGACAGCCAAGGAAAACTTTCCGCTGCTAATCGAGGAAGCAGCTAAAACCGGCGAGCCGGCTTCAAGGCTTGTGGAAAAGCTTGGCCTGAAAATGATGTCGGCTGAGGAGGTTGAAGCCCTCGTTGAAAAGCACGTCGAAGCTCAGAGGGAGCAGTTGAAGGCTTTAGGGGGCAGAGCCTTCGGCCAGCTTATGAAGCTTGTTATGGCTGAGGCCCGGGGGAAAGCCGACCCGGCTCTGGTGTCCTCCATAGCGAAACGTAAGCTTCAAAGCCTGGGCGGATAGAAACCTTTACCTACCCGTTGAAGGGTAGATTTAGTTTTTGGAGGGTGAAACATTTGGGTTTAGAGCAGATTAGGAAGGTATGTGTTGTCGGTGCAGGCGTCATGGGCTCCGGGATTGCTCAGGTTTTCTCCCAGGCTGGCTACGACGTGGTTATGGTGGATGTTGCTGAAGAGTTCATCCAGAAGGGCATGGCCTCCATCAAGGCGAACCTTGAAAGGTCTGTGGCTAAAGGCAGGATGTCGAAGGAGAACGCTGAAGCCGTGCTGGGAAGAATAAAAACCACGCTGAACCTTGAGGAGGCTGGAAAGGAAGCTGACTTCGTGGTTGAAGCCGTAGTCGAAAGGATGGACGTGAAGAGGGAGGTTTTCAGCCGGCTTGACAAAGCCTGCAAAAGCCATGTTATCTTGGCTTCTAACACTTCAACCCTCAGCATCACGGAGATGGCGTCGGCAACGCAGAGGCCTGACAGGGTGGCTGGAATGCACTTCTTCAACCCGGCGCCCGTCATGAAGCTTGTTGAAGTGATAGCAGGAGCTAAAACCTCATGTGAAACCGTCAGCACGGTTAAGGCTTTAGCAGAAAAACTGGGTAAAACTCCTGTCGAAGTTAAAGAGTCCCCAGGCTTCGTGGTTAACAGACTTCTAACCCTCATGCTCAACGAAGCCTGCTTCCTGCTGATGGAGGATGTGGCTAAACCGGAAGACATTGACACAGCCATGAAGCTTGGATGCAACCATCCCATGGGGCCCTTCGAGCTCATGGACTTGGTAGGCCTCGACATAGTTTTAGCTATCACTGAAACCCTATACCAAGAAACTGGAGACCCCAAGTTCAGGCCTTCACCGTTGCTGAGGAAAATGGTCAGAGCAGGCCTCCTAGGCAGAAAGACAGGCCAAGGCTTCTACGTCTACGATAAAAAATAGGGTGAAAGCCTATGGCAGAGGAGACGCCTGTTCTCTACGAGGTTAAAGGTAAAGCCGCCTGGATAACTCTCAACCGGCCTAAAGCCCTGAACGCTTTAAGCCCTGAAGTCTTCCAGAAGCTTAACGAAGCCCTAGACAAGGCTGAAGCCGACCCCAACGTCATGGTGGTAGTCATAACAGGGGCAGGTGAAAAAGTCTTCTCAGCCGGAGCCGACGTAAGCGAATTCAAAACCTCCGATGCTGGGAAAGTCAGAGAGTTCATAAGGTTAGGCCAGCAGACCATGCTTCGTATAGCTTTCTTCCCGAAGGTTACTTTAGCCCTAGTTAACGGGGTGGCTGTTGGAGGAGGATGTGAGCTTGCCCTAGCCTGCGACCTGAGGATAGCCTCTGAAAACGCTAGGTTCGGCCAGCCTGAACCGAGGCTAGGCCTGATCCCAGGCTGGGGTGGAACCCAGAACCTTCAGAGAATCGTAGGTCAAGCCAAAGCCCGGGAACTCCTCTTAACAGGCAGAATCATAGATGCTGGGGAGGCTGAGAAAATAGGGTTAGCCAACAAGGTGGCTTCAAGAGAAGAGCTTGAGAAGGCCGCCTTAGACCTCATAGGGGAAATCGAAGCGTTAGGGCCTCTGGCAGTTAAAGCCATAAAGGAAGTTCTAACCAAGCCTGTAAAGGGCAGCCTAGAGGCAGGGTTAAACCTTGAAATGGAAAAGTTCATGGAATGCTTCCAAACCGAGGACAGGGCTGAAGGAGTCGCAGCCTTCTTCGAGAAACGTAAACCGGAGTTTAAAGGCCGATAAAAGAAAAATGTGTTGGAGGTTTAGGCTGGAGGCAGCTTTCCCTCCTACTTTTTAAGGATTTTGCGGAGTGCCTCCGTGAGAGCTGGAACCACCTTATAGAGGTCCTCCACGATTCCGTAGTCTGAGTCGGCGAAAATCGGTGCGTCAGCATCCTTGTTTACTGAGACAACTATTTTCGAGCTTCTTATACCCGCCACATGCTGGATGGCTCCTGAAACCCCCACAGCAATGTACAGGCTTGGCTGAATCTTCTTGCCTGAGAGTCCAACCCACTCGGGGAACCATCCTCTATCCGCTGCGATAGGCCTGGTGCATCCGACCTGTCCTCCGAGAACTTCAGCCAGCTCCTGCAGCATTTTGAAGTCTTCCTGCTGCTTCAGTCCACGTCCACCGCAGATTACGATGGGAGCCTCCTCGATTCTTATGCCTGCCGTCTCTTTAGGTTTAACCTCGACGACTTCGGCTTTTGGAGGGCTGATTTCAGCTTCAACCTTAACGGTTTCAGCTGTTCTCCCGTCGGCTTTCTTCTTCTCGAAGATTCTAGGCGGAATGGTTGCTATGGCAGGCTTCCCGGCGATGGTGTGGGTGGAGGAAACCTTCCCTCCGAAGACCACCCTCTTCATTTTGAACTCTCGGCTTCCAGCGTCAACCTCTAGGGCTACACATTCAGCTACACATCCGGTTCCAAGCTTCTCAGCAACCCTTGGAGCCAACTCCTTCCCACGTTTGGTAGCGCCTACCAGGAGAACTTCAGGTTTAGCCTGCGATATGACTGCTTGGAGGGCTTCAGCACAGGCTTCAGCCAGCAAGCCTTTAAGCTGAGGGCTTTCCACCACGTAGACCTTGTCAGCCCCGTAGGAGGCAAGTTCCCCGGCTTCAGCTTCAACCTTCTCCCCCAGCAGAACGGCTGAAACCTCTGTTTGAAGCTGGTCTGCCAGCTCTCTGCCCTTGCTTAAAAGCTCGAACAGCGTGTCCTTATCCTCTGAGTAGGCCATTATACCCCTGTATTCTTCCGCCATCGCCCTTTTACACCCCCAACGCCTTCTCCTTCATCAGGTAGGATATCAGCTCCTGAACGGCTTCCTCCACAGGCTTATCCTTGATTATCACCCGCTTCCTCTCAACGGCGAAGCCCTGAAGGTCGACGGTTCGAAGGGTTGAAACCTGCTCAAGCTTCTCCTTTGAAAGCCCCAGGTCTTCAAGCTTCCAAACGGTCATAGGCTTTTTCGAAGCCTTCAGAATGGCCATAAGGCTTGGAATCCTCGGAACGTTTATTTCACGGGTTACCGAAACCAGCACGGGTGGAGGCGCCTTAACGGTTTCATAGGCGTCCTCCAAGTCTCTTTCAGCCGTCACACTGTTCCCCTCGACGTTAAGGTTTCGGGCGTAGGTTATCTGGGGTATACCAAGCTTTCCAGCAAGCCTCGGCCCTACCTGGCCTGTGTACCCGTCGGTGGTGGCTTCCCCGCAAAGGATTAGGTCGAAACTTCCCAGCTTCTGGATTGCTGCGGCTAAAGCTTCAACGGTCGCCGCTGTGTCAAGCATCCCCCCTGAAGGGTCTTCCACCAGGTAGGCTTCGTCAGCTCCCATGGCCAGCAACTCCTTTAAGCCTTCCTTGGCGGACGCTGGACCGAAGCATACGACCTTAATGGTTCCTCCCTGCTTCTCCTTTATGTTTACAGCGGCTTCCATGGCGTTTTTGTCTATGTCGCTCACCCTCCTTGGAACTCCGTCCAGCAGAGGCTTCCCGGAGGGGTCAATTTTTATTTCAGCTACGTCTAACGCGTATTTGGCGCATACGACTATCTCCATTTTTCCTCCTCCCGCTAACCGTAACGGTAAACTATTCCGAATCCTCCTCGAGGGTTCTTCCAGTTTACGGCTCCACGGCCCATACCCTTGCACGCGATTATACACGTGCCGCATTCAAGGCAGTCCTCGTAACTGTAAACAAGCTTACCGTCTTCAAGTTTATAAACTTCTGCAGGGCAGACGAAAAGGCAGGGCTTCGCTTCGCATTTCTCGCAGAGCTCCTTGTCAACTTCAATATGGCTTTCACTGTCTATCTCATACTTGTTCAGGCCAAGCCTCTTATCTAGGCTAAGCTTCTCCACGCTCATAAAGCCCTGTACACCTCCAGAAGGTCTTTTAAAACGTCGAGAAGCCCTGCCTTACCCTTCATATGCCTTCTAACCACCTTGAAAGCCTTCTCTGAGGGAGCCGGATTAACCGAGAATAACTCCTCCATCACGGAGCAGGCTAGGTCAGGGTAAACCGTGAAGAACCTTCTATTGTTGAGGAGGCTTGGCGTCCTCCGGAAGGCTTCCATGTCCGTGAGGATGAAGGCTTCCCTGAGCAGGCTTTCATACGTTGAAAGGCTTGAAGCTGAAAAGTCGTTTCTCTCCTTCGCTTTGAGCACAGCCTTAGCGGCAGCAGCTCCAGACGCCACCGCCAGGTCCATCCCCCTCAAAGTGAAAAGGTTGTTTATGAGCAGGCAGGCTGAGCTTCCAGCAGCCAGAAAGCCGTCAGCGTAAAGCCTTGGCACCTGGGCTATTCCCCCCTCATGGATTATCTGAGCTGAATATTCAGCGACGTTTCCCCCTTCTATCAGCTTGGAAATGAAGGGGTGCAGTTTATAGTCCTCGATGAGCTCGTGGACTTTCACCTGCTTCTCCGCCAGCATGTCTATCCTGGCCACGATTCCAAGCGAGATGCTTGCCTTGTTCGTGTAGAGGAAGCCTCCCCCAGCAATCCCCTTCGTGTAGCCTACCAGCGTGTAGGATGCTCCCTCGCCGCCTCCAACGTTAAACCTCTCGTTGATGGCCTCCTCAGGAAGCTCTATAAGCTCCTTAACCCCCACGGATACGTCTTCAGGCTTGAAGTCTCCTCTAAGACCAGCCTTCTCCACGAGAAGCGACTTAGCTCCCTCAGCGTCTATAACAACGTCGGCGAAAAGCTCGTCCTGGCCGGACCTTATCCCTTTAACCTTCCCGTTTTCCATTACAAGCTCGTCGACGGTTACACCTGTGACTAGCGTGGCGCCGGACTCCTCAGCCTTCCCAGCTATCCACTGGTCGAACTTCGCTCTTAAAACGCTGAAGGCATTGTAGGGGGGCTTACCCATGCCTGGAGCCTTAAGGTTCAAGGTGACCGCCGAGTTTTCCCCGAGGAAAACTATGTTGTAGCTTGTTATAGCCCGCTCCACGGGGGCTTCCTCCCAGAAGTTGGGGAAAACCTCGTGGACAACCCTCGAATATATGATGCCCCCCGTCATGTTTTTAGCTCCAGCCTGCCGCCCCCTCTCGATGAGAAGCACCTGCAAGCCTTCCTTAGCCAGCACGTATGCTGCGGTTGAACCAGCCAGCCCGGCTCCAACCACTATAACGTCAAACTTTTCTTCGTCAGCCATAAGCTTTCTAACACCTTTTCACAGAAGCAGGCTTCCAACATATTATTTCTTTGAAATAATGAATATAAAAATAGGGGGGAGAGGATGTTTTACTCGCTCTTAAGCTTCTTGTATGCCACGTATTCCGGTCCAAGTAGCTCTCTTACCAGCACAACCCTCTGAATGTTGGTTGCACCCTCAGCACCTATGCAGTAGGACATGATGCCTCTCCATCCCATCTCCACGGGGCATTCTTTGGTGTACCCGTAAGCTCCATGCCATATCATAACTCTCTCGCAGGTTTTAAGCGCTAAAGGCGGAGCCTTCAGCTTGCACATGGATATCCACTTGGCAACTTCCCTCGCTGAGAACTTTCCTTCCTTATATTTCATGTCGTTCATCCAGGCGGTCTTGTAGACAAGGACTTTTGTGGCTTCCATCTCCGTCCAGAGGTCTGCAAGCTCGAAGCTTATGCCCTCATACTTGCCTATGGGCCATCCGAAGGCTTTCCTCTGCTTGATGTAGTCCATCCCTATCTCAAGCACTCTGCGGGTAACTCCTATGGCGCTTGCCGCTATTATGAGCCTAGCGTTGTCGAAGCCTTCCATCGTGTAGTAGAAGCCTTTTCCTTCCTCTCCAACCCTGTACTCGTCTGGAAGCCTGACCTCTTCCATCTTGAAGCCGCCAGTAGATATCGCCATCCTGCCGCAGTCGTCGAAACGCTTCGTAATCTCAATTCCAGGAGCGTCCATGGGAACGAAGAAGGAGGTCATACCCCTGTGAGCTGCCTCCGGCGGGGCTGGAGAGGTTCTAGCTGTAATCCAGAATCCTCCACCATACTTCTTAGCTTCCTCAGTGCCGCTGATATACATTTTCTCTCCGTTTATAATCCACTCGTTTCCTTTCTTGGTGGCTGTGGTTTTGAAGGCAGCTACGTCTGAGCCTCCGCCGGGCTCCGTTGTCGCTATGCCCACAAACTTTTCGCCTTTAATGGCAGGCTTAACGTATTTTTCTCTAACCTCTTCAGAGCAGTATTTGTCCAGCGTGAAACCCCATGCTCCTTCAACCACTATGAAGGCTGCCGCGGTGGCTATGGTTATGTCAGCGTAGCCTATCTCCTCGCCTATGATGCAGTGGGTTATCCAGTCGACTCCTGCTCCTCCATGCTCCTTGGGAACTGTTGGAAGCAGAATGCCAAGCTCAGCCATGCCCTTCCAGATTTCCCTCGGAATCTCGCCTTTATTGTCCATCTCCCTGACTTTCTCTATCGGCATATTTCTTTCGCACCACTCTCTGACAGCCTTCCTTATCAGCTCTTGGTCTTCGGTGAAGGTAAAATCTAAAGGCATACTTTACCCTCCTATTCGGTTTGGGTTTTTCTAGGTCTTAAATTCATATATAAAGGCTCTCAACCCTCACCATGTGAGGGCTTCCCCAGGCGAAAACATCCTTCGCCAACGCATAAACCTTAATTAAATGCTTCTTGGAAAACTGGTTAGGAGGCGGGGGTAGCCAAGTTTGGTCAAAGATACCTGCTCGTCCAGGCAGGTATTGAAGGCGCAGGAATGAGGATCCTGTCCCGAAGAGGCCTTAAAAGCGTGGAAAGGCCGCGGAAGGGTTCAGGGGTTCAAATCCCCTCCCCCGCATCACCGCCTCTTTTAATCCTCCATTAGGAAGAGTTTTAGGATTTTCTTGACTGGTTTCACCCTTCATTTTAGCAATAGCCTCTCTAAGGGCATTTTCACAGATTTTAGAGATGTTTAGTCCTAGTTCTTTGGCTTCTTTTAGGAGGTCTTCATCTATTCTCATGCTTGTTAGGCGTTTCCTACCCATAACGCAATCACTATATATCATTGTATATACAATTATATATAAGTATTTTAATGCCTTAATAAAAATTGGTGACATAAAAAATGGCACATCGTAGGAGAAATGAAGATTTAGATTTTTTTTGGTATCTTAGTGGTGGTATAACACAATACTCAACTATCTTCGTAGCTCTAGTCTTCGGAACCTTTTCTGTTCTAACAATCCTTTCAAATCAACCACAAAATCTCATTTTGATAGGTATATACCTAATTATCTCTCTCGGAGGAGGGACTCTTATAATTTGCAAGTTAAGGATTTGCGTTATTGGCTCTCACAGACATATGCCAGAGAGCTGGAGATTGAGGTTACGTGATCGTGACCCGTTATTTAGATTCTTAGGAAATAATTATGTTTGGTTTGGGATATGGGGAGCGTGGTGTGCTTTATCTGTTGTGGCGTTGCTTGCGGTAATTTCATCTTAAAGTTATAGCTGTCCGTCAGTCATTAAAGGCGTTATTTAACTCTTACGAGAGGGTGCCTTTGCTTCAGGTTTTTGTCGATTAGCCCTAGAAGGCATAGATTTCCAAGGGTTTGAATGATAACGGTTTCATCTGGGTCTTCCAGGTTTACCCTTGGTTTTTCTCCCCTCCCCTCTAGGAGCTTCCATAGGTGGCTTCCAACCTCACGTTCAACCTCCTTGGAGGACAGCTTCCCTTTAAACCCTCTCCTCTCCATCCTCACGCAGAAGGTTTCCTCGCTTCCAATTGCGTCCACGTATTTCCGCACTCGCTCTTTTAGGATTTCCATAAGGTTCTCCGGGCTGAAGTGGAAGGACTCCTCGTAAGGGATCACTCTGCTGACAGGGATGAACGGTTTGGCTTCAACGTCGGCTAGGAAGGCTTCCAGGTCTTCAACTTCCCCGGCTAAGACTTCTTTGAAGCCTGTTCTCCTGAAAGCGCCCATACTCTTGATTTCCTTGAGGACAAACCATTCGGAGCCTCTCTCGCAGATGACGAGGACGCCAACCATGTCAGCCACCTGAAGGCTACACCTTCCGGCTCTGCCTGCACGAGAATTCGGAATCTAAAGAAAAATATATAGATATAGAAGCTTTTTTAATGCCAGCCCTCCGGCTTACAGGTTTGCGGGGTGGAAGAA
>Ga0190363_1002143_pt1 | contig 11419 bp, 10 predicted proteins | sample 48721867_MG_FD_161272 | JGI IMG/M metagenome (GOLD analysis project Ga0190363, IMG submission 161272) | Hydrothermal vent microbial mat bacterial communities from Southern Trench, Guaymas Basin, Mexico - 4872-18-6-7_MG | ecosystem: Environmental > Aquatic > Marine > Hydrothermal vents >...
TACCGGTGAGGATCACGACGTCTCCGACCCTCGCCCCCGATCTGTATATAACCTCCCCTTTTGGGCACTCGCCGATCACGACCACCGATATGAAGAGGTGGCTTTCGGAACCGGTCGTGTCCCCCCCCACGATGCTCACACCCGCCTCACGGGCTATCTGCTCCATCCCCTCGTAGATCTCCTCGACGAACTGAACCTTCAGATCGGGACGTGCGGATAGGGAGACGAGGGCGTATTTTGGCTCCCCGCCCATGGCCGCTATATCGCTCAGGCTGACGGCCATCGCCTTATATCCCAGTTGACACGGCGTGTGTGTTCTCAAGGTGAAGTGTATGTTCTCGACGAGCGAATCGATCGTCACGAGCAACACCCTCTCCCCTCCCATATCCAAAACGGCGGCGTCATCCCCGATACCGCATATCACATCTTCATCAGAGCAGCTCAGGAGGGAGGATATCCTCTCTATAAGTGGAAACTCGCCTATATCGCTGAGCTTGATCTCCCGCTTGTAGGGTGTCATTTGTCGTCATTTATGGTCATTGTAAAGCGTAACTCTTAACCGCATTATAATATGCCCACCTCCTGCCTGTCAAGCGGTTAACCGTGGCGAGTCCTTGACGGGGAAGCGAATCTGTGTTAGAATCGCTACTGGATATATTTCAGGATATCTGATACTCGTGCTCAGCGTCCTCATCTTGGGGGCACAGACGGTCTATACCAAGGGGGAAAGAAATGGATGACAAGGAGTACGTGAGAAGATTAGAGAGCGTGATAAAGCAGATGTTGCAACCGTTGAAAGGTATCCCGTTCAATCTGGTGATAGAAGCGATAGCTGGAAAGAGAGTTATCCCCTTTGATTTCTCAAATCGAGAGCATCAAGAAGTGTTGAATCTGCTTAAGCGGGCAGCTGTAAATGCCGGCGATGAGATAAATAGAGAGGGGATTTTACGACCAAGACCTAATGAGGTAGGAAACGATATTGAGCCTTTTGTCAGGAACGCTTTAAACTCTTTGGGATTAAAAGCTGATATTCCCTCAAGCCTAAGTGGTCGAAGAAGATCTACAGGCTATCCTGATATAATCTTTTGGTATAAAGGAAATCCATATTATCTGGAGTGCAAAACCTATAACCCCAGGAATGCTAATACCACGCAAAGGAGTTTTTACCTTTCCCCTTCTGGCGAGTTTAAGGTCATCTATGATGCGCTCCATTTTATCATCTCATTTGAGATCTATGTGGCTGGAGAGCGAGGAAACAATCATATTTATAAATGTAAACATTACAAGATATTATCGATAGAATCACTATCGCTGGACGTGAAATACGAGTTCCATTCGGATAACAGACGGATGTACTCTGGTGAAGATGGAGCGATTATTTTGGCAGAAGGAGAGATAAGGGGGTAGTGATGAGCGAGGTAACCGTTAGCCATAAAGGCGGAAAGAACCTGGAAAAAACGGAACAACAGGGAGGCTTTTGGGCATTTAAGAAGAGTTCTCTCCCTAAAGAAGAGCTGACGCTCTTTGATAATGTCCAATTTATATACGAGTTAGCACTGGCACAGCTTGAGTTGAAATCCCTAAGTGTGAAGTTTGAAATAACCAGTGGTCTAAGGGAATTCAAACTGCTGGAAGCCCATGATATCGAGAAATTAAAAAGAAAGCTGGCATATTTTAAGCTGATAAAAGGAGAGTACACCGATTACTTCCACATAGTGAGAAGAAACAGAACAAGATCGGTAAATCAGTATCTAACCCATTGGATATATCCCTATAAAGGTAAGTTCCATCCTCAAATGATCAGGGCTCTGCTGAACATCATCGGCCTTGATGAGGGTGACACCGTTCTAGATCCCTTTATAGGCAGCGGCACCACAGCAGTGGAAGCTCAACTGTTGGGGATTAACTGCATAGGAGTAGATGTCTCCCCTCTATGTGTCCTGCAAAGCAAAGTAAAGACGGAATCGGCGGATGTCTTACCTGAGATCTTAAATTGGAAGGATGAAGTTTTAAATCGGGTTAACCTAAATCTGTTCAATCTTGAAAATAAATCACTGGACGAAACGATAAACACTATACCTGATGAAAAGGTCAGAAATTTCTATCGGATGGCTAAGCTAGTGGCTATCAGTGATAACGTGAGGAGGAAAAAGGATTTCTCAAAATCCTTCAGGAAAAACCTGAATCTGATGATACTATCGGTGAGGGATTATGCTGAGATCGTCCAAGAACTAGATCTAAATCCAGGTAAAGTTGAGATTAAGATGGGTGATTCAAGAACACTGCCACTGAAGGATAACAGTATCGACGGAATCATTACCTCCCCTCCTTATTCCATCGCTTTAGATTACGTCTCTAATGACGCTCATGCCTTGAAGGTCTTAGGTTATGATCTGATCGAGCTCAGGGAGAAATTTATCGGAGTGAGGGGAAGAGGTCAAAAAAGGATAGATTTATACGACGATGATATGAGAAGGAGCCTGGAGGAGATGTATAGAGTTCTGAAGCCTGAAAAATATGCTGTGATAGTTGTCGGGAATGCCACCTATCAGGGGAAAGAGGTGAAAACCGTGGAGTTCATCATAGATCAGGCTGAGAAAATCGGGTTTGACCTTGTGGAGAATATAGATAAGATCATATTTGGATTATATAACGTGATGCAAAGAGAGAACATATTGATATTTAAAAAGGGACGAACGGAAAGGACTCGTATCCCATGAGACCTAAGATGATCCTCGCTGACGAGGGCGGGAACATCTATGATCACCCGGAGCTGGAGATGGCGGGTCGATCCGGCACCAAACTTATCGCTCCCGACGAGGCGGAGATAATCCCCGCACCGCCTCATACCCAGTTCTTCACCATGCCTGGCAGAATGCCCGTGGGGTGGGATCGAAGGAGGCGGAGGTATGAGGCCATGGATGAGATGTCCGATATGGTGTGTTACCCTGTGGCTGCCTTCCCACCTCCCGGATACACTCGAACCCTCCTTCCCGCGACGATGCTTTGTGACATAGACTGCGTCTTGCCCCTCTGGGCATATACGGCGGCGGGATGGATGGAAGATCAATTCTGGATAGCAGCGGTTAAGGTGGACGATTTCGACAGATGGAATCCCGATTATTATGACGTCGAAGAGCTTTCCCCGAAGATCGAGGCCCTATTGAGGAAGCATCCTGAAAACAAGCTTATAAGACATCTTTCCAGATGTGCCACCCGGTATCATTGTTTTAACGCGATGAACCTCTTCTACCGTAGGTGGGAGTGCGGAATTCCCACCTCTCCGGCCTGCAACGCCAGTTGTGTCGGATGTCTATCCTGGCAGCCATCCGAGAGATGCCCCGCCTCACAGGAGAGGATAGATTTCGTGCCGACGGTCGAAGAGATCGTCCAGATCGCCTTGCCGCATTTGGAGGAAGCCGAGGGTGCGATAGTGAGCTTCGGGCAGGGATGCGAGGGCGAACCTCTGCTTCAAGCTGATCTGATCGCTGAGGTGATCAGAAGGCTCAGATCACAGACTGATAAAGGGACGGTTCACCTCAACACTAACGGCAGCATCCCTTCCAACGTGGGGAAGCTCTGTGATGCAGGGCTCGACAGCATCCGGATCAGCCTCAACTCAGCGAGGCCTATCTTCTATCATAGATATTACAAACCTAAGGGTTATTCCTTCGATGACGTCATAGAATCCATGAAAATCGCTAAGTCTCGCGGCCTCTTCCTCTCGATCAATCTGTTGGTCTATCCCGGATTCACCGACGGTGGAGATGAGCTTTGGGCGTTGATGGATTTGATCGATGAGGTGAGGCCGGATATGATTCAGCTGCGAAATTTGAACATAGATCCGGAGCTATACCTCAGGAGCATCAACTATAGAGGGGGACCGGGGATAGGCATAACGAGGTTTATGAAGGCGATAAATGATGAATTTCCGGAGGTTAAATTCGGATATTTCAACAGGCCGAAGGAGATGTTCCATTGAGGAAGGAGATACCGAGCGAGAGTTTGGATCTGAAGGCGATATCGCTTATAATGCTTCTATCGCTCTTCTGGGGCGGCAACTCGCCCGCCATGAAGATCGCCCTTCGCGATATGCAACCTTTCATACTGGCCGGGCTACGCTTTACGCTGGCAGCGGCGGCCGTTTGGGGATGGGCGATCTACAGTAGGATACCGCTTTCACCTAGGCCGTCCGAGCTGCCGCCGCTTATCATCCTGGCTCTATGTTTTGCCGCTCAGATCTCAACCTTCAACCTAGGCACGCATCTTTCGCTTGCGAGCAGGGCCTCGCTCTTGATAAACACACATCCTTTCTTCGTAGCCCTGATGGCCCATTTCTTCATACCCTCTGACAGGCTCACGTTCAGAAAAGTGGTGGGCCTGTTGATAGCCTTCTCGGGCGTTGCCCTGATCTTCCGCGAGAGCATCATTTCAGGCGAGCGGTCCCATCTTATGGGCGATCTGATACTCGTGCTCAGCGCCCTCATCTTGGGAGCACAAACGGTCTACACCAAGAGGGTGGTACAGGACATGGCCCCGATAAAGCTTCTATCCTGGCAGATGAGCTTCGCCTTGATCCCGTTTTATCTGATGAGTTTCCTCTTTGAAGATCCGGCCGGATGGAGGATCAGCGGAAGCGTGGTGGGGATGTTGATGTATCAGGGGATACTCGTGGGATTCTTCTGTTTCATCACCTGGACGACGCTTCTGAGGAGATACAGCGCGAGCAAAATAGCCGCCTTCCTGTTCGCCACCCCCGTCTTCGGGGTCATACTGAGCTGGTCTATCTTGGGGGATAAACTGACGATATGGCTCGGAGCAGGAACCATGCTTGTGGCAGCGGGGATCTACATCGTCAACAGCGCTGAAAGTTAACCGCTTTTCCTCCTTTCCCAAAACCACCTCCAACTATCTGCCTCCATGAGGGCATGCTTAAGCCTCAAGCATGACTCGCATCGCCAACAATGCTCCTCCTTCCCCTCATAACAGCTCCATATCATTTCCAGCGGTGCGTCGATCCTCCTACCCATACGGACGATTTCTACCTTGGTCAGATCCTGTGTTGGGCTTATGACTTTTACGCCCACGAGAGTGGAGAACCTCAGGCTTCGATTGATCGCCTCGACGAATTGGGGCGTGTTATCAGGGAAGGTCTGCATCTCCTCGGCGTTGAACCCGACGACGATCAGGTTGCATTCCAGACTTTCCGCGAAGGAAGCTGCGACGTTGATAAACACGCCGTTCCTGTTCGGCACCCAGACCGCCCTTGCGGAACGCTCCGTAACATCTCGATCGTCGAGCTGTGAGGGGAGGAGCTGCGGTAGCTCCTCCCTCCTCCGCACGAGAGCGGTACGTGTGATCTCGGCAAGCCACTCGAGTTTCACAACCTTATGTTCCACGCCGTGCTTCCTGCAGATGCGTCTGGCAGCCTCTATCTCCCTCTGGACTGATCTCTGCCCGTAGTCGAAGGTCAGAGCGAGGACCAGTTCCGTCTCCAGATAGGCCCATCTGAAGCTGACGGTCGAGTCCAATCCACCTGAAAGGAGAACGATCGACCTCATAGCCTGCCTTTCTCCTCCCATTCAGCGATCATCTCCCTAACGAGCTGGGGACTGAATCCCTCTTTGCGCAGAACCTCACCGCAGTCCACGCTTTTTCTGTTTTGGGGTCCTTTTCCCGTCTGGAGGATGGAGTCAGTCAGCCATGAGGTCCGGACTCCATTTATCGCCGATGTGTAGTTGATCTTATACTGTCCCTTGATCAACCCTATGAGGTTATCGATGTTGCTGTGAGGATATCCCTCCGGTTTTTCCGGAGTTATCTCCCTCGGCTTGCCGGATTTAGGAATAAGGGTAAGTTTGCCGCCTTTGATCTCAAGCCTGCCTTCATCGCCTTCTAGTATGACCCATTCCTGGAATCCGACCTTGGTGTTGCCGAGGATAGTTATCGTGCCGACAGCGCCGTTTTCCATCTCGACGTCTACGACGGCGTCTATCTCGATCGGTCGCTCGATCTTTTTGCCGTCCTGTTCGAAGATATTGCTCGTGTAGCCGGTGACGGTTTTGGGGAGCAATCCGGTTATCCAGAGGAAGATATCCTGCAGGTGACTTCCCGAATCGTTCGGCTGACCGCCGCCTGAAAACCTGGGATCCCCTCGCCATCCGCCGCCGCCCCACCTCTGGGCCAGGTACACCTCGAATTTCCTAAGCTCACCTATCATGCCGTCCCGGTAGATCCTCCGGGCGGTCACGTAGAAGGGACTGTAGTGGCGTTGATAGTGGATGACCAGATGTCTGTCGTGCCCATCGGCTATCTTGGCCATCAGGATGGCATCGCCCACCATGTTCGCCATGGGCTTTTCGACGATCACATGTATGTCGTTGCGCAGGGCATACTTAGCGTGGATATCATGCAGGGAATGTGGCGAGAAGACCCCGACGATGTCCAGGTCCTCCTTGTTTATCATCTCGATGAACTCGTATTCACCGACATATCTCTTTATGCTTCCGGGCTTGAATCCCTCGACCTGCTCGGCCAGGAAGGATTCGAGCCTATCAAGAACGGCCTCAGAAACGTCGGCGGCCGCGACGACCTCGACGTCCGGCCTACGAGTGAACTCCCTCGTTCTTCCCCTTCCAGCGCCTCCAGGGCCTATAACCCCGACGCGGAGTTTGTCCAAGCTGCTCATTCTCCTTCCCTTTCAACCCTTATCCGGGATTTTAAACGTCCCTTATTTTAACACCATCACGCCATTGATACAAGGGGAGATGAGAGGTTCAGATTGAACTTTGAAAGGCCTCTCTGACCGCTGAAAGTATCTCCTCAAGCGAGAAGGGTTTTTCGATGTGAGGGACCCCGACGGCGTTGAGAAATTCCTCCGTCTCACGGCTGAGGGTATCACCGGTGATGAATATGATCCTGCGAGACATGGCGGGATTCACGCCGGAGAGATATTCGTAGAAGTTCCGCCCGTCCATCCCCGGCATTTTGATGTCACTTATGATAATATCGTATCCGCGGGTTCTGAGTTTCTCCAGCGCCACCTGCCCGTTGCTCGCCGTATCCACCTTATGTCCGTCCGCTGAGAGCAGATCCACCAACATATCCTGAATGGAAAGCTCATCGTCCACGACGAGTATCTTGAGGGATGGTAAGGGGCCTGTATCAGCACTTTCTTCCTCCGTCTCAAACTCCATGGCAGGCTTCACTACGGGTAGCTCTACGGTCAAAACAGCGCCGCCTCCAGGTAGGTTAGAGGCGTGAATGTTGCCGTTATGCTCCTTGATGATGCCATAGCAAATGCTCAGACCCAGCCCCGTTCCCTCGCCCACATCCTTGGTCGTGAAGAACGGGTCGAATATCTTATTGATTATCTCCTCTGGTATCCCTTGACCGTTGTCCGTGAAGCTTATTCTGATGAGAGGCGGATTACCCATGACCGATTCAGTTTTTATCGATATCCTCCCTATTTCCCTCCCTGCCTCCATGATCGCCTGCTGAGCGTTTGTGATTATGTTTATGAATACCTGTTGGAGTTGGTGGGGATCGGCCATCGTCATGGGCAAATTCGGGGCCAAATCGAGAGAAAGATGGATATTGTTAACCCTGAGCTCGTACTCCTTCAACTCTATCGTCCTCTCGATCACGGCGTTGACGGAGATATAGGATCTCTGAGGCGGGTGTTTACGGGCAAACTGGAGCAGATTCTGCACGATCCTGGCCGCTCTCTGCGCCTCCTCATATATCACCTCCAGCCCCTTTCTCACCAGAGGGTCCAGATCCTCCCTTTTCCCGAGCAATATCTGAGCGTATCCCACGATCCCCGTCAGAGGATTGTTTATCTCATGTGCCACGCCAGCCACAAGCTGGCCGATCGCCGAGAGCTTTTCAGTCTGTATCAATCTCTCCTGCATCTCCCTGAGCTCTTCCAGGGATCTTCTCAACTCCTCCTCGAGCCTCTCTTTCTCCTTTCGTATCTTAAACTGTTCTATGACCTTGTTTATGTTCACCGGTAGAGCTCGGAGATAGTCGCCTGCTTTGACTATGTAGTCGAATGCCCCTGCCCTCAAGGCTTTCATCGCTGTCTCAGATTCGTTCTCCCCCGTCACGAATATGACAGGCAGCTCGGCTTGTGAGAGGATCAGGTTCAGGGCATCTAGCCCCGATATATCGGGAAGGTTATAATCCAGAAGTACGATATCGTACGATGAGAACCTCTTTCCCTCACAATCCCTCCACGAAAAAGCTACATCCACATCGAACCCTTCCGACTCCTCCGCGAGGAAGTCCGCTATAAGCAAGGCTTGATCCTCATCATCCTCTATGAGTAGAACCTTCACCTGTTTCATCTTTCATCACCGTCCACGTGGGGACGCTGGTGTATATATATCCAATAGTTGGTCGCCTCGATGACGGTTTTCATGAATTCGACGGGATCGGTGGGCTTGAGGGTATAGCTGTTGGCTCCATTTCTGGCCGCTTCCAGCTTCTCCTCCTCGTCGTTTAACCCTGTCATCATGACCACGGGTATATCCTTGTATCGCTCGTCCGACTTGATCTTCTTAAGTACCTCCTGACCGCTTATACCGGGCATATCGATGTCCAAATAGATCAAACCTGGCCGTGGGGCATTCTCATATCTGCCCTGTCTGTAGATAAAGTCAAGGGCCTCCTCGCCGCTTGACACCTCATATACGTTATTCTGAACTCCCGCCTCCTCGATGGCATCTCTTATCATGAGCCTGCAATCCTCGTCGTCATCGACGAGAAGTATGGTTATCGGTTCACCTCTTCCTTCCATTTCCCATACCTCCCGCGTTTTTAGGCAGGGAGATGAAGAAAGTGCTTCCCCTACCATATTCCGACTCGACCCATATATCCCCGCCGTATGCCTCGATGATTCTTTTGACGGCCGCCAGACCCACACCTTTTCCCTCCACCTTACTAGCCTCGGGACTTTGAACCCTTCTGAAGATGTGGAAGATCCTCTCCTTATCCTCATCCCTGATCCCTATGCCGTTATCCCTGACATAGAACAGATAATCCTCATCCCTCTCCTGGAACCCTATTTCGATCCGCGGCGGTTCGTCCTCCTTGGAGTATTTAAGAGCATTATCGATGAGGTTCTGGAAAAGCTGTTTAAACCTGTTTCTCTCGCAGTATATTGTGGGCAGCCTATCTTTGATTATAGCGGTCCCTCCCCTGGATTCTATATCGTAGGAAAGTTCATCGATCACCTGCTCAACCACTTCGTTGAGATCGACCGAGCTGAAGGGCTGTCGCCTTGTTTTGATTCTCGAGAGCTCCAACAGCTCTGCTATAAGCTCTTGCTCCCTCTCCACATTCTTCATGATCCTGAAAAGTCTATCCTTGCCCTTTTCGTCAAGCGAATCGGCATATCTTCTCATCAGCATGGATGCCATGCCAGCTATGTTTCTCAAAGGGGCGTTGAGATCGTGCGAGACCGCTCTGAGGAAGTCATCCTTCTCATCCATCTCCCTCCTCAGCCTATCGTTGACCTTCTCAAGCTGAGCGATAGTTGATTGAAGCCGATCCACCATATAATTGAAGGATTCAGCCAGGGATAAGATCTCATGACTTCCCCTAATCTTAACTCGTTTCTTCAAATTCCCTGAGGCTATCCAATAAGCGATCTCCGCCATCTTACGTAGTGGATTCGCCAGATAGCGTGACAGGAAAGAGAGACTCAGGATCGATCCGAACGCTGTTATGACGAGGAAGATCGCTATCGAGCTGAAAAGCGTCTTTTTGACCCTGGCATAGGCGTTGGCAAAGGTCACACCCAACCTTACAGTTCCTATCTTCTCCAGCCGGGGCTCACCGGATGGTCTTCCCCTTTCGGTGAAACCGTAAAGAGCCTGTTGAGCGTAAAGATCGGGATTTTGAGCTCTCGACGCGACCACAGGCGTGAAGACATCAACGAATTTCATCCCTGTCTTATCCCGCAAAACTTGCTTTCTCGTGCTCAGATCATCGGGGGTGGTCTCTATCGTCGGAAGGGGATATGAGTCCCATCCACCCCTACATCTTTGGATCAAAACCTTGCCTCTGGAGTCGGAGACGAGTATGTAAACCACGTCCGGGTTTCCCATCACCTGTATCACCCCGGATCTCAGATTCTCCTTATCCCCCAGGAGCACACCATATTTGACGTTACGGGCGGCGGATATTGCGGTGTTGAAGGCATATTTCCCTAATTCACCCTCCATCACCTTAAGCGAGCGACTGTAGATGAGATACACCCCCGGAACGGCTATCATGGCAACGCTGAAAAGGTATATGGCCGTCAATCTCGATCTGACGCTTCTCAGTATGTTCATCCTCCCCCACCTTCCGATTTCGGGAAGATCTCAGCGTTCTCGATAATATTTTTCGGCAGATCTATGCCCAGGAGTTTAGCGATTTTTACGTTAAGAGCCATTCGGCAGGAGATGGGCTGGACGAGTCTGAGCTTCGAGGAGGAATATCCCTGTAGCACCTTCCTGGCAAGCCATCCCGCCTGTATCCCCATTCCCCGATAATCGGGAAGGACAGCGGCAAATGCACCTGATTTTACCATCGACCTGGAGAAAGCGAAGATAGGCACTCCTCTGGCCGCCGCCTCAGCGGCCATATACCTGAAGGTGTCCTCCCAGAGGAGGACGGGATCGGGAAGAAGCCATAGGGCATCTATTCTCCCCCAAAGTTCCCTCAGGCTCGACGCTATATCCCTCCTCGCTTCAACCGGCCGCTCTACCAATCTCAGATGAAGTTTATCTGCAGCGGTCTTTGCCTCATCGACCAGATATCCGGTTTTATCAGGGTTATATATCACGCCGATTCTCCTCAGATTTGGAATTACCTCCTTGAATTTCGCCAAGGTCAACTGTGCCGGCAACCTCGCCGACACTCCAGTCATATGCCTTTTATGCTGAAGTCCAAATCTATCGGGATTGATCACCATACAGTATACGCTCGGTATCCTCTCGATCTGAGAGGCAGTTATGGCAGCTGGAGTTCCCACGGCGAATATGAGATCATATCCTCGCGCCTGTATTATCTCTCTTATGTATCCGCTGTTCCTCAGCTCTCCGCTCATATCATATTCATGGATCTCACCATTAACGACGCTCTTAAATCCCTCGACCGCTCGGTTGAAGGGAGTGATATCCCTGCTTCTGATTATAGCTATCCTCGGTTTGTGTTCAGATCGGACGATCTGAGCGACGAGTAAGATCAAAATAGGTATAACTATCCATCGCGATCTACTCATGGTCCAACGACCCCTACACATCATGATTTCGCTCATACTATCGTTAAGTGTAGCAGAGATCTGAGAAGTCAGAAGTGCTTATTTCTCAGAGTTGGAAGGAGACAGGAAAACAGGAAGCAGGAGGCAGGGGAAAATCTATATTTCTGT
>Ga0190363_1002144_pt1 | contig 11416 bp, 10 predicted proteins | sample 48721867_MG_FD_161272 | JGI IMG/M metagenome (GOLD analysis project Ga0190363, IMG submission 161272) | Hydrothermal vent microbial mat bacterial communities from Southern Trench, Guaymas Basin, Mexico - 4872-18-6-7_MG | ecosystem: Environmental > Aquatic > Marine > Hydrothermal vents >...
TCAACTCGACCTAACCAGCGCTCGGTCGTCTTTCGGTGGCAGTTAATAGAAAGAAGGGAAAAGGTTAAACCCAAAAAGAGAACAATAATTACCCTTAAAAACCAGAAATGTTTAGTCTTGTGGATAATTTTTTTTCATTGCCTTTTTCATATATCACCTTCAAGAGAAGGTGTAAATAGGCTCTCAAAAAATGGTTGAAGTTTAAGAGGAAACCAGGTCAGAAACAATTTGCTTACTTCGAGAAATGAAGAGAAGGGAGCCCCCAAATTGAAATTAGGCTAGAGACGAAGTCCAGAGAATTTGAAAGTGAGAAGAGAGTATTTCCAAAAAGGTAAGGTAAATGAGGCTAAAGTGTCCTTATTGGCGTGAGGCTCGAGTTGTCTCCCTTTCCTCAGCCGATAAGAATGCTTGCGTTACAATTGATTTTTTTTCTTAACTATAGTATACTACACTATAGTGAATAATAATATAAAAGAAAAGAGAAATTTTTTCTCGCTGAAAAGTAGTAGAAAGATATTGGCTGGCTGGAGCCGGGAATATAAAAAGGGGTTTCTGTCTTTTTTTATTCTCACTTTTCTTCGGGAAAAACCTATGTACGGATATGAGGTTCATCAACGGTTGGCAGAGCTCTTGGGTCGGGATGGCTTTATCCAGGGGAGTAGTATCTATCAAATTCTCAAAAAATTTCAGAAAATGAGATTAGTTTCCTCTTATTGGCAGGCCTCTCCTCAGGGCCCTAAGCGGAGATATTATCAATTGAATGATTCAGGTGTAGCTCTCCTTGAGGAATTTGCTCAAGAAACGGCCTTCCCGGTAATCAGAGCCGCGGTGGTCTTGGGACAGACCCATTATCCCCGTCTCTGGAACGACAGGCTGATAAAGCTAGGAGAAGAAGATTAATTATTTTTTTGTCTTAGACTCCCTCCATTAAAGGGTGTTTTTCCAAAAAATAAAAGGATAGTGAATTATGAACAAAAGAAAAACCCAACTTTTCTTTTCTCTTCGCCCAGGAAAAGAATTAATGGTTAATAGAAATCAGCAAGAGAGCTTTTCCTCCGCTGACTCAAGAAATCTTCTGAGCCTCGGACCTTGGTCGAAAATTAACCCCCTTTCCTCAGAAAATCCTGCCAAAGAAGGGAAGATTAAGCCCAGAGAAAAGAAAGATGGTTCCAAAAAGCACCAAACTTCTTTTAAACCCTCACCCAATATTTTACTGGTTTATCCTGAATATCCAGCCACTTTCTGGAGTTTTAAGTATGCCCTTCAGTTTGTCTCCAAAAAAGCTGCTTATCCTCCTTTAGGACTCCTGACTATGGCGGCTTTGTTGCCTCCCCACTGGAAGAAACGGTTAATTGATTTAAATGTCCGTCCCTTAACGGACCGTGACCTTGCTTGGGCGGATTATGTCTTTATCAGCGCGATGGTAGTACAACAGGAGTCAGTCAAGCAGATCCTTGCTGTGACTCAAGAAAGGAATCTCCCCGTAGTGGCTGGAGGTCCTCTTTTTACAGCTTCACACCAAGATTATCCAGAGATTGACTATTTTGTCTTGAATGAAGCTGAAGCTACTTTACCTCTCTTTCTTGAGGATCTCCAGCGAGGCTATCCCCGACGGGTCTATCAAACCAATAACTTTCCTTCGCTCCAATTGACTCCGCCTCCATTGTGGGAACTAATCCAATTCAAAGATTATTTATCCATGAATCTCCAATTTTCCCGAGGATGTCCTTTTGATTGTGAATTTTGCGATATCACCACCCTTTTTGGCCGGAAAGTTCGGGTCAAATCCGCGACGCAAATTATTGTGGAATTGGAGAGATTATTTCAGCTCGGCTGGCGAGGGAATATCTTTTTTGTTGACGATAATTTTATCGGCAATAAAAAAGTTCTGAAGAAAGAAGTGCTTCCGGCCATGATTTCCTGGATGAGAAAAAGAAAGTATCCTTTCTCTTTTAATACCGAAGCTTCAATCAACCTAAGTGATGATGAAGAATTGATGAAGCTAATGATTCAGGCCGGCTTTGTCTCTGTCTTTGTGGGTATTGAAAGCCCGGACCTCAATAGTCTTCAAGAATGTCATAAAGTTCAGAATTTAAAGCGGGATCTACTGGCAAGTGTTCGTCGGATTCAGCAGACGGGACTGGAAGTAACCGGCGGTTTTATTGTTGGTTTTGATAATGATTCTCCGTCTATTTTTAAGCAGCAGATCGATTTTATCCAGAAAAGTCGGATTATCACAGCCATGGTCGGGCTGTTGAATGCACCCCGGAATACACGTCTCTATCAGCGGTTGAAGAAAGAAGGTCGCCTGCTGCCCCATCTTTCCGGCAATAATACGGATTTCACCATGAATTTCGTTCCCAAAATGGACTATAAAATCCTTATTAAAGGTTATCGTCGGTTGATTGAAGGTATTTATTCCTATCAGCCTTATTATCAGAGAGTTAAAAATTATCTAGCTGAAAAAACTTTTGTTTTGAAAAGACCTTTCCGGTTACACTTGTATCATCTTCAAGCCTTGCTCAAATCCATCTTTCTTTTAGGCATCAAAGATAAAGGAAGGTTTTATTACTGGAAACTCTTTTTCTGGTCTTTACTCCACCGGCCGACCAGTTTTCCCCAGGCGATTATTTTTTCAATTTACGGATATCATTTTCGCAAAGTTCTTCGTCTGCGGTGAAAAACACTCAAGCATTGAAAAGAATGTTAGTTCTTTCTTTTTAGTTTCGGCCAGACTTTTCCAGGAGTAATTCCCTGAGATTATGTGATTGAAAATTTTCTTTAGCTCGTTTCTTGAGGCTTGGGGAGAAGGAATGTTTTTGGGGCGGAGTCCGGCGCCGGAGTTATAGACTGGAGCTGAGAAGGGTCGGCCGAGTATATTTTTTAATCACCCTCTTCACCAGGCCGGAGTGGTTAGGTAATTAACCCAGCGTTTCAACAAAGCTTTTTCCGCCGCCTCTCAAATAAATTTTTTCCGACGGATAATTTCGTGTTTCTAATAAGTTCTTATTCTGGTTTTTCCGGGAAAAACCGGGCCAACACTTCCCGACTGGGTGGTTTGGTAAACAGAGAGATAACCACCAGGCTGAGCACGGAGACAATTATGGCCGGATAAATAAGGGGAATGCCAAAAGGGTCACCGTTGGGGTCTCCCACCGGGCGCATGATGGAAGGCCAGATATAACCGGCCAACTTCAGAAAGATGGTAATGACCGTACCGCTGATAATAGAAACCAAACCCGCCACCCGGGTGACTCGTTTGGAGGCCAGCGCCGCAATCAAAGCCGGTGAGATGGCTACGCCATAAATAGTGTAAGCAAAATAGGCGCTTTCCAGCACCGAAGTCATTCTGGTGGCCATAATATAAGCCAGGATGCCGACAATAATGATTAAGGCTTTTTGGAAGAGAACAATCCCTCTTTCCGAAGCTGTAGTCTGGTCGGTTTTTTTTCGCACATATCGGAGATAGATGTCATGGATCATGGTCGTGGTCGGGGAGAGGAGATAGTTCATGCCTGTCGAGATGACCACGGCGGTGGCTGCTCCTAAGAGAAGAACACCTACAGGGAAGAAGATCATTCTTTTCGCCGCTTGAATGATGACCGCAGCCGGATCCATCAAGCCGCTCTGGATTTCATTCCAGAAGTAGGCGGCAGCAAAAACGGCGATGACAATGGCCACAGTTTCGATGATAATGGTGCCCACCACCCATAGGCCGGCTGCTTGGCGCGCTTCTTTAGGATTGCGGGCGGCGTAAAATTTTTGATACATACTCTGGACGCCCAGGAGCAGCAGTAAGGTGGAGAGTCCGATAGCTGGAATCTTGAGATAGGGATTGCCGCCGAATTCCTGGCTGAAAACCTGAAAATGACTTGGGGGTAAGATAGTTTTTATTTTTTCCCAGCCGCCGGCGGCAATAATGACTAGCGGCGTGGACAGGATAGTGGAAGTCAAGATGATGATGCCATTGGGAAGGTCGGTATTAGCCACGGCGATCATGCCCCCGATGGCTGTAAAAAGCGTGACGAAAAGAAAGGACATAAATGTCCCCTGGGCATTGGAGATCTGGCCGTCACTGATGGTGTTGAGAATATAGCCGCCGGCTTTAAACTGATAACTGACAATGACGGTGAAGCTGATGATAATGGCTAGAGCCCCGACGATTCGAGCTAGGCTGCCATAGCGCACTTCCAGAATATCACCCACCGTGTATTGACCAAAAGTGCGGATTTTAGCTGCTAGGAAGTAAATAATAATTATTCCCACCCAAGCCCCGGCAGGGAGCCAAAGCGCGCTCCAGCCAGCTTTAGCGGCGAATTCAGCTCCGGCGATAAAAGTGCCGCTGCCGATCCAGGTGCAGATCAAAGTAAAAACCATTTTAGTGACTGAGATCTGGCGCCCGGCGAGCATCATATCATCGCGGTCTTTGACTTGGCGGGATTTCCAAAAATTAATAAAGGTTAAAAACCCCAAATAACAGAGGATGAGAATAATATAAATATTCATGGCTACTCCTTTGTCATTTTGTCTTTAAAAGAGTTGCCTGCGGCTGAGAAGAAAGAGCCAGAGCAGGCTTGGTCTGATTTTTTGAATGTGAAAAAAGAAAGAGGAGAAGATAAAAAGACGGCCTTATCTCGAGTTCCGAGAAAAGAAAACTCGTCTCTAGCCATCCACATCCTATCTTTATTTCTATCAGCCGTACCAGGAGGCTGTTAGAACCAGGTTGGCTTAACCAGATATTACTTTGTAGCGAATTTTTAAGGGAAAAGCAATGATTTTTTCTTTTTAGCGATTTAAAGAAACTAATAGGCTGGCTGTTCCCTCTCCGGTTGGTCTTCTTTAGAGATATCCCAAGAAGAAGGAAAAAGATGCTTTCTTTAGTTTTTTCTTGAGGCGGAAAGATGGGCTTGGCTGGAGATAGCTCCTTAATTGGAGACTTAAGGACTAGCCCTTAACTTTTTTGGCCCCATTGAGTCGTGAGAAAAATTTTAACCCTAAAAATTTAAAATTTATAGAAAATACATTTATTATAGCTCTCTGGGTCTTCTTAAGGCTGTAAATTTATGAGCTGTCATCCCCTCAGTTGTGTAGTTCTCTCATGATTAGTTCGACTTTAGACATGGCTTTTGAAGAAGAATTCTTTTACTATCCCCTTTCTCATTAGAGACTAAAGATTAAGCTAATCAGAGACAATAAATCTTCAAAAATCGAAACTTTGAGTTTTTTGAAATATCTCCGATTTTTTCTGTTGTGGTTTTCTCTGTATCATTTGCCGCTGACGAAATTTTGTTGCCTTTTCTGGATAGTAGAAGAAATTTTTGTGATGAGGAGAGAGGGGATCAGTTCTTCACCTCTCGGACCAAGGAAATCCAAATTTCCTAAGATTAAGGAGGAGGAAAAATAGTGGGATAATAATAAAAGATAAATGAAAATATACTTGCCAATTGTGGGGAGAACGTGGCATTATTTTCAACTAAGAAAAATGATTTGAGATGATCGGCTTGACAGAGTGAAGGAGAGCTAGTAGGATATTGAGTCATAATTTCGATAGAATAAGTAAAAATTGAGGACAGGCGGTGATTATAAATATCCTCCTTGAGGGAGGGGTTAAGCCCACGTAAAGGGGACTTCTATGTTTATTTGGGTTTTTCATCGGATTTCAGGACTGCTTTTAATCGTCCTTCTTTCCCTTAAATTTACGACTTCTTTTTTCTTGATGACCAAAAATCAAAAGCCAGATTGGGCTCTCCTGCTTCATACTAACCCTCTATCTGATACGCTGTTGATTATTGCTGGCGTCTTTCATGCTTTTTATGGTTTGAGGACGATTATCATTGATTTGGGCGTGAAAAAAGAAAAACTTCTCTTTTGGCTTTCCACCATTCTAGCGGCTTTCGTCAGTGGTGCCTTGATTATTATCTACTTTACCCGGGACTATTGAGGATGGTTGAACATGATATAGTGATTGTTGGGGGTGGCTTGGCTGGTCTGTCTGCGGCTCTCAATGCAGCTCCTGGATTGGATATTGCTGTTATTTCTAAGGTCCATCCCCTTCGCTCTCATTCGGTGGCTGCCCAGGGGGGAATTAATGCGGCTTTGGGTAATCATCCCGAAGGCCGGGATGATAGTTGGGAAAGACATGCTTTTGATACCATTAAAGGTAGTGATTACCTAGCTGATCAGACCGCTGCAGAGTTGTTATGTCAGCAAGCAATTCCCATGCTTTATGAATTGGAGCATTTGGGAGTACCCTTTAGCCGGTTTCCTGGAGGCGTCATCGCCCAGCGCCCCTTTGGGGGAGCGGGGTTTCCCCGGACCTGTTATGCGGCAGACCGCACGGGGTTGGTTCTCCTCCACACGCTCTATGAACAAACTTTAAGCAAAGATGTCCATTTTTATGAGGAATGGCTAGTCACTAATCTGGTAGTCAGAGATGGTCGTTGTTATGGGTTAGTGGCTTATGATTTGCAATCAGGTGAGATAATTCCCATCAAAGCCAGAGCTGTAATTTTCGCCACTGGCGGCTATGGCCGGGTTTATCAAAAATCCACTAATGCCTTGATTAATTTTGGCAGTGGGATTGGTCTGGCTTACCGAGCTGGGATTCCTTTGAAGGATATGGAATTTGTTCAATTTCACCCCACTTCTCTTTATGGGAAGAATATTTTAATTACCGAGGGTGCCCGGGGGGAAGGTGGCTATTTGATCAACAATCAGGGAAAACGATTTATGGCTGATTATGCTCCTTCAGCCATGGAGCTAGCTCCACGGGACATCGTGGCTCGGGCTATTCAAACAGAAATACAAAAGGGACGAGGCTTTGAGGGGGAATATGTTTATCTCGACTTGCGGCACTTAGGAAAAGAAAAAATAATGAAGCGATTACCCGGTATTAGAGAAATCTGCCTTTATTTTGGCGGCTTAGATCCAATTGAAGAACCCATTCCCATCCAGCCAGCCCAACATTATTCCATGGGGGGCATTGATGTTAATGAAAAAGCCGCCAGTCCGGTAGAAGGATTTTATGCGGCCGGGGAGTGTTCCTGTGTCAGTGTTCATGGGGCCAACCGTCTGGGAGGCAATTCTTTGCTAGAAGCCGTTGTTTTTGGCAAGATAGCCGGGCTCTCCGCCTCCGAGTATGTGCAAGAGAGTCAGGGAGAAGATCGGGCTGCCCGTCTGGTCAATGAAGCAGCCGCCCAATTAAAGGAAAGGATTAATCAATGGCTTTCCAAAGAATCTCGGGGAAATGTTTATCAACTCTTTCATCGACTCAAGAAAATAATGATGGAGAAGGTAGGTATCTTCCGAGAAAAAGGGCCTCTGGCGGAGGCTCTTGAGGAAATAGGCGAACTCCGTCATCGATATCACCAACTTGCCTTGAGAAGTGACTGCCTTCAGTTTTGTCAGGAGTTGGTGACGATGATGGAATTTGAATATATGCTTGATATTGCCGAGGTAATTACTAAAGGAGCCCTGGCTAGAGAAGAAACCCGCGGTTCCCATTTCCGGCTAGACTTTCCTCGGCGGGATGACCAAAACTGGTTGAAACATACCATAGCCGAGTTTACTCCAAAAGGGCCGCGGTTGACTTACCGGCCAGTAAAAATCACCCGTTATCAACCCCAGGAAAGAAAATACTGATGGCCAAGTATCTTTTTCGTATTCTCCGTTTTAATCCAGCCCGGGATGAAAAACCCTATTTTCAGGAATTTTCTTATGAAGCTTCAGAGAAGGATTCAGTGTTGGATGCTTTGCGGAGCATTCGCGATAATCTTGACCCGACGTTGGCCTTTCGTTACAGTTGTCGGGAAGCAGTTTGTGGGGCTTGTGGGATGGTCATCAATGGCCAGATAACTCTGGCCTGTCGGACTATTCTGGAATCCTTGAAAAGTCAGGTGGTGGTAATAGAACCTTTACCTAATTTCGAGATACAGAAGGATTTGATGGTAGATATGACTCCCTTCTGGAAAGCCTTGCGGGAGATCAAGCCTTTTCTCCACCCTCAACCTGAAATCCCAGAAAAAGGCTACCGGATTGAAGAAAAGCAAATGGAGAGGATTTATCAATTTATTAATTGTATTCTTTGTGGCTGCTGCTACAGTGCTTGTCCGGTGGTGGCTCGGGGGCAAGGCTATTTGGGTCCGGCTGCTTTAGCCAAGCTTTATCGTTTTGTCGAGGATCCTCGGGATAAACGGAGTTTCTCTTCTTGGGCCAAAGTGGATAGGCCCGATGGGGTTTGGGCTTGCGATACCGTTTTTCGCTGTCATGAAGTTTGTCCTAAAAATGTTCGACCGGCGGACGGTATTGAAGGTCTCCGCCGAAAATTGGTGGTCGAAAAAATAAAAAGATTATTTAAAAAAGAGCCCTAAGATGAAATTAAAAGACTCGCTTTTTACCCGGCGTAAATTTCTTAATACTTTAATCGGCGGCTGGTTAACGGCTTTGGGAGCCACAATTATCCAGCCGGTGATCAAGTTTATTTTTCCTCCGTATCGCGAGCCGGAAGAAGTTATTCTTCCGGCAGCTGATTATGAGTTGCCTGGACCCAATTCTTTTAAAACTTTTCCCTGGGGAAGTAAGCCCGGAATTTTGAAGCGAAATGATGATGGTAGCCTTACCGCCTTTGTCGCCGTTTGTACTCATCTTGATTGTAATGTTACTTATCTGCCCGAACAGAGAAAGTTTTATTGTGCTTGCCATGATGGTTGGTATGACGAAAATGGGATTAATATTGCTGGTCCCCCTCCCCGACCTCTCCGCAGGTTGGATGTAATTGTGGAGGGCGAGAAAATAATCATTCGACGAAAGGGAGAAAGTGCCTAAGCAAAGTTTTAGGGAGTGGCTGGAGACTAGGCTTGGCTGGGGGCAAATAGTTAATTTTCTCCAGAAAAAAGAAGTACCCCGCCACAAACATACTCTTTGGTACTATACCGGCAGCGCTATTCTTATTTTTCTGGTTATTCAGATAATTACAGGATTTATGCTTCTTCTTTATTATAAGCCAACTTTGGAAAAAGCCTATCAGAGTGTGACCCAGATAATGACCGAAGTTTCTTATGGTTGGGTAATCCGTTCTCTTCATCACTGGTCCGCTACTCTGATGATCGCTTTTGTGTTTATTCATCTTTTAAGCCTCTGGATTCTCAAAGCTTATCGACCCCCTCGAGAGTTAACTTGGATGAGTGGCGTCATCCTGCTGTTTCTTACTTTAGCCTTTGGCTTTACTGGCTACCTCCTTCCCTGGGATGAGCTTTCTCTAGCGGCCACCAAAGTGGGTACTGAAATTCCCAGTACTATTCCTCTCATTGGCCGCTGGGTGACTCAACTTCTCAGGGGAGGAGCTGATGTGACCGGTGATACTCTCACCCGTTTCTTTGGTCTCCATGTGAGTATTCTTCCTCTTTCGCTTATCTTGGTGCTGGGGTTCCACCTTTATCTAATCCAGAAACACGGCATGAGTGTGCCTTTAAGAGAAGAGAAGCAGAATCGACCACTTCCCAGCTATCCTTTCTGGCCTAATTTCATCTTACGGGAGTCAGTTTTCTGGCTTATTCTCTTGGGCAGCTTAATAACCCTGAGCCTTTTTCTGCCTCGGGGATTGGGTCAACCAGCTGACTTAATGGCCCCAGCACCAGTGGGAGTGCGACCCGAGTGGTATTTTCTTTTTCTTTTTCAAACCTTAAAGTTATTTCCAGCCACGATTTTGGGAATTCCGGGAGATACTATAGCCATTCTTTTAGTTATGGTGGCTGTGGGCCTCTTTTTCTTTCTCCCTTTGTTGGACACCGATCCAGCCGGACGAAAAGGTAAGGTTATCACCTGGGCAGCTGTTGCCTTTATAGTTTATGCGGTGGTCATGAGTCTCTGGAGTGTATTATGAAATCAATTTTTTTATATTTGAAATTAATACTCAGCATTGGACTTATCTTCTTTTTCTTTGGCCAGAATTTTTTACCGGGCCAACCAGTGGCTCAACTTGGACAACATCAATTAGTTAAGGAAAAAAGCTCCAATGAGTCAGTCAAGCCAGGACCGGTGAATCTCAAGGAGAAGACAGCTATTCTGGTTTTTTTAGGCTGGATGTGGTTAGTTATCGCAATTTTAATTTACTTGTTAATTCAAAAAATAAGAGAGGTGGATCGTCTTTATGAAATTAAATATTACGACGTTTCAAGCCATGGCCAGGAAAAATAGAAGGTAATGACGTGGAACCAGAGAGAAAGAAAATAGATCCTTCAATTACTTGGATAGCCAATTACTGTAAACATTGCTTTACCTGTGTGGCTATTTGTCCTGTGGATAATCTTTTTTTTGATGAGGACGAATTAACTAGTCGTCAGAAATGCATCCAGTGCCAGTTATGTATGAAATATTGTCCTGATTTTGCTCTAGAAGTTGTTCCTCGCCCAAAAGTTCGGCGCAGTCCAACGAAGGAGCAAGAGATTAAATCGACTCCGGCGGGAGAAATCAGCTCAAAGAGTGTTTTATCTACCACCCGAGAAGGTAGTCGCCAATGAAACAACTTATTATGGGCAATGAAGCGATTGCCCGGGGAGCTCTCCGGGCGGGATTGGGCTTTTTTGCCGCTTATCCAATTACTCCTGCCTCTGAAATAATGCATTTTTTAGCTGAGAAAGAGGGAGAAATAGAATTTGTCCATGCTGAAGATGAAATAGCTGCCATCCATATGGCTATTGGAGCCAGTTTAGCTGGATTGAAGGCTATGACCAGCACTTCTGGACCTGGGATGTCTCTCAAACAAGAGGGAATTGGTTTGGCTCACATGATGGAGATTCCTTTGGTCGTGGTCGATGTCCAGCGAGTGGGTCCGAGCACAGGCATGCCCACCTTACCTTCCCAAGGAGATTTGATTCAAGCCCGCCATGGTAGCCATGGGGACTATAACCCTCTGGTTTTTTATCCCGCCACAGTGGAAGAGTGTTATTTTTACACCATTGAAGCCTTTAATGCCGCGGAGGAATCCCGGAGTCCAGTGATTCTTTTGTTGGATGGTTTCCTGGCCCATTTAAGTGAGACAGTTGATTTAAGAGCTGTAAAGCCCCACCTAAAGAGAAGAAAATTGAAGCCTCTAGGGGGAGGAAATCGGCATTTTACCGGTCTTTTGGCGCGGGAAGGAGTTCCTCTCACAGATGACAGTGACTATTATCGGCAATGGTATACTCGAGTGAAAAATAAAATCATGACCGTGGCCTGCCAGTATAATTATTTTGAATTCTTAGATAACCCCCAGGCAGATACTCTCTTGATTGCTTTTGGAATAACAGCTCGGGTAATTCGCCCTTTAAAGAAGGCTTACGGCCTCTTTCGGCCAATACGTCTCTTCCCTGTTTTGGAAAAGGAATTGAGCCAGGCCGCGGCTAATTATGGCCGGATAGTAGTGGTAGAAATGAATGAT
>Ga0190363_1002145_pt1 | contig 11413 bp, 12 predicted proteins | sample 48721867_MG_FD_161272 | JGI IMG/M metagenome (GOLD analysis project Ga0190363, IMG submission 161272) | Hydrothermal vent microbial mat bacterial communities from Southern Trench, Guaymas Basin, Mexico - 4872-18-6-7_MG | ecosystem: Environmental > Aquatic > Marine > Hydrothermal vents >...
GGTTAAAAAGGCCACATCCCTCTCTTTGGCGTTATTTAGAACTATCTTTTCAAAGTTCAACTCTACATCCTCTCTGCTTAGAAGCTTTATAGATTTTCCTATTTGTTGTTCTATCTTCTCTATCGTGGTTCCTGCTAGGAGTGAAGTATAGAACTCCGCAAACACTACGTCACATTTTCTTGCAATCTCTAAACCTTTTAGAGTGATATCCTTCTCATCGTAAAGTCCTAGACCGATGAAATAAATTGGCATTTTAATCCCCATTTTTCTTAAGAAATTGGGGCTAAAAAAGTATTGCAAAAACTTTAAAATGGATGCATCTGAATTTTTTCCGGCAATTTTGATTAAGAATTTGTTGGAGGGGGTGAAGATGAGGAAGATTGTGGAGAGAGTTAAAGAGAAGACTTCGATTCCAATTTACGAGAGAAAGGTTGAGAATGTATTAAGTGCCATTCTAGCGAGCGATGACCCGTGGAAGATAGTTGATCTGAGTGAGGAGCCACTTCCCCTTGTAGTAGCAATTGTTGAGGCCCTTCATGATACAGGTTACGTGGAATTCAAAAATGGCATATTGCTTACTCAAAAAGGTAAGGAGCTTGTGGAGAAGCATGGAATCGGAAAGAGAGAAGATTACACGTGTGGACACTGTCAAGGAAAGACTGTTGAAGTTGATGCATTTAGTGAGCTTCTCGAGCAGTTTAGGGAAATCGTGAAGGGGAGGCCTGAACCAAAGCACGAATTTGATCAGGCCTATGTGACCCCAGAGACAACAATCGCAAGAGTGGCTTTAATGCATACGAGAGGTGATTTGAAAAACAAAGAAGTCTTTGTTCTAGGGGATGATGATCTTACAAGCATTGCTCTAATGCTCTCCAGTCTTCCAAAGCGAATTGCTGTTCTTGATATTGATGAGAGGCTCACAAACTTCATTAAAAAAACAGCAGAAGAGTTGGGTTATAATAATGTGGAAATATTCACTTTTGATCTTAGAAAACCCTTACCTGATTATGCCATTAGGAAATTCGACACCTTTATCACAGACCCTCCTGAGACAGTTGAGGCAATTAGGGCTTTTGTGGGGAGAGGCATAGTCACACTCAAAGGGCCAGGTTGTGCCGGTTACTTTGGGATAACAAGAAGAGAAAGTTCTGTTGATAAGTGGTACCAGATTGAGAAGCTCCTTATAACTGAGTTCAATGTTGCTATCACAGATATAATTAGGAACTTTAATGAATATGTCAACTGGGGCTACGTTGAGGAAACAAGAGCATGGAAGCTTTTACCAATAAAAACCATGCCTACATACAACTGGTACAAGAGCTATATGGTTAGAATTCAGACCATTGAGGGATCCAGAGGTTATGAAGAGGAAATTACCATTGGCCAAGAACTTTATGACGATGAAGAAAGCTCCACAACTTGATTCTTTTTCTACATTTTTGTTCCATAAGGTTTAAATTTGTTGTTTAGGAACTTGTTTCAGGTGAAGAAAAATGAGTGAAAACACTAGGATCACAAAGGAAATGGTCCTTGAAAAGCTCAAGGAAGTAATTGATCCAGAAATTGGAATAGATGTTGTTAATCTAGGCCTTATATACGAGGTCAAAATAAACCCAGACAATACGATCTATGTTAAGATGACCATGACAACTCCAGGGTGTCCTCTTATCATGTGGCTTCTTCAAGCTGTAGAGCAGAAGATTCTGGAAATTCCTGGAGTTAAAGATGCAGAAATAGAGCTCACGTTTGATCCTCCTTGGACTCCAGATAGAATAAGCGAAGAGGTTAAGAAAAGGCTGGGAATGCTTTGAACAACTTCCTAATTTTTTAAATTAATCTAATGGTTTGAAACCTTTATATCATAATCTTTGTTATATTAACATGGTGATTTAGATGCCCCAGTGGAAGGTTAGGGTTGATCAAGACGTTTGTATTGGTGATGCTATTTGTGCAAGTCTCTGCCCAGATGTTTTTGAGATGAATGATGAAGGAAAAAGTCAGCCAAAAGTTGACATTATTAGAGAAGACCTCATTGATTGCGCTAGAGAGGCCGCCGAAGTCTGTCCCGTAAGCTGTATATACATTGAAGAGACTTGATAGAGTTTTCCTTTTCAAACCTCGTCCTTTAGGGCGGGGAGGAGGTCAGGCTTCTGGTGATTTTCACTTTTATTCTGTTTTGCTTTTTGTTAATCCTATCCGACTTTAGACATTGGATGTTCTCCTTAGAGGATGTGTGATATAACCTTTAGTTTGAAAAAGATTTTTAAACTTAGGTTTCCCTTTATTTTTGAAGCTCTTTGGAGGTGTCGGAAATGAAGGTTACTATTGATAGGGATACATGCATTGGATGTGGAGTTTGTGCAAGCATCTGTCCAGATGTTTTTGAGATAGATGACGAAGGAAAGGCAAAGGCACTCGTAGCTGAGACCGACCTTGAGTGCGCAAAAGAGGCAGCAGAGAGCTGCCCAACTGGGTCAATTACAGTTGAGTGAATTTCTTTTCTTCTTTTTTCATTGAAATATTAAAAGAAAAAGTTATTCTAGAGTAAGGCCAAACTTTTGAGCCTGTTCCAGTACGTATTTTCTAATCTCTCTCGCTTTTGGAGGCTCTGCAACTATTTCCCCATTTTCAATTAGTGGTTTTAGTAAGGGTTCAACTTTTGAGCCGCATATTGGACATTTTTCGAGTTTTTTGGTTGCTGGTACTTTGTGATAATGGCCGTTTTCACACCGATAGATTTGCTTTCTTCCACTGAGTTTTCCTCTTTTTGTGAGAGGTTTTCCTTCCACCTCAACAATATCGAGGGAAAAATCCACTGGTTTTGCACTTGCTATACTCCCCCCAACACCAAAGGCATCGGCTACATCTGCAAGCTCTTTAAGACTCTCCTCATCAAGGCCACCACTTAAGAAGATTTTCACATGCTCATACCCTCTTAAATCAAGCTCCCATCTTACCTCTTCCACTATGCGTTTGAAGTTTCCTCTTCTTGAGCTTGGTGTGTCAAGTCTCACTGCATTAAGTCTCTCTCCAAGGGCCTCAGCGGCCATAACTGCTTCGAATTTCTCGTCGCAGAGAGTATCTACAAGGGCCGTTCTTGGCACTTCTGGGGGCATGATCTCATCGAAGTACTTCCAGGCCTTTATCTGATCTCCAACTGTTAGGATTAACGCATGAGGCATCGTTCCAACAGGCTTTTCTCCTATCATTTTCGCTCCAAGAACACCACTGACACCATCACATCCACCTATAAAAGCTGAGCGATCTATCATTGGTGCTATAGCTGGATGCATGTGTCTTATTCCAAATGAATATACCGGTTTAAATTTGGCGGCGATCTTTGTTCTCAATGCTGCGGTGGCTATTCCACTTGCCTGACTTAATATTCCGAGTAAAGCAGTCTCAAAAATTCCAAATTCTTTGTAGTATCCTTCGATTTGCATTACCGGTTCGTATGTGTGGAAGATTGTACCTTCTGACATAGAATAAACGTTCACTGGGTGACCTTCCAAAAGTTTTGCCACTTCTTCAACTCCTGCTAAAACTCCCCATTTCCAATTTTTTGGGAGTGATGTGGTGCTTATATCTGCAAAAACTTTTTTATGAATATTCTTTTCTTCGAGAACTTTTTTTGTTCTGATAAAATAGACATCAGTTGTTTCGCCGCTTTTTATATCGTCTTCATGAGCGATGTAAAAGTCTCTCATTTTTTCCACCCTGTTATATCTTTGGTAGTGTAATTTTTAGTTTTTTGGTAGGTCTTAAAACTCAAATTCAACCCCATTTTCGTCTCCTTCCCACAAAATGATTTTGTAAAGTTTGATATTCTCCGGCAAGTTTGTTTTAATCTGTTCAGCAATCCATAGGGCTATGTTTTCCGTGGTTGGATTTTTAAATATTCTGTTGAGATTTTTATGTTTCAATGGTGCTATTGTCATTTCTATTATTTTTCTTAGTTCCAGAAAATCCATTATATAGCCTTCTTTAACTTTTCCTTCGATTAGAACTTCTCCTTTGAACGTATGGCTATGTACTTCTTCAGGTTCACCATTAATTACTACAGCATGTGCAGCATCAAAACTAAACTTTTCTCTGAGCCTTGTCTTCATACTTTCACCAGAGGGATTTTGATTCAAGAGTTAAAATACTTTGCTGGCCTCCTCCCCGCTCTAAAGGGTGAGGCTTTCAAAAGAAAAAATGTAAAGAATTCAAGCACTAAAAAGTCTCTTGGAATAGAGAACCGATATATATTAATAGGCATATTTTTATGAGGTGAAAATAACCCACCGTAATATTTAAAATTGGCGAGAACTTATAAAGGGCAGCGAGTTAGTCTTTGGGGGTGATAAGGATGAGGTTCACAGTGACATCTGCTTTGCCTTATGCTAATGGTCCTATTCATGCAGGGCATTTGGCCGGAGCCTACCTGCCAGCGGATATATTCGTACGCTACTTGAGGTTAAAAGGAGAGGACGTTGTATTTATATGTGGAACAGATGAGCATGGTACACCAATAACTTTCAGAGCCCTTAAAGAAGGAAAGAGCCCAAGGGAAATAGTTGATTACTATCATGAACATATCAAGACAACTTTTGAAAGGGCTAAAATTAGCTTTGATTACTTTGGTAGAACTGAGCTCCCAGTTCATTATCGTATAAGTCAGGAGTTCTTCCTTAAAGCTCTTAAAAATGGTTACTTAGTTAAGAAAGTTGAAAAACAAGCTTATTGTGAGCACGATAAAATGTTCTTACCTGACAGGTATGTTATTGGAACATGCCCTTACTGCGGTGCGGAAGAGCAAAGAGGAGATCAATGTGAAGTCTGTGGGCATCCACTAACTCCAGAGAAACTTATAAATCCGAAATGTAATATCTGTGGAAACTCAATTACCTTTAGGGACTCAGCTCATTACTATATAAGAATGCAAGACTTTCAAGAAAAACTTAAGGATTGGGTTCTCAGGCAGGAACACTGGAAATCAAATGTTAGAAACACTGTGTTAGGATGGATTAATGAAGGTTTGGAAGAGAGAGCAATAACTAGGGATTTAAGTTGGGGGATTCCGGTTCCGCTGGAAGATGAAGATGTTAAAGGAAAAGTCCTCTACGTATGGTTTGAAGCCCCAATTGGTTATGTATCAATAACAATAGAACACTTCAAAAAACTTGGAAAAGAGGATGAGTGGAAAAAATACTGGTTTAACATTGATGGTGAAACAAGGGTAATCCATTTCATTGGAAAGGATAATGTTCCATTCCACGCCATATTCTGGCCAGCATTCTTAATGGCTTATGGAAAATATGAGGACAATAATGCTAAGTTTGAATGGAATCTTCCATATGACATCCCAGCAAACGAATACCTAAATCTTGAGGGAAGAAAGTTCTCAACAAGCAGAAATTGGGCGATATGGATTCATGAGTTCCTCGATGCATTTCCTGCAGATTATTTGAGATACTACCTAACGGCTATAATGCCTGAAACGAGGGACAGTGACTTTAGCCTTGGAGACTTCAAAAAGAAAATAAACGAGGAACTTGTGAACAATCTTGGAAACTTTGTACACCGAGCACTGACCTTTGTGAACAGGTATTTTGATGGAAAGATTCCAGAAACTGGAGAACTTGATGATCTTGACAGAAAAGCACTCAAAGAAATTGAAAAAACCTTTGAGGAAGTAAGTAGGCTTATTTCGAGATATCAGTTTAAGGAAGCTCTCAAGAGGGTAATGGCCCTAGCAATATTTGGAAACCAGTACTTTGACTATCAGAGGCCATGGAAGACTGCTAAGACTGATAAACTTAGAACAGGAACTACAGTAAATATTTCCCTCCAGTTAGTTAAGGCCCTTGGGATCCTCCTTGAGCCATTCCTTCCAGATGCGAGTGAGAAAATCTGGCATCTGCTTAACATTGAGGAAGTGAAAAGATGGGAATTCATCCCACTAGAAGCAGGTCACAAAGTTAGAAAGGCCGAAATTCTCTTTAGAAAGGTCAGCGATGAGGACATTATAGCATATGTACTTAGCTACATAGGCAAAGGAAATCCAGAAAGTGCAAGAATTCTCTTAGATAAGTACTACAAAATGGAGGATGTTATTAAGATAGCTAAAGAGAGGCTTGGGGATGAAAGTGAGATAATTCTTAGGAGGATTTATGGGGAGAAAGTGAAAATCACACCTAAAAGAGAAAAAAAGGAGGGTAGTAAAGTGAGCTATGTGAAATTTGAGGAATTTGCAAAACTTGACATAAGAATTGGAAAGATAATTAGTGTTGAAGACCATCCAAATGCAGACAAGCTTTACTTGATTAAGGTGGATCTTGGAGATGAAGTCAGACAACTCGTAGCAGGACTGAAGAAATACTATAAGAAGGAAGAGTTGCTCAATAGGTACGTAGCTGTAATAACAAACCTTGAGCCTAAGAAACTTAGAGGAATCGAGAGTCAGGGGATGATCTTGGCTGCAGATGATGGCAAAAATGTTGCTTTGCTAACTCCAGAAAAAGAAGTTAAACTTGGGGCAAAGGTGAGGTAGCTTAAAGCTTGAGTTCTACCCAGTTTTCCTTTCTTCCTTTGATTATTTTCACTAACCCTTGCTTTTCAAGACGTTTGAACATTCTCCAAGCTGTAGTTTTTGGTATCTCCAGAGCAGTTCTCACTTCTGCTTGGCTGGCTCTTCCACCTTTCTCTAAGATATAAAGTAATGCTCTCCTTTCATCTTCATTTAGATTAAAGGATTCGAGTTTTTTCAAGAATTCTTCTTTGTCTATATGGACTTCTGTTCTTTTGGCCTCTTTTCTCCTATTTCTGGCAAGGACAATAGAAATCAAGAGTATAAACACCAAAATTCCTAATGGTAAAAGATATTTGTTATAACTTTGTCCTTCCTCTGTAGGAGTTTCTTTGAATTCCAAAGTGTATGAGATACTTTGATTCCCAGGGGGCATTGTTATTACATTGGAGGCTATTTTGAGGGGCACTTCTGAAAGATCCACAATGACAGCATTTTCTGGTAGAATTATATTAAAGGGGAAGTCACTAGAAACATTAATTGTCCATACCAGTCCCTCTTTATACGTAATGTCTGGTGTATAATAAGAAACGTCAACGATTTGGGCCTCACCAACATATATCACTATATGTTTGTCGTAAATCTCGAAATTTAATGGGTTGTTATTTTCATCAACGACTGCCACTCCTTCGTAGTTCTCTCCTAAAAATGGCAGAATTATCTGGGAGGAATATTCATCGGGAATTATTTGATAATGAACTTTGACATAACCATCAGTGTACACAGTTAATTCCATCTCAGAGACTGTAAATTGGGCACTGATAAGGGGCAAAATTGCAAGGATGCTGATTAAAGCTAGGATTTTCTTCATCTCCCGACCTCCTTAGGAATTTGCATTTATGAATTCCTCTACCTCTCTGAGAAGCCTGTTTGCTCTTTGCAAGTGTAGAATTGCACTGTTTACATCGTTTTTCTTAATGAGGTTAAATGCTATAGAAAACTCATTAATTGCACCTCTTAGCTGAATTTCTGCTCTTGTAGTGTTTATCCCTTTCTTCCGTAAGATGGCAAGGGCGGTAGCATCTTTTCTAATCCTTTCTTTTGTCATCGTTAGAAACACTTCTGCGTTCATTTTTTCTCTTTTTATCTTTTCAATTATCGTGAAGAATCCTATCATATGGGCTGCATTTTCTCTGATCACTCTAAGGGCATCTATCCATTTTCCTTCATTCGCTAAGTGGGCGACCTGTAGGTATATTTCTCTTATCTCCTTCACGTCTTTTTCAGCTTCTTCAGTATTTCGTCCCATTGATTTTGCGTATTCGATTGCTTTTTCAGCTATTATAAGACTTTGATTGGTCTTTATCAGGAAGGATTTCACAATCATCTCTGCGTTTTTTGAAGCCAGCTTAATTGTAACATCTCTAATCTCCATATCGAGTTCTATTTTCTTTTGTTTTGCTTTTTCTAGACTTATTTTGGCCTCTTCAAGGTTTCCATCCTTTATATATTTAAGAACCTCATTATAAGCAGTTTTAGCTTCAACATAAGCCTTGGTCAAGTTCTCTACGTCTATCTCTTTGCTTTTTGCTACTTCTATAAGCTTTTCCACATACGTAAAGTATGCGAAGGTCCTGGTGCTCTCTTCCTGAATTTGTGTTCTTAAAACTTCGGGAGTTTTTTCATCTTCTTCGAGGGCCTTGAGAATCCCTTTGTAGTACCTCATTGCACCCAGAGAATATTGAATTGCTTGGGGATAGTTTCCATTTTGGTATTCGGTAAGAGCCTTTTCTTTAAGCTCTTTGGCTTTATCGTAGTCTTTTAGGAGATTCTCAGGTAATCTACTTTTCACTGGTTTTACTCGTATATCCACTAAAGTGCTAAGTTTTGTCAGCTGATTTATAATCTCTCCAGCGATCTCCTCGTTATTTTGTTCACCTAAATATTCACTAGTTGATTGATTTTGGGCAAAAGTAGCCCCTATGGGAATTAAACCTCCCATCAAGATAAGGATCAGCCAGATAGCACCAGATTTCATTTTCTCCACCGAGGTTATTATGGGTTTATCTTACTTTAGGAACTCGATGAAACGATAGTTTCAACATGTTTCAAAGTTCTCTTAGTTAATTATGGGGCGAGAGTTAATAAATTTAAGGGCTAAATTAACATTTTAATTCCGATCAAAGTAAGTATAAGGGCAAACCAATTCTGTAATCTCTCTGGATGCAAGGTATGAGTGCTTCTTGCTCCCAAATACGCCCCTATTACTAATCCCGGAGCCAAAAGAAGTGCTGTTTCTATGCTTACATTTCCCGCTTTGAAATGTCCATAGGCTCCCGCAAGTGCTGTAAAAAAGAGCGCAACACTGGATGTTCCAATGGAGTATCTGATAGGTATCTCAACTAGAACATGAAAAAGAGGGACATTTAGGATCCCCCCACTTATTCCAAGGAGGCCAGATGTAAAACCTGAAAGTATGCCTACTATGGGGATATTCTTATAGTTTATCCTAATGCTTTCTTCATGGTGATATTTTGAAGAGGTTGTCATCATTTTATATGCCAGATAGAATAAAAAGATTGAGAAGATTGTTCTGAGGAAAGACTCATTTAGAAATAGTGTTATATGGGCTCCAATTAATGCAGCTGGCATTGAAAATGCCTCTTTAATTGCCACGATTCTAAAAAGGACCTTTCTTCTCTTGATGTGGGTATAGGCCGAGGCAAAAGAGCTAACTGCTATACAGGCAAGGCTTGTGCCAATTGCTGTGTGAATGGGTAATCCCATAAAAGTGAGTGTTGGTACTATTAAGAACCCGCCTCCTACTCCAAAAAGCCCGGCTATTGCTCCTATTGCAACTCCAAGGACAAAATCTAGGAGATAGTTAATCATGAAAAACTTCACAAAATTGTTTTAAATTTCTTTTTGTTGAATGAATTTAAAAAACTCAGGGAACAGGGTATCCCAGTCCCTTGAGAATCATCCTGATTGCTAGGAACGCCATTAAAGTTGTAAATGTTTAACTACTATCATAGCTTAAAACATACTCAGTTGCACCAGAAACACTGTCAATTAGGAGTTTTGTTCTTTTTCCATTACCTGGATTGAACAAATCAAGTATCCAAAATTTTTTATAGGCTAAAGTAATGTTCATATTGTTTATTGTTATTTCTTTGATCATCGAAATTTTATATTCTCGAGGAAAGGTCTCAAGAATAAATTTTTTATTTTTTCTTCGATTCCGGGTTTCTTAACTTTTGGCTCTAGAAGTTTTTCCTTTTCAGCATATCTACCTTTTAGACGGGGTTCTTCACAGTATCCGATAATACCAGTTAGTCCTTCTATCATTAAATGTACTTTTTTGAATTCTCTAACTCCAAATAGTTGTTTAACAATGACAGTTAAACTGATTATCCAATAGGGATAATATAGATACTCAATTTTCTTTATTTGAATTCCTCTTCTTTTAATTAAGTTCAGGATTTTTTCTAGACTATCTATTGTTTCAAAATTCTCTTCAATAACAGTTATTTCAACTTCCATTGGAATCACCAAGAGTAAAGAGAAAGAGGATAGGCCTTCAAACACTTTTCTTTCTTACTTTGTTCATGTCTTCTATGGCAAAGTCCAGTCCTAATCTTCTCAATTCTTTTTCTGTTGGTATTCCGTTTTTATCCCAACCTCTGAGTAGATAGTATTCTTCGAGCATTTCGTTTAGTTCTTCTGGGGTGACTCCAAATCCCTTCGCTGGTCCATTTGGAATCCTTTCGTGTAGTATTCTCCATGGTAGAGTATCTTCTTCTCTTGCAACTTCTTTCTCTCTTATGTTGAAGCACCTCTCTAGAGTGTAAATCCTATGAGCAACATCCCTGAGTTCTTCTATGGACATGTCAAAGCCTGTTACGAGTCTAATTAACTTAAGGTGATTTTCATTTAAAGAGCTTCCCAATACATTTTCGACAAAATGACACACTATCAGGGAATCTCCAAGTGTTGTCCAAAGGTTTATTTCATAATTGAGCCTTGATTTTCCATCTATTTTTTTCTTCTCTTCTGGTTGCATTGCATATTCTGGTCCAGGCCTTCCGTCATGGTGGCTTCCTCCTCTGTTAGAAACTGCATATCCTATTGCCATGCTTTTTAAAACTCTTGGTGAATGACCCGCGATTTCTAGCCCTCTTACATGTATTGCGAATTTCCATGAGTCTTTTCCTATTTTCTCTGACATTCTTTTGGTTCCTTCAGCAAGAAGACTTCCTACTCCTTCCCTTTTGGCTATCTTGTCTATAAGGGTCAATAGTACTTCTGAACTGCCAAATCTTGCCTCTATACCGTCGAGATCTTTCTTAGATATTAACCCTTTTTCGTAGCACTCCATTATAAACGCAATCGAAATTCCAGTAGATATCGTGTCTAGCCCATATTCATCGCACTTTTTGTCAGCTTCAATTAAGGTATTTGGGTCATCAATTCCACAAGCTGAGCCGAGTGCATAGATAGATTCGTATTCTGGGCCTTCTGAAGTAACTTCGGGATTTCTCAAAGATCTAAAAATTTTTCCACAAGCTACTGGACATCCAAAGCAAGCCGTATTTCGTATGAAGTGTTTTTCTTTGAAAACCTCGCCAGAAATTTTTTCTGCATCATTAAATGTTTCTTCTTGCCAGTTTCGTGTCCCTAACCCGCCATGGATTTCATTTATAAGGTTAACAAGAATGGGAGTTCCGTATAAGGTGTAATTAACTAGTTTTTTAGTTATTTTCTCTGTAAATTCTTTTCTAAATTCTTTGAATCCCTCGGGGTCAGCTATTTCTACTTTTTTGGAACCTTTTACTGCTACGAGTTTTAAGTTTTTGGATCCCATTACGGCTCCTAATCCACCTCTACCAGCTGCTCTTGCTC
>Ga0190363_1002146_pt1 | contig 11412 bp, 10 predicted proteins | sample 48721867_MG_FD_161272 | JGI IMG/M metagenome (GOLD analysis project Ga0190363, IMG submission 161272) | Hydrothermal vent microbial mat bacterial communities from Southern Trench, Guaymas Basin, Mexico - 4872-18-6-7_MG | ecosystem: Environmental > Aquatic > Marine > Hydrothermal vents >...
AGCCTCTATGGAAGAATTAAGGAAGAAACAGGTTCTAGACATGGTTAAACTCCTTGGATTTTCAGAAGAGAAAATAAAGAGGGTTGAAGAAGCCTTAGCTAAATATGAGCGCGTAGACGAAGCCCTTGAAGAGATAAAGAAGCTGAGTCTAGAATCCTACAAAGAAACCGAAGAAACCGATTGCAATCGGCAAGGAAACTGCAAAAGACATGAAGTAAAAATAGTTCTAGGAGAACAAAGACTAGTTGAGTTCTTGAGCGAAGGATGGGACTTAGTTAAAGAACTGTCCAATAATAGATTTGTGTTAAAGAAAAACTTCAGCTAATACGGTTTTCTCTTATCTTATAATTGTTTTTATCCATTTTTCTATCTGTTTGACGTCAAGGTTCGGATTGTAAAGTTGTATGGCATCGCGGTATTTGGGCAGTTCTCTGAGTGTTGTTAGTGCAAATTCAAGTTCGAATCTTTTAACCAAGCTATGGAAAGCCTCTGCGTCAAAGCTCTCTTTGACAAGGCATTTGTTCGGATTCGGATCCAGTAAAGCGATTATGTCCGCTCTGTCCTTCGTTATCTTTCCTCTAAGTCTTTCTACTTTTGCAGGCTCAGCTAATGCTCCCTTTGTCCTAAGATCATAAATCCGATCTCTCACAGCCTTTATCTTATAAAGAAGTAACAGCGGTTTACTCGGGATATAACATACAGCATCTTCATTCAGCTTGACTCTTCTTCGGTACTGCTCTCTGGCCGTTAGCGAGTACGGTAGCTGTTTATCTGGATTTTCATGGAATCTGCTGGGTATTGAATCTTCGAATGTGCATGCGTCAATTTCCAAATAGCCAATAATTTTGCCATTTCGAACTACAGGTTTTCTGCACGTGACTTCCAATCCTAATTGATTTCTTGCCACAAACTCGTACCCGTGTGTTCGTTCATATCGTTCAATTATATCCATGAAAAGTCCACGGTGGCTAGGACCCACTATATCGATGTCTATCGACCCAAAGTAGGAGTTGTAGAAGTAAACTGCCCATCCGCCTATTATGGTAGGTATCGGGCCGAAATGGGAAAACCATTTCAAAAGCGAAACAAGTTCACTGTAAGACTCCTCCACCAGAACTTTAAGCGAATTCATGCTGCTCACTTCTTATCCTTTCGTAAAGTTTGGTTGCCGCATCCCTCCCTGCAGAGCCCAGACAGAAAAGATCTATTACAACTTGTATCGGATCGACAACATTGAAACCGCTTATTTTTCTGATATCTTCAAAAATAAAGGGATAATCTGGAACAAACAAGTCCACAGTAATAGGGCCGCGGCCCCTCGGAAGCAACTGGCCCAGTCGCTCAGGATCATCCACGTACACGTGGATTGTCGGAAAAGTTATGTAGTAGGCTAGATAACGACTTAAACCCGAGAAACCTGTTAAGGCATAGTTTAACTTAGCTTTTAGACACGCAGCTCGCAGATTCTCCTCTGCCTTTGACAACTCCGCCAGTTCAAGTCGAACACTCACCTTAAGAGATCTCTGAAGAGGTCGTTGCCAAGACAACAGATCCAGAAGCGCATAAGGATCCGCCAGTTCTATCCTGCGCCACTTCCCCTTTCTCGCTATCCCAACTTCACAAAGGGAATTAACCACAGCGTTTATCCAGCCAATTGACACACCAAGATCACGATGAATCTGACGTTGATAGGCCACAGGATGCTCTAAGAGATACTTGACCACACGGAAAGCCTGAGGTGACGACAACCTTACAGACAACTTTCCTCGCAACTACTTCTATGAAAGTTGACGCATTTAAATGTTCGGTAAATAACGAAAAGTTCGGTAAATAACGAACATAACATCCACAAGACAATACTTCGCACACAAAATATCACATATATGACAAATTCTCCCCACCCGGGGACCCTTTAACGACTATATAATAACAGTATCGTATGCGCCGAAAAATCAAAATTTTCAGGCAGAATATATGAGAAACTCCTAAGCGAAGGGTCCTTTCCAACATTATTTTTCGGTTAACCATGATTAAACGAAAAACTAAGCAAAAATGTATGACAAAAATCTTCAAAAAATCATGGAAAAACGCCTTTTTTAAATGTTATGATATGTTTCATTAGTATGAATCATATTTTCGTCTAGTGCGAGTTTTTCAAGGAATTTTATTGCTCTCTCTATAACTTCCAAAGTATATTGCGGGAGTTTCGTTTTTGTTTCTCGTATTCGTTTAGGGTTAATCTGAATGTCTCTTCGGCGCGAATGCATTAGTACTGCCCTTATTTCAGAAAAGGATGATGGTTTGCCTTCCCTTTTATCAGAGATGTACTCTCTTGGGTCAACAACTGTCGGCTCTCTTATAATCTTATAGGCTGAAAGGAACGACATTTCATAAGATCCCTCCTCAAACAAGCGTATTGCTTCTGAAAAGTAGTATCTCAGCAACTCTATGCTTTCTTTTTTATGTGAAAATTTTTGCATTAATTTTTCCCATATGGTGCTGATTTTCTCCTCTATTTTGCTGGTATTTGACACCTTGCAAATAAGCCTGTATCGATATGCGGAGTTTACATACATAAGGCTGGAAGAACAGTACATAACTAATAGCAGGCTGTAAAAAGTGACTTTATTAAATGGGTCTAACTTTACAGCTTTCAAACTTAGAATTGAAAGTCCTATTACAAGAAAAATAAGTGAAGCTTCAGCGAAACCTATCTTGGCTAAGGACGACAAATGGATACGCCCTAGAAGCATGTTTCTCTCTCTTGAAAAAATGTGCATTACAGTTACTATAGTGGCGGGAACCGCTGAAATTAGGTATATGGAAATCATGAATGGAATGCTGAGTGAAGTGAAAAACATCATAGAAATAAACCATGAACCTAAGTAGGAAGCGGGCAACACAACAAAATACGTTTTCGAGTGATGAATATACGCCAGCAAAGGTGCTATAAGAGTGAAAAGTAAGAGAATCAAGGCAACGTATACATTTACAGAAACTGAAAAAACTAAGGTTAAGCCTATTAAAACAGAGAAACTAATCGTAACCATAAGGAGACAAATAGATAAAGTGTAAATCTTCTCACTCATACTGGTAAACTTTTCTAAAAATCAGAATATTAACAATTATCCTTGAAAGTTTTAAAATAGGTTCCATAATAGATAGGCTCTTTGTTGGTATTTCTTGATTAATGGTTATTTTGGAAAACATTTAATATATAAATTCCTGAAATGATCCCATAGAAAATTCCAACATAATGAGCGAAAATATTCACCGCATTTCCTTGAGAAATAATTATATCACTTGGAAATAATGACATGAGAAAGGTAAAATAAACAAGAACAACCGTAAACGCTATTGTTGCTATTTTCTTCATATGTAGATTCCGTTTTGCGGAGTTTAGTACCTCCTTTCCAACTTTGGAAAGTAAGGCTAGCCCCACAGAACAAGTTGCGATAAAAACTACTAGATTGTAAAGACCGGAACTGATATAAGGAAACGCTATTGCAGATCCTGTTAGAAACATTAGTGAGGTTAAAAAGTATAGCGTACTGCGCTCGCTTTGAAATAAATCTCTAACAAAAATACATAGTGAAGGTACTGTTAACCCGATTAGTCCAGCAACAACCGTAGATAGCCCACAAGAAACCAAAGATCGTTTAATAACAAAATTTGCTATTAGTGCAAATGAAATGTTGTATATAAAGGGCAAAAGAGCGATGATTAAGAGTAATGAGATAAGGAGTTGCTTTCTTCGGTTTGAGATTCTGTTTATTATATAAATAAAAACACCGAAGGAAATGAAGGACGTAAGGTTACCCAGTAAATGGTTGAAGTTTGCGTGAACAAATGTTGATGTAAAGAATGTTGCTAAATTCCAAGTATCTGTTCTCGCCTTAAGAGCCTCCTGCATCTCAGTTGGCAAAAAAGAAATGAAAATGCATAATACCGATACAAAAATGAATACCGCAATAATAATAAAATCTATGGTCTTTTCGTTTGCTTTCATCGCATTACATTATGAAATTCTTCTATAAAAGGCGTTTAATAACTTTATATACGAATTACCCAATCGTAAATTCTTAATCTCTACTGCTGTTAAGCTACATCAATCATTAATGGCTTTTTCTAAAAATTTAGCACTATTGACGTTAAGTAAAGTCTTTGAGTTTCTCTGTCAGTCTTGTCCAATCTTCGTTTTTTAGTACTCCCTTTTTTCTCAGAAAATGAAGGAGTCGTTTAAAGTCTCTTGGCCTAGTGTATACCATGTAGTTGTACTCATCGATAATTTTAGGTAGGAATTCTCTGTCGCATAGTCCAGAAAGCACTTTAAGCGCTATTGCTCTTTTCCGATTGTAAACCTCCTCCTCTTCTTCTTGTTCTTCCTCAAGAAACTCTTCAAGCCATTCCTCTTCTTCTAATTCTTCCCAAATTCTGGAGTCTATCGTTTCTTCTATCCATCGATCGATTTCTCCAGGTTCTTCCTGAGCTTCACTAGGCATATCAGTAACATACCCCGATTCTTCCTCGTCCACTTGTGTTGACACAAAAAGCTCTTGGACTTCCTCCCACCTTCTTCGTTCAACATCAAACTCCTCTAAGAAAGCTTTGTCATACCAAGTTTCATAATAGCTTGGGTCTTCAATATAAGACAAATCCACAGAATACCTTTTTTCCAGTAACGGATGTTCTTCAATATAAGTTTCAACTGCTTCTTCAAGTTCATCTTGCATCTCAGGCAGGAAGATTTTTGCGTAGATTTCGCCTCTGGCGAGAGATGCATTACCCAGAATGTACTGCCGTATATTTCTATCCCACATAACGAAGAGGTGCGGATGTAAGACATGGAGTATTTTCGATGCATCTGTCGATTCATATTTAAGTGAACAGCTTGCAATCTTATCAAATACGAAAGCTATTCTACGTAAAAGGTTTTTATCGTTAAAATCTGCTGTTTCAAGTCTTATGCGACTAAGATCTTTAAGAACTGGCAGTATTTCCTCATAGGCTTTCTTGAATTTTGCCGGCATTCCTTGGAAGTGAGGATCCCATGACAAGATGAACCCGAAAAGCTTGAAGATTTCACAATAAGATGGTGATGCTTCCCACTCACGCAAATTTCTACATTGCATGTAAGAATCGTAGTAGATTGCTCTCTTCTCGATTATATGGTATGCTTTGTGTGCTAAAAGAAGATCTCTATAATGCATCTAAATCACCTTTCATTCGTTGAATTGCTTGAATAATACTTTAATAACCATTATTTGGCTTTTTGCTTTGCTGTAGAATCGTCTTTTGCATTTATAACCGTTAAGAAGGAATCTCCTTCAAATAAGTAATATTTGCCTAAAGAGTGGACCAGCTGAACTTTTCGGCCAGTTTTCCGATGTTTAAAAGATGTCACCGTTACAATTTTGTTTCGTACACTATCATCTTTCGTAAAGTCAAATGGCAAAGTCTCTCCTTCGATTTCTTCAAGAGCTCCTATTGCAATTTCATCTACAATCGGATCATCTTCTACATAAATTTGTTTAAGACGCCAAAGTAAATCATAAAGATATGAATCGTCTGTTATATCCAATTTATCAGCGCTTACGTCAAATGAAGAAGACAGAACTTCCTTCATAGACTTCTTCTTTTTGTGATCCTTAATTCCAAACAGAAAAGCAAGGAAAGTCAGCACATCCTCCTCGGACATACAGACATCCAATCAATTTAGAGGTTTATCAATTTTAAAAACTTTGCATTTTCAACAGAAACTAATGAAATACACACAACTAAACTAGTACCGATTCTGCATTTTCAGTTAAGAGAAAAATAAAGGAATTTTAGCTTTCAAAGCAATTTTCCACAGCATAAAATTGTCCGGAAAGCTTTATAAGATTAACTTGACACAAATCACGCTATGAAAATTATAGTTGATTCGAAGGTTTTTGTTAAAAGTGATTTTAGGGACGAGCAGGAGCTTGAAAACGTTGTTAAATCGCATTATGAAGTGATTTTTAATGAGGATGTGATTTATATCCCTCAGAAGTTTATTCAAACTTCTGGTGGGTTTGGCACGGTTCCAGAGGCCATCGTTATAGATTTTTCGACTGGAAGCTGGTATATAGTCGAGGCAGAACTTGCGAAGCATGGGCTTTGGAGTCATATCGCCCCGCAAGTTCATAAGCAGATAGTTGCTGCAGAAAATCCAGATGTCAAGCAAGAAATCAAAAGAGTTGCTCTCCAGAAACTAGAGGAAAGAGAGAGTTTGAAAAAGAAGCTGATAGAGAGAGGGATACCCGAAATAAGGATTCACGAGGTTATAGAGAAAATTTTGGAGAGCAAACCGAAGGTAGTAATTCCGATCGATGATGTGCCCACCGACTTTGAGCATTGGGCGAGGACTTTGAGTTATGATGTGATACCGCATATAATTGAGAAATGCGTAGAAGTCAAAAACGGTAACGTGGCTTACGTGATTAGGGCAACTCCGTTTGTTGCCTCGCATGAAGAGGAAAGGCCGCCGCGGCAACCAATAAGCGAGGAAGAATTCTTGAAAAGATGTGAAAAACCTGGAAGAATTCTCTATCAACGCTTGAAGGAACTTGCTAGGGAGAAAAATCATGAATGGAAAGCTGGAACACAAGCATTCTCATACTACGTTGTATCTAAGCGAGGAAAATTCTGTGCTTTAACCCTCTGGCCTACAGGACTAACAATCCTAAAGGTTTTCATGGAAAATAGAAAGGAGATACCTAGAGAAGCCCTCAGCAGTTTCCGAGATAAAATAATAAAGATCAACGATCTAGCAACCAAATACGACGCCCAGAAAATGCCAGGAATCAGCACACGCAAAGGAGACCTAACAGAAAACGAAATAGACTCGTTCATTACAGCCTTTAAAGAATTATTGGACTCAATAACTTAGAACTGACGACAGAAAACATTAAGTATTACAATTACATGCTTCATCTAACAGTTTATTAAGAGAAATTAAGCGAACATTTATGATTAGTGGTATACAATTTTAAACAATTAGAAGTGCCACAGTATAAATACTTTAAAAATTGGCTTATATAGCCCTTCAGAGTCAAACTCAAATGTTTCACGGTTATTTCCTATGCAATTAGATTAATAGTGTCTTAGGCCTATTAAGCTACTGGTGATGTAAATACGACTTTATAAACAAAAATGGACACAACAGGCAATCCCGAAAAAAGTTACAAAGGAACAACTAAATCTTAATCTTTAGCTATTGAAATTTTTAATGTGCATCGTATGAGGTATGTAAAACCAGACTAAATCTGGTTCATCGGCAAACTTTTGATACACAGAAATATGTACTATTATGACTAAATCTTTAAAATTTTCAATCTTGTTAGATAATTTGAGAAGTTGGCAATGGGCAATGAGTTTGCAAAGACTGGAAACCGAATTAGAGATACTCGATAATTCGTTAAATGAGCTTGATAGTCTGTTACAAAAACGAAACAAAGAGTTAGAGGAGCGAAAGAAACAGTTACATGAGACTAGAGCATTATTACATGAGATTAAATCTTCGAAATATAAATTTAAAATCAAACTTATACTAAAGTGCATTAAAGAAGCGATACCTAGTTATATCAAAAGCGTTATTTTTCTCTCTTTCATTAATTTTTTCGCCTATGCATTAGTACTTTCAACATTAGGGATTTCCGAGCAATTTGGATACGGTTTTTCTCCGGCGGTGATTTTAATGCTTGTTACATTTATAATAGCAAGTCTTTGTGTAGCCATAAGGTTTTTATCGATAGAACGGTCTTGGTGGGCGCCTCGGGGAGGACGGCAACATTTGCTTATGCAGATCCTGGTTGTAATTCTAATATCTTCTTTTATTGTTGGTTTAATTGAAAGAAGTTTTTATCCGGTAGATTTAGACACAGCATTTCTGATACTCTCTCTCGTACTCGTTCCGTCTTATTTTGCATTCACTAGGGCGAGAATAGTCTTAAATGAAATTCGAGCGTCAATTATTTCATTAGAAAATAAAGTAAACTTTCTAACCGATGAAGTCAGTAATATTGAGAAACGAAAAAGAGAACTCGAAGCCAAAAGAAGGAAACTCAAAGCCAAAAGGAGGAAAATTGAAGAAGCCAGGAGAAAATTAGAGGAGGAAAAAAGAGAATTTGAAAAGGAAATGAAAAAGAGGGGCCTCATTCCTGTTGTAACCAAATTTGGCGGATTAAGATGGGCAACTCCTGAATTGGGTAAAGAATGGGGCAAAATTAACGAATTATTGGAAAAAAATTTTGTGGGTTGCCACCCAAATGAATTTCGACAATTTATTGCCGAGTTGTTCCGCAAAATGGGTTATGAGTGTGAATACTGGGGCTCCAAAATTATAGCAAAAAAGAAAGGCGAAAAACTGGTAGTTGTAGCTGAAAGGTACACCGAGGGCTCATTGGTTGGCAATAGGGAGGTAAGGGATGTTATCGGAACCATATATGAATGTAATGCGAACAAGGCCATATTTATAACAACCTCTGATTTCACTGAATACGCGTACGAGCAAGCCAGAAACTCACCTATCGAGTTATGGAACTTGAAAAAACTAAAAGAGTCTGTTGAGATGTATTTATTAAAACCCTTAGAACAGCAAATGCTAAGTTTTGACAACTCCGGGATTATGAAGACAGAATTGGAGAGGCCAAGTCGACAGCAAATAAAACCTTTACGGCATACAGATAAAGCATCATTTTGGGAGTGGAGGAAAATTACTGAGGCATTGAGCAATAATTTTTTGGAGTGGCATCCACGGGAATTTGAACTATTTGTTGCCGAACTCTTCAGAAGAATGGGCTATGAAATACGATTAACTTCCTATTCAAGAGATTACGGTGCGGACTTGCTAGCAAAGAAAGATGATAGAAAGCTCATAGTTGAAATTAAGAAGTATCCTCCGGATCATTTGGTAAGTTACGAGGAAGTCAGAAGTACCTTAGGCGCTATTCCACATTTCCAAGCTCAGAAAGCAGTTTTTATAACAACTTCCAGTTTCACGAAGGAGGCGGAAAAATTCGCATATGATAAGCCCATTGAATTGTGGGACTTCAATGTACTGAAACAGCTTGTTAAAAAATATTTTGGAAAGGAAAAGCAGAAAGATATTTTCGACGAAAAAGAAAAGACTATTACAAAAAACACTGGTACAATTATTGAAAATTGGGATATATATAAAAAGAGTTACCCTAAACTGACTGAGGAGGAAGCAGAACTACAAGAAACTCAAGAAGTAGATATGGATTTTGAGGATGAAAAAGAAAATTAGAGACTTTATATATAGAAATGAAAAATTTTAGATATTTGTTTATAAAAACAAGGGTTCTTTGCTCGAATATGTAAGTCAGCTTCATCGTTTGTCTTCTTTATACTTTGTTGGAGAAAGGTTTTCTTTTAAAAATCAATTCTGGATAAGTGTGCGAAATAAGGATAAACTTCACTTAATGGTGTTTAACTGCATATTTTGTCATTTAGGTGATTTTGGGGAAGTGTGTGGTTGATGGTATTCTCTGGATGTTTATCATGTTGATCTCATATTGGAACGAATTCTTCATCTGTTCCTTCTGTTGTATCGATTTCTTCAGTCATTTCATTATCCCAGCATTCTTCGCAAAGACCATCATATGTTTCATATTCTTCCCTGCTTATTTTCCGACCGCAAATCCTACAATAATACTCCTCTTCCTTACTCATTCTCCTATTCTCCAATCTGTTATTGCGTCCAATTTTAACGCTTCTTTTCAGTCTGTTTCCTCTTCTAATGTCGCAACTTGTTCAAATGTAATCTTTAACCTGTCATACTTCTTATCAAGTTCCTCGGCTTTACCGTATGCATTTCTTATGTGAGTATACAGTGTATTCCACGAGGCCTCTACCTCTTCGAGAGATGCTGAAAGTTTAGCCAGATTTTTCTGGATTTGCTCAGCTTTTTCTGAGATTTCTATTGCCTTTAAACCTACTGCCAGCAAGTTTAGGTTTATGGCAAGGGTTGCCGGAGAAACCAGCAGCACATTCTCCTTCGCAGCTTCAGCGACTAAATCCATCTCGCATTCAGTCAAATATTGGTAAACTGCCTCAGACGGAATAAATCCAAATGCAAAGGGTGTAGTTCCATCTTCCGGCTTGACATAATCTGTTTTTATTTTTTCTATATGCGTCTTAACATCCTTTCGGAATTTTGCAGCAAACATTTCCTTCAGTTTCTCATCTGTTGCTTCCAGCATTTTCCGGTAATTGTCTAAAGGGAATTTGGAGTCTATGCACAGCATTCCATTAGGAGTTGTTATATAAGCGTCAGGTATTTTACCTATCTTCGGGATACGCTCCCTAATATGCACACACTGAGGAGACAAAATATCTTTAAGAATCTGTTCAAGCTGAAACTCGCCGTACTCTCCGCGACCGCGAACTACCCTAAAAAGACTTTCCAAACTTTGAGTAGCCCTCAAAATATCATTGGCCCTTGTCTTTATTACTCCAATATCTTGATCTATTCCAAGCTCTTTCCAGCAAGTAGCCACAGCTCCCTTGATAGCCTCTTGATCTACAGAAACCCGCTCTAACTTGCCAGACACTTTCAATAAAACGATAAGTACAAATAAGACTAGCAAAAGCACTGCAACGACAAGAACTTCGACCATCATTCACTTAACTTCCTTGGCTTAAACATGAAGAACTTACCATATACACGATTAAAAAATTATGAAATAGCATACAAAACTGAAAATCAATACTTCCTCTTAGTTTCAGTAGCGATACAGGTTATAGGACCCCTTAAAATTCACTAAAAATATGCTCAATCATTGTTAAGCTTGCACTTAAGAGTCACTATAGATTCGAATATTGTACTTGATGTTTATTTTGTTTGGATTATTGGAGGATATTTTTGTTTGTATTTTTTGGGTTCTTTTAGTGCTTTGCCGTAGCATTTTGGGCAGAATGTGTGGCCATACCAGCTTTGCGGATTAAGTGTTGGTAGTTGACAGTTTTCACAGATTTTGCACTGTTCAGCCATATTTTTCGTTTCCTTTAATTTTTGATTTAGAAAAGTCATTTTTTGCCTGAAAATCCTATTTTTCTTGGTTTTTTCATTGCATGTGGACATTTCGAGTACTGTACAAATAACATCAATAAAACATTTGAATGCTTCCATTGCTTTTTCGGCCAGCAAGTAATTCTTCTTTAGGGCCTTTTCCAGCTGTTTAATTTGCTTGTTCCATGAAGTTTTCATATGGTATCCGTTGATTTGTTTAATTATCTGGATGGCGTGAGCATAGTCATAACTTGTGGGTTTTGAGATTTTCCGCGTTTGTCTTATCATTTTAGCTAGCTCGTTTAGGTTTAAGTCTTGGGTGGCAAGTTTGGAGTAGATTTCTAGTAGCCGTCTTA
>Ga0190363_1002148_pt1 | contig 11400 bp, 8 predicted proteins | sample 48721867_MG_FD_161272 | JGI IMG/M metagenome (GOLD analysis project Ga0190363, IMG submission 161272) | Hydrothermal vent microbial mat bacterial communities from Southern Trench, Guaymas Basin, Mexico - 4872-18-6-7_MG | ecosystem: Environmental > Aquatic > Marine > Hydrothermal vents > Microbial...
AGGTGGTTGGATGCGGAGGTAGGTGGGAAGCCTGATCCCCTAAGGATAGAAGCTGCTAAGAGCTCCGCAGCTAACTCTGTGAAGAGGAGATTTGAGATGTGGCAGGCGATGTCTCCCAGGGATAGGGGCGATATAGACGATAGACCGTCTTAAATTTAAGCCCCACGGCCACAAGCTCTCGCCTTTATTCGTATTCCGAAAGGCGCATTCATGAGAAGACTTTGGTAAAGGTTGCTTGACTTTCATCCGAGCTTCCTTTAAAATTCCCCAACAATCAGTAAACGATAACCGTCTGAGGGTTCAAGCGGATAGGCGGGCCCTGTTGATGGTTATCTGAAATTCAGGAGGGTAAAAAATGAAGGGTCATTCAAGGACGGCAGTTTTGTTGGCCTTAGCTATGGTGTTTCTCTCCTTTTCGGCTGAGGCATCCGTTGATAAACTCTCTCCGATCCTTCAAGACATAGCGCAAAGCAGAGCCGGCTCGATCATTCGACCGACGGAGGTTTCGGAGGAGGGGGTCGAGGTATTTATAAGAGGGAACGTTCCCAAGGCGAGCATTGAGAGTCTGGGAGGAGTCGTTCGAACCATTATCGGGGAGGTTATGACCGCCAAAGTGCCGATAAGTAAGCTAAGGGCAATAGCTGATTTGCCCGGCGTGCAATATGTTCAGGCCTCCATGCTCTGCAGACCAGCTCTGGATGTCAGCACTTCCAATTCGATGAGCGGCTCGAATTTCCTCGGAGTAGATGCCGATGCGGTTCAGTCCATGTATGATGGAAGGGATGTGATCGTCGGAGTGGTTGATACCGGAATAGACTGGGATCATGGCGATTTCATAAATGACGCCGATTCCACCAGCAGGATCCTTTACATATGGGATCAAACGCTCACGCCACAGGGAAGTGAATCAAATCCAAGCGGATATGATTATGGCGTTGAATATACTAAATCTCAGATAGATGATGAGATAGATGGAACACCGATGGGTTTCGTTCGTGAAAGGGATACAAATGGCCATGGAACACATGTAGCGGGCATAGCCGCCGGGGATGGGTCGGACACCGATGGAGATGAACCCGCCGGAAAGTACAAGGGTGTTGCCCCTAGCGCTGATCTGATCATAGTGAAAACCGATTTTTACTCAACTCATATAGTAGATGGGGTTAACTACATAATTTCAAAGGCTCAGTCCCTCGGAAGACCAGTCGTGGTTAATCTCAGCCTCGGGAGACAATACGGCCCTCACGACGGAACGAGCGAGTTTGAGACCGCCATAGGAAACCTCTGCGGAACGGGTAAAATGGTGGTGGTGTCTGCCGGTAATGAGATGGAAGATCATATCCACGCCGAAGGTACCTATTCAGGCTCCTCGATAAGCACCGCATTCTATGTGGAATCGGGCTCTGAAGTTAGAATCGACATCTGGCATGACGGCGATGATGGATACACCTGCACCGTTCAAGGCCCCGGTATCGGTCCGGTAAGCGCAGCCCACGGGCAATATAACAGCGGATCGTCGATCTCGATATGGAATGCGACCTCCAACCCATCAAACGGCGACGATGAGATCGTAATATACATAACCAGCCCTCCATCGGGAAGCAGCTGGAGTATAACATTGAGCAACCGCAATCCCTCCAACGGCAGCGGTGAATTCGACATGTGGATCTACGAACCGTCCGAACCTTCGGAGGGAAAGGCATACTTCACCTCTAATGTCTCTGATGATGAGATAGTCGGCGAACCCGGCAACGCTCAGAACTGTCTGACGGTCGGCTCCTACAATACGAAGTATGAATGGGATTCGGAAAACGGCGGCCATTACCACTATAGTTCACCAATCACGCTTGCTGATATATCGAGCTTCAGTAGCGTAGGTCCGACGCGCGACGGCAGGTTAAAACCCGAAATCGCGGCGCCAGGTATGGGTATAGCTTCTTCCCTCTCGACGGACTCTACTATAGATGTGACCTGGATTGTAAAAGACGACAGGCATTGTATCAAACAGGGAACAAGCATGGCAGCGCCTCACGTCGCTGGAGCCGTGGCGTTGATATATGACAAATATCCCTCCGCGAGCGCCTCTCAGGTGAGAAATTGGATCTTAAACACAGCCAGATCCGACACTTATGCTTCAGGACTGCCAAATAACACATGGGGATACGGCAAGTTAAATATCGTCGATATGTTGGATGCCACTTTACCTGTCACTCTAACCTCAGTTAAAGCTGCCTTTGACGGAAATAGGGTCATTCTGAATTGGCACACGGAGACGGAAGTCGAGAATATAGGATTTAGTATATATCGCAGTGATAGCAAGGATGGGAAGTATGAGAAGATCGGCTGGGTGGATAGTAAGGGTACACTGATAGCGCCTAACGATTACCTCTTCACAGATGAGGATGTTGAAGAGGGGAAGAGCTATTTTTATTACATCGAATCGGTGGAGTTCTCGGGCAAACGCTTTAGATCTGATATTATACAGGTTGTGCTTGATGAGCGATCTCCGAGAGAAACAGTTCTATTACAGAACTATCCTAATCCATTCAACCCCGAGACATGGATTCCCTTTAAATTATCCAGAGAGATGGATGTCGTTATAGAGATTTACGATCTTTCAGGTAAAATGGTGAGGAAGATAGATATGGGATGTCTGAAGCCTGGATATTACATATCGAAGGATAGAGCAGCATATTGGGACGGACGTAATGAAAATGGCGAAAGAGCTGCCTCAGGTATATACATATACAGGATGAAAGCCGACAGAGACCTTATCAGAAAAATGAGTGTGCTGAAGTAGGTGGGTGATCGAAACCTGCGGAGGTGAATATGAGAAAATCGATCCTCATTCTGATCCCCCTGGTGATCCTCGGGATAAGCGGGGTGTTCATCTATTACAGGTACCTATCCGGATTGCTCATCGTGACCTCCTTCCCAAACGAGGCGATCGTGGATGTGGACGATAAAACCAGGGGTGAAACCCCTCTCTTTGAAAGGCTGATCATCGGCAGACACAGGGTGGAGGTATACAAAAGGGGCTACGGCAGGGTTAGACGTGAGATAGAGCTCAAAGCGCGGCAGGAGCTGAAGCTCGTTCTCAAACTCCCCGTTATGATAGATTCCAACCCATCAGGGGCTGACCTTTACATCGACGATCGATATATCGGAAAAACCCCACAGGCGGTCGATCTAAAGCCCGGCATTCATAAGTTCAAACTGCATAAAGATGGTTTTCTGGATTACAGCTCCTCTCTGATGATAGCGGGTGAATACCTCAAGCCGATACCGCCCATAAACCTCAAGCCCATCCCGCCGAAGTATAAAATTCCCGTAACCTCTACCCCTCCCAAGGCGAAGGTCTACCTGGACGATAGATACCAGGGTGAAACTCCCATCACGCTTGAGCTGGAAGCAGGTAGATACCTTGTGGAGATCATGCTCAACGGATATGAGTCGTATAGGGACCTGTTGCTCGTCCCATACAGAAAGAGGATCGATGTGAAATTAAAAAGAATCGTTCGCTACGGCTCCATCGCCGTTAACGCTTTTCCCTATGGCAAGGTTTTCCTAGATGGGGTTGAGAAGGGCGAAACACCGATCTTGCTCAAAAGGGTTCCGGAAGGCGAGCACACCGTAACGGTCAAACGCGATGGATTTAAGGCGATACTTCGCCGGGTTGTGGTCAAACCCAATGAAAGGGTCAAAATAGGAATCAGGGAGGATGATTGGGAAGCGGCGGGCGATGAGTGATCTCCCGATGGAAAAGCATATCTTCTATATCGCCACGCCAATCTGCCACATAGATATCCGATTCCGGCTCCGGCGAGGACATCCATCGGGTAATGCCGACCGTTATATACGCGTGAATATGCGATGAGGGCAGCGATCAGGTACAGCGGCAGCTTAGCGCTCGGATAGGCTGCCCCCCATACGGAGGCCATGGCGTAGGCGCTGGTGGCATGTCCCGATGGAAACGAGGAATTCCAGCGTCCGTGAGTTCCCGTCGGACGAGGTCTGTTGATTAGCCCTTTTAGGGCGAAGGTTATCGCCTCCGCCCCGATCGTAGCCGCTATCGATGTATAACTCGCCTCCTTACTGACCCCGAAGAGGGGAAGGGTGAAGGCGATCACGATCTCACATTTGCTACTGCCGATCTTTGAAACCCACGGCATGGCCTGATCGAGGAGAGGGGTTCTACGATCGTGGATAAGGTGATATAGCTTCGCATCAGCTTCCCCAAGCCAGTTAGCGGAGCCCGAGTAACCCCAGGCGAACTGGAGAACGAGCATGACCAGGATTAACCTGTACATGCCTGCATGGTAGGGTTTCACGCTTTCACCTCCAAAACACATACGTTTCCATACCCGTTAGCAGCCTGAAGATGATCCATCCTCCTCCCACCAGATAATCGCCTAGGATTAACCCCGCGAAGAAGGGAACGGCCCGTCTATAGCTCTTCAGCCCTCCGAATTTCAGAAGGGTGCTCTTGATAAACCATCCTATCAAGACGGAGAACCAGAGCCAGCCGACCGTCCATTCGCTCGTGCCGAGGGCGTAGCCGACCGGATGAAGCGGCCACCATAAAAATCGTGACCGCATCGTCCTGAAAAACAGGGTCATCCCCGCTCCTATGCCCATGAAGATCACCGATATCCTATCGGTCGAGCTCGGATAGTAAAGCCAATTCTGCAGGTGCTTAAACCCACCCCACGGGGGATAGATAACTCCACCCTCCCTATAACACATATCTATGAAGGCCCAAAAGGCGCAGAAGGTCCCTAGGGCGGCGGCGAGGATCATGACCAGGAACAGCCGTCGGAGGTTAATCTCAGCCTGCTCCGCCAATTTAAATCCCTCCAATGTATGCGGCATCGGATGCGCCCTATATCCCCGGTTGAATCCCCACAAAAGTCCGAAGACGGTCAGGTTCTGTCCCCCTAATCTGCGAGAGCCAAGCGTGAGAACCATGATGTTATGTGGTGTGACGGGGAACATCTCATGGGTCGGCGGTCCCAGCTCGGCGCGCATCCGCGTTATGCTTATGCCGATCAGGTAGTAGAGTAGAAAGTAGATCGCCCCAACCCATAGTGCCATCCCCGCCTTGAAGGTGAAACCTAGGAGATACCCGAAGGCCAGGAGGAGTATTATCAACATGCCTCTGTAGCTCATCGCTTCACCGGGAGCTTTAACGCCCTTGAGGGCCGATCGAACGACGCGGCTCAGATGCCTACGGCTTGAAAGCAGAGCTATGACAGCTAGCATCAGATATGCTCCTATCGCCTGTTGACCTGAGTAGGGGAAACCGGGAAGGTTCGATAACCCTAAGATACTTCCCAAAACCTTTTCCATCTTCCAGATCAGATAGAAGAACCAGAAGGAGAAGGACATGTCGAGCGGCATGAAGAAGGAGAGGCCGATGGCAAAGGGAAAGGCATAGGTTGGCGTCCACCCTATGGCGTTCCACGGCTTGGCTGTGAAATACCTTCCTATCTCATATTTCCTCACGGGTATCTCAGGCAGAACGGGAAATATGACATGTAATCCATTCAGCAGATCTATCCCGCCGGCGATGGCGAATCCCATCCACATCAGCTTCGACCTGAACAACCTTCCATCCCTCCGGCTCACCATCAACGGCAGTTGGACGATCGGATAGGAGAGTTTCTCCTGCTCTATCCACCGCTTTCTGAGGATGGAGTTTATACAGACCATGCCCGCCACAAGCGCTGTGAAAAAGGAGGTCCACATCAGCACCGGTCTAACCCAGTGTCCGATCCTCGCCATGGAGTAAAGCGATACGCCGCCGAGGTAGTATATCCTCAGCTCCCTCTCGTCCGACATCACCAGCCAATCGGGCAGATATCGCCAGAAGAGCGATTTCCAGTCGTTTTCGGGCGTAGCATACCAGAACCCATGTGTGAGAGCTGGGACTACCGTCTGCATCATATCATGTCCTGACATCGCGCTCGCCACCGACAGCATCACATAGACGGTCAGAAGCTCTCCTTCCTTGAGGGCCGCGGAAGGGAGAAAAAAACTCAGGACGGAGTTAAACGCCACCATAAGCAGAAGCACGATTATGACGTTGTAAAACATGGAGAGGGTGGTGGGCAGGCCGCTGAGCGTAACATGGTTGTTCACCAGAAAGAAGACATTTGGAGGGATAAGGATCAGTCCGATAAGAATCGATCTTTTAGTGACTCCGGGGCTGTAATCGTTGCCTTTAGGGGGCATATTCTCCTCGGCTTTCCTACATCAGCTCTCCTGGAATCGCCTCGCCTCTGATGAGATCGAGATATGTCTCCCGTTTTCTAACGATGTAGTATCTATCGTCGATCACCATCACCTCGGCTGCTCTGGGTCGGGAGTTGTAGTTGGATGACATCGTGAACCCATACGCCCCCGCACTGAATATAGCCAGGAACTCTCCGGGCTCGACGAGGTTCACCTCCCTGTCTTTTGCGAAATAATCGCCCGTCTCACATACCGGCCCCACCACATCAAAGAGATCCTTACGGTCAGTTCGGATCTTGATCGGCAGGATTCTGTGATAGCTGTCGTAGAAAGCAGGGCGGATCAAATCGTTCATCGCCGCATCGACGATCAGGAAGTTCTTGGTCGGCGTACGTTTGACGTATATGACCTCCGTAGCGAGTATTCCGGCGTTGCCAACTATGAACCTGCCCGGCTCAAGCAGCAGTTTACATCCCGTCTTCTTGATGTACGGCAGGGTCGCTTCAGCGAAATCATCCGCCGTTGACGGCGTCTCATCCCTGTAGATTATTCCCAATCCCCCGCCGATGTTGAGCATGTTTATCTGGAACCCGGCCCGGCGCAGGTCCTCCACGAGCAGGACGATCTTCGAAAGGGCTTTGACATAGGGCTGGACGGAGGTGATCTGCGATCCGATATGACAGTGGACGCCGCAGATGTCGAGGCTTTTCAAATTTTCCCTCGCCCATATATACGTCTCGAGGGCCCTATCTATAGGTATCCCGAACTTGGTCTCCTTTTTACCGGTGGTGATGTGCTTGTGGGTATGGGGATCAACATCCGGATTGATCCTGAAGGCCACCTTGGCTTTCACTCCCATCTCTCCGGCAACCTTATCTATCGCCTCGGCCTCAGGGCGGGACTCGACGTTGAACATCAATATCCCCGTCTCCAGAGCGGCTCGGATCTCGTCATAGGTTTTCCCGACGCTGGCGTAGACGATCTTACGAGGGTCAGCTCCGGCTCTGAGCGCTCTATACAGCTCCCCTCCTGATACGATATCCACGCCGGAGCCCGCTTTCACCAGAGATCTTATCACGGCCAGATTGGAGTTGCTCTTTATGGAGAAACAGATCAGATGATCGATCTCGCTGAAAGCTCTCTCCAGCTTGGTGTAATGGTCGAGTATCGTTCCATGGCTGTAGATGTAGACGGGCGTTCCGACATCCCTGCATATCTCCTCTACGCTCACCTCTTCACAATAAAGCTCACCATCCTGATACTCAAACCTATCCATCTCCCTTCACCTCATGCTGCTATATTAGCATATTCCATAATATGTTTTGAACGACATCGACATCGCCTTGATGCCCTTAAAGGCTGAGGTCGACGCCGATAGGCAACGGACGAACCCTGATCCGCTGTTGCTCGATGATGACGATTGCTCCTTGCTCCAGCATCTCTTCATGAAATCGTTACCAAGGGCAGCTCTCGCTCGCGCACCGCTTCAGCGGCGTAAAGCAGGGCTTCCCGAATGTCCTCAGATTCCAGATCAGGATATGCTTTAAGGATCTCCTCCTCCGTCATCCCGTCTGCTACCATGGCAACGATCGTTGCCACAGGGATACGTAATCCACGAATGCAAGGCACACCCCCCATCTGTTTCGGGTCTACTGTAATACGGGAAAACCTCATGTTCTCACCTACCTTTGTTGGTCTGCGTTCCGCCAACTCATGCTACTCCCACTTTGACCTTTCTGAACCTCGCGGGCGCTGCCCCGTGGGACATCTGCGCTCGCTGGCCCGGCTGGCCCTTGCCACAGTTGTTTATGCCCCAGAGCACGAAATGATCCTCGTTGCAGATGGCGTCACATGAGTTCCAGAACTCCACCGTTATCCCCTGATATGAGGGGTTCTTAAGCGGTTCGACCTTTTTGCCGTTTTTGATCCTCCAGCCGAGCTCTGTGGCGAACTGGAAGTTAATGCGCCTTTGATCTATGCTCCAGCTTTTGTTCGTCTCCATGTAGACGCCATCTTTGGTGTCATTTATCAGCTCATCCAGCGTGCACTCCCCCGGCATAAGGCTGATGTTGGTCATGCGTATCAGCGGTATCCTGCTCCATCCGTCCGCTCGCATGCATCCACGGCTTCTCTCCTCACCTATGGCCGATGCGGTCTCACGGGAGGTGAGATATCCGACGAAGATGCCGTTCTTGATCAGATGCCATCTCTGCGCCTCCACCCCTTCATCGTCATATCCCACCGTAGCAAGGCCGTTGGGGATGGTGCTGTCGGCGACCACATTGACGATCGGAGAACCACATTGAAGCTTTCCGAGCTTATCGATCGTCAGAAAGCTGGTTCCGGCGTAGTTCGCCTCCGTTCCGAGGACCCTATCAAGCTCGGAGGGATGCCCGATCGATTCATGGATCTGCAACGCCAGTTGAGAGCCGTCAAGGATGAGATCGGTCACCATCTCGGGGCACCTCTTTGCCGTCAGGAGCATCACCGCCTCATCGGCCACCCGCTCGACGTTCTCCAGAAGCGGTATTTCCTCCACCAGCTCATACCCTTTCGTCATGTACTGCCCTCTGAAGGAGGCGGGATACGATCTACGTTGCATATCGCCGTTTCCGACAGCGATCACGTGATATCCCGTGCCGGCGAAATATATCTCCTGTTCGATGAAGCTCCCCTCAGTGGATGCGAAAAACTGATGTTCACGCGTGAAGTCCATCATCGCCTCTACGACGCTTATCCCCTTGACCTTCATGGCGGCGTCGTTGATCTTCATGAGCAGGTCCACCTTTCGTTCGATCGGCACCTTAAAGGGGTCCTTTTTTATCGGCGTTCGCCATACGTCCACGTGAGGAGGTTCATACGCCAGGGTTACCTCTTTGATCTTGGTTGTAGCGCTCGCCTTGGCGATTTGAACCGCTTCCGCTGCCACCCTCTGGATCTCCTCCTTCGATAGAGTTCCACTTGATGAGAAACCCCAGGCGCCGTTGGCTATAACTCTTATGCCGAAGCCGAGATCATCGTGTCTTCTCAGCTCAGATATCCTGCCGTTTTTGACGGATACGGTTTCGATCTGGGTGTAGATGATCCTTATGTCGGCATATGTCGCTCCGTGCATCTTAGCCGTATCCAAAGCGAGATCTGTGAATTCCCTCATATTTCCTACCCCTATGATGGTATCTATCGACGTTAAAGGATACAACAACCCTGACTGAGGTGTCAACTTACTACTTGAATGTCAGTTTCAGCTTTGGTATAATCCTTCTTGGATGAAATTCCATTTGGATGCCGCGAACCTCCGTTCGGGTCTCTCCGCAGAATAGACTAAGGAGGGATAAGTTATGAGGATCTTTAAACCAGCGCTTTTTCCCTTGATCCTGCTGATGACAGTTCCTCTCCTCTCCTCATGTGGCGCGAAGTTAGGGGAAATTCATCTGGAGGATGTCAACTCATCGATCTCTGACGCCCAGAAAGCGATTGAAGAAGCAAGAGGGCTCGGAGCGGAGGAATACGCGAGAGATCAACTGATGAGGGCGGAGACGCTGTTGGCCCAAGCGCAGGAAGCCCTCACGCGCAAAGACGGCCTCAGGGCTATGGATCTGGCGTATAAGGCGATGGCTGAGGCAAAGGCGGCTGGGCTGGCATCGTGGCGGATTCAAAAGAGGAGGGAGGTAACCGAATCGCTTCTCAAAAGCAAGGAGGCGGAGTTAGAACGAATGAGGCAGCAACTCGCCCGGGCCCAAAGGCAGATGGAAGATGCCCGCAACGAGATGATCAGACTCTCCGAAAGGGTATCGAGGCTCGAGGAGGAAAAACGGAGAGAGCTTGAGGAAGCACAGCAGGCACAGAGAGAAGCCGAAAGAGAGGTTGAGAGAGCCTACCAGGAGATCGATAGACTTCAAAGTCAACTGGATACGCTGAGAGATCAGCTCGATGAAGCCAGGCTCGCCCAACACAGAAGTCAGAGGGAGGCCGAACGCCTTATAAAGAGGCTCAGCAGCCAGATGGAGCAGACCAGATCCCAGCTTGAACAGGCCAAAAGGGAGGCCGAAGCCGCAAGGAAAAGGGCGAGATCCCAGGCCGTTGCCTACTCTAAGAAGATAAGTAGGATCGAGAGGGAAAAGGCCAGAGAACTGGCGATCGCCCAAGCCAGGGAATACGTCGCCAAACAACAGGCTGAAGAAGCGAAATCATATCCACCACCGCTGAGCAAGGGGGAGATTCAGGAGGCCAGATCATTCGTGGAAAGCTGGTACCTGGATTGGGCCAACGGCAACATCGCCCAACACCTGCTCAGGTACGCCCCGGATGCTAAGTTCACAAAAGTGGTTATCAAAGGCGGTAGAGAGAGCAAAACCGATCTATCGCGGAGCCAGTTCGAGTCGGAGCTCAGAAGGCAGGCCGAAAGCGGATGGAGGCTCGCCGAGAAAAGCTTCAGCGAAAGGGCCATTGTAGGCAGATACACCTTCAGCCGCGAGACGAAGACGAGCGGTAGAGGCGGCGTGACCAAGCTGGTAGACGTGTGGGTCAGAGAGGCATACGTGAGAAAGCTCAATTCCCAGTGGAAGATCGCAAAGGAGATATGGCGTTTCTACGAATCGGTTCCAGATTACACCGTGCGGAGGTGAGAGGATGAGAGCGGAGATCAAATACGCACTGATACCGATTGGAAGCGTCCTCCTGGCTGTGATCGTAATCCTAACCGTTATGTTGATCACCTATGACCGCAGAACGCCCGATGAGTTCGTCAGGGTCTGGAAGAACACAGTTGAAAAGGGGGATACGAAGCTGTATGAGTCGCTGTGGGACGAGAACGCAAGGAAGAGAAAAAAGGCGCACTTCAACGAGGCCCTCGGATTGTTGAAGGGCAATAAGCTCGAGATAAACCTGGATGGTGTCGAGAAGAAGGGCACTGACAAACAGATGACATACTCCGGGATATCGGTAAGGATACACAGGAAGGACGGATCGATCGGCGAGACCAAGAAGCGACTTACCGTCGCCCGCCGTGGGTTCAGTAGACGATGGAAGGTAATAGATGAGGAAAGCTACATATCGGCTACCGCTCCCGTCGTAAGGAAACCGGAGGTCAAGGCCAAACCCGGACCGGTGAAGGCACCTGCCGCGAAGGTTGAAAGAGGCGCTCCACTTGACACAGAACTCAAACTC
>Ga0190363_1002151_pt1 | contig 11379 bp, 4 predicted proteins | sample 48721867_MG_FD_161272 | JGI IMG/M metagenome (GOLD analysis project Ga0190363, IMG submission 161272) | Hydrothermal vent microbial mat bacterial communities from Southern Trench, Guaymas Basin, Mexico - 4872-18-6-7_MG | ecosystem: Environmental > Aquatic > Marine > Hydrothermal vents > Microbial...
GTTTAGCTCAGCTGTGTTCGGGTTGATCAACCTGAACAACCCCGTATCACTATGAGCTGGCTCCTGGTTCAACGTCATCACGTTACCCATGAGGTGCTGCTCATTATCTGAGATATCGATATCGTAGTATGGATTAACCGTCACAGATAGATCTACCACATCCCATGGATAGCCATCATCATCTATTATGGCCAGCACCGTCCAGTACGTTCCTTCGTGTTGACCTTCTGAAACTATCACCGATATCGTTACAATCCCTGTATCACCAGGCGCTAAGGTTGGAAGTATCGCATCACCTATAGGTATGCCACCTATCCTTATATTCTCCGCAGGTATACGATACGTTCCAGTCGCATCCCAGAGATCGCCCGCCTCAAACCTCATCCCCTCCAACACACAGTTACCAGTGTTCGCAATCCTTATGTTGCCAATAAATATTTCACCCCATGTACCGCTACCACTGATTGACCCTTCAACTATGTCAACCTCCTCAACCGGCCCCACTATCACCTTTAGCTCGAAACTATCTCTTGCCACCTCTGTACCACCTACATACCCTATTACGGTTACCCATCCACTATACGTACCTTCGTCAGCATTCGCATCTATGTAAACCTCTGTCAACACATCCGCATAACCACCGGAGGCCAGGCTCGCCGGTAACCTCACCATTATGCTATCAAACACTGTCGCATTCGTGAGGTCGCCACTCAAGCTGTAGGATAGCGAATCTATATCCGCATTACCAAGCATATCGGGGTCGACGTTTAGCTCAGCTGTGTTCGGGTTGATCAACCTGAACAACCCCGTATCACTATGAGCTGGCTCCTGGTTCAACGTCATCACGTTACCCATGAGGTGCTGCTCATTATCTGAGATATCGATATCGTAGGACGGTCTCACGTATAAGCTACAGATTATAGTAGTATCGGGGAAGCCATCATCATCCTTCACCAGTATCTCACCAACATACCAACCAGTATACGTACCCGTAGGGATGACAAACTTCACCTTAACCGTCTCTGTTGAATCCACAAGCAACTCCGCTATCTGAGGTGGCTCAAATATCACATTATCCGGTGTTATGATATGTCCAAGCGTATCCTGTAAGCTGGTGGGTTCAAACACTATCCCGTACAGGTTGGCATTACCTGTGTTAGTAACCGTAAAGCTATCTATCACAAAATCACCATGATTGACACTACCAATCAGGTTAGCCACCACCTTTATACTTTCAGCAGGTTCTACCTTCACACGTAGATCAAACCAATCCAACATCTGGTAGCTCCATGACTCTGCGGAATCGTAATGTGCATCGGTAACCTTACCCGTAGCTGAGATGAGTATCTTACCGAAGAAGTCATCATCCGGCTGCGTAGTTATCGGGTTAAGTGCCGTATATTTCGTCGTATACACACCATACGGTGCACTGTCAGGTATAATTACCTTAATCGTAAATGCGTTCGACCATTGTCCCATATCAAGTGTATCCGGCCCATGTATGTACGCCTTGACCGAATCTGCTGGATTGTCTATCCTATATATCCACAGGCTATCCACCCTATTAGGTGGCAGCAATGTATGTAACACACCCGCATCTGGATCGTAGAAGCCTACCGAATCGGCATCCTCGGTTGATGGTCCATCCCATGGATCCGCATCGTTATTAGTAGTTGAATCTGGATTAGCTACAGTAAATATACCGACAACTGTATCACCCGGCACACCCGTAAGCGTCATATTGTTCTCAGCATCGATATCCTCCATATCCTGTACCACATCGATGTCAGGTGCCATCACCGTGAACTTCAGCAGGAACGCATCAAACGCATCCTGTTCACTGGTGTTGGCCCCCGTACCACCAGTAAATTCGTACGATCCCGATCCTGTCGTGAAGCTAACCGGTGCACTTGGTGTACCTGCTCCATCATATACACCGTTACCGTCCATATCTTTCCACACGTAGACCCATCCAAGATATGTACCAGGTGGTAAGTGGTTCGTGAATATCTTCACCTGCAATGACTCAACCTCACCAAGATACAGGCTATCTATGTGTAGCGTATCGTCTTGCCCCACAAACACAAACGGTGCAGGTCGGTTCATGTAGAAGAATATCCTGCCAGTGGGATCAGTTGGCCCTGATATGAATTGATATGTCACATACACATCACGCAGTATAGTGTTACCCTGTAAGTCCGAATTACCGTACAGATCTACTGTATCCCATTCGTTCGGATACACAGCACTCGGTGTACGGTAATCAGGCGTCCTGTACCTTGGATACGCCTGCAGTCCGTTGATATCATTTACATAGTCAAGGCTTGCATCAGGGTTGGGGTTCGGATTGGATATCCAGAACGTACCCATAACCGTATCATTAGCCGTCGCGGTCAATGGTGCAACAAGGTGCATCTCATTATCGTGAGCACCGGTGGAGTCCTGATCTGATGCACCTACACCACGCCACCACGATGGGTTAGCAGCTGCATCCGACGAATCATTATTACATATATCAAGTTCATAGACGGGATCCACCTGTACATAGAATCCCACCGTATCAATAGGGTTCGTATATGCACCATCACTGTATAGTATAAGCCTACCATGGTACAAACCCGGTATCTGCCCCCAAGGTACGTACACACGTATAAACGCAGTATCTGTATCACCACTTTGCCATCCGTTGGATCCCAACCCCGCATCATATGCAAACAGGATCGACTGCTTCCTCGCGCCACCATACTGTACACCTTCATCTATCCCCCATATAAGCATCGAATCCGCCGGTATCTTAAGTGTATCCACAACCACCGTATCACCGAGCGCATCTATCAACGTATCAGGAATTGTATAATTTGGGTGTTGAACAGCCCAATCAAGATCGGTAACTAACCCCCATACTGAGTCATAATCCGCAGGTGTACTGTTGGTGAGCGCAAAGTCTCGGGTCCCGGAATCACCAGGCACTGGATCGATGCAGAGTATAATCTGCTTGCCATCACCTTTCACTGTGTTATCAGCACTCAACGGTATCGTAACAATTAAAACTACAACAAATAAAAATAAAGATCGCCAACCTTTCATTTTACCTCCTGTTAAGTCGGCAGTTAAAATAAAAATTCACAAAAACTCCTACTTACTTCTTTTTAACTAACCTAAAACTTAAACAATAACCACACAACCGCACGCTATCTCCCACTATAACTGTGAACCACACTTGTAATTTGACCTGCGTTCACATTACCTCCCGTTAAATACTCAGCGTGAGTCTCAAAAGACCCTCGCTTGTACCACACGTGTCGGACATACTCCTCCCTTCCACTTATAAGATTTTAAAAATAACACCTGCACTCACCCTTAGGTTGATACAGTACCATGAAGGTTGAAAGAACCACGTGCTCTTGACACCGCCTTTCAACCTAAGAAAGCTTACCATTTTTTACCCTATAAACTTATCCCACCACTGGCGGGTGTCAAGGTTTTGCATCGATCATTTTATCGTGAGAAATATCACTATCATCACATATGATATATTACCAGTACCGAAGAACAGATGCGTATATGGTTCGGGTACCAACAGATAATGCCAGGATAAACCTATCCCTACCCTATCAGCCACATTCAACTCACACGTTGCAAACCCACCCACCGTGAACTTGTTAATCGCATAGTATTCGGTTATCTTCCATCCCGGATAGCTCGTAGTTTGTTCAATGTAATTTTTCAATGTATGCATCCCTATACCGACACCGATTACAAGTGGTGTCACATTCTTTTTCAAAGCCACCCCACCCCAAAGGTCAGAGAACTCACACCTGTAACTTGTAACTTCATAATCAAACATCCGTCGTACCTGCCAATAACCCACACTTATCATAACCATGTACTTATCAATCACTACCCCATACCCATAGTACGCGGAGACACCAACCCTCTTTGTTAACACCACGCTACCCAGGTTAACCTGTGACAACCCTATTAATAGAATTATCCACAACCCACCCTCTTTGGTTTTATGGACTCTTTAAATATTATCCAATCTTCGCACTTATCCCACTAAGCTTCTCATCAATCCGAATAAGTATAGGCGCTATGAAACCGACCATAAGGCTGGCTATAAATAAGTTCATGGTTATGACAACCCCTATAATACCTATATTTTCTATGATCCCCAATATCTCCAAAACAAGAATAAGAATGCTTATGCCCAAAAAGATATATGCTGGGATCATCCATTTACTTATAAGCAACCGCCTTACACTTAACTTTGTTTTATTCATTTTCCTCACCCCTCCACCACACAAGCATGAGGGAGGGGGTACCCCCTCCCTCATGTCACTCTTTACTGTACGATGACGAGCTTACCGTACCTTACTTCATTACCTGCACTGAAGTGATAGAAATACACACCAGTTGCAAGGTTATCCAATGTCATCGTATGTATACCCGATGCCATGGTTTCGTTCACCTCACGTACCGTACGTCCAGCCACATCTACCAACCTAAACTCCACCCGTGTAGCCGTTGGTAGCCCAAACTCTACCACACTCGTCCCCGTAGCTGGGTTGGGTGTTGGCCCATGGAAGAAGAACCTCGTCACCTCCTGTTCACCCAGCTTCGCACCAACTGTCACATTTATAGTCATTGTGTTATTATACAGCATAGGATCTGCAACCGCATTTACTGCCACATTTAGAGTATACGTACCGGGATCGAATGGCACCCAATCACCCAACCATATCGTATCTACACCTGGCGTGAACCCAAACACATCCTTAAATTCCGACCACACTATGGCACCATCTGTTGCCCTTGTTATCCTCACATGTACACGTAAATCTATCGGCCCACCAACGGTTGGGTTCTCCACCACCACACCAATATGTTGTGCCACACCGCTCGACAAGCTTGCACCCTCTGGTATACCAGCAAACTCCTTTACACTAAGGTCAAACGGTATCTCCCACACCACACCCGTGCTCATAATATCATCGATATACCAACCAGGATACCTAACAGATGCATCGCTACCGAATGTAAACCTTATCCCAAACGTCTCACCTGAGTCGACCATCGGTAACTCGAAAACTGCTGGCACCCAGATTGACTCGTCACCACCACCGGATGTACCTGAATAACCTGGCTCATCCAACGCCCCTATATCATCATATGGATAACCACCTACTGGATAGATTAGCTCCCATGTTGCACCACCATCAGTCGATACCTTTACATTACCACCATCGTAAGCACCCCAGTCATACCCCTCCATGTAGTACCAGTGCCAGAATGCGATCACTGGTGTATCTTTCGTAGCCGTAATAAATAGCCTATCCAGGTACCACATCGCATTATTCGCATAATCATCATGTAGTATCGTACCCCAGTATCGTGTACCACTATGTGGTTCAGGATACGTGTTAGGTCCCGGATATGGACCTACCTCACCATACTCCCAACCAGGTTCAGGTGCACCGGGTTCAACTGATGCAACAAACCCACCATTGTCCGCTTCAAAGTCAGGTCCGTATTCTTCCAGCACGTAAAAGTCGTACCTCACGGTATCGTTATCAAATACCGGATCTCCAAACGTAACGTAGGCTATTGCAGTAAACGGCCCGATTGGATCCACCTCCAATGCTGGAAATTCCACAGTATCAACCGCATTTGCTGGTAAGTCAACCTCCACCTCATGGTGATAGCCAAACCCCGGTATCTCCATCGTACATACACCAGCTGTGTCGATATCGGATAGGTTCTCGATCACGAGCTTAGGTACAACTGTCGTATCTTTTACCATCGCACCTGGTATACCCAGTATCTCATTAGCTGCTACATCCACTGTTATCGGTACACCCAGGAATATGTTGTCGATACCCCACTCAGTTGCATAATCCCCCATATAACGCCACGCAATATAAACGGTTTGCCCATAGTATGGACTGATATCCAACGTACATGGCTCCCAGTACACATCACTGCTATCCTCAAACAGCAACACAAAATCGCCATCTGCTGGGTCACCCGATCCTGTCGATATGTACACACCGTGGTGATAATAGAAACTCATGTATGCATTATCATGCCAGTACGTAAATATTGCGCCATCCGGTATCGTCACCTGTGGTGATACAAGCCAATCATCACATAATATATAACCATCACCGTTGTCATCCTCTGTTACGTTGACATCGCCATGCCATATGGCTGAATCACCTATCTCATCAGGTGGCCAATACCAATAACCTGCTTTCTTGATATGCCAGCCAACCGGATCGCCGTAAGATATGCTCGTATCACCCATAATGTAAACCTGCCACCCTGCCGGGAAGCCTGTCTCAAAATCTACATTGAGTACCACCTGCCCCATCAACACCACTGGTACCAACACTATCAAAGCTACACTTGCTCTCATATTATCTCCTTTTTATTCCAAATCTATCTAACAACTACAAGCTTACCACCACTTACGTATGTACCTGCACTAAACCTGTAGAAATACACACCAGTTGCAAGGTTATCCAATATTATCGTATGTACACCCGATGCCATGGTTTCGTTCACCTCACGTACCGTACGTCCAGCTACATCTACCAACCTAAACTCCACCCGTGTAGCCTTCGGTAGCCCAAACTCTATCACACTCGTCCCCGCAGCTGGGTTGGGTGTTGGCCCATGGAAGAAGAATCTTGTCACCTCCTGTTCACCCATCTTCGCACCCGCTGTCACATTAACCGTAAGCATATTGTTCATGAGGTTGGGATCCACCCCCTCTTCAACATTCACAACAATATTGATCGTATATCCACCAGGTTCGACAGGCGTCCAATCATTGAACCATATCGTATCCACACCCATCGGGAAATCGAATATATCTCTGTGCTTATTAAACACTATTGCACCATCCACATCACGTACTATCCTACAGGTTAACCTCATATCTGCTGGCCCACCACCGGTTATGACCGGGTTCTGTATCACCACACCTATGTTCTGTGTACTACCCACTGGTAACTCTTGTCCATCGACGATGTTGGCTAACCTCATCACAGCAAAATCGTATGGCCTCACCGCATAGCTTATACCGTATCCTGCGAACCCATCTATGAACCACTCATCTGCCCCATTGCCTACATATTTGAACCCTATATAAACCGTATCGTTCGCATATCCTGATAGGTCGATAATTACAGGGCTCCACTCCTCATCTGATGCGATATCACTCATATCGAGCAACTCCACATAATCGCCATCTGCTGGATTGGGTGATCCAGTGGATACCCACACACCACGATATTCAGTATAAGTCGGTGCGTAATTAGTCATATGGTAGAACATCAGATACGCCGGTGCATCACCTATCGCCAGTAACGGTGTGACCAACCAGTCCTCAGCTTCATAGTCCAGATAATCATCATTGTGTGCAACAGCGTAGTTACCCTCTATAGGTAGCACATCCACGAATGTCCAACCCTCCATCCCTGTATATACTCGCCAGCCGGGTGATGACGGGTCACCAAGTATATACTGTTGCCAATCGGGTGGCGGTATAACTGCAGTCTCAAACCCCTCCTCGTAAGTAAGTGGTGGTGTCACCACTATCTCCTTGTCCAGCCTATCATTCTCAGCAATCATATCACCACCGAGGTCAACGTATGCCACCACCTTATATGTACCTGGTGTATTGAACGTTATATACTCGTAATTCTGTATGGTATCAACCTGCTGCCCATAAAGTGGCCAGAACCAGTTATCATAATATGGGCTCGCCTCCGCATGTGGTTCAGTCCATATCCTCAATATACCATATTCGTCATTCGTTGTGAGGTTCTCAACGATCACCGATGGTAGGATTGAATCCCCCACCGTGATCATGTCGGGTACACCGAAGATATCGACTACTCTCACATCATGTGGCACAGGTGGCATACTTTTCACCTTTATATCATCAACGTACCAGTCTTCACCCCATGTCGATCTATATTGCCATGCAATACATATGTCTTGTCCAGCATATGCGGATAGGTCAATAACCACGGGTGCCTCCCAGTCAGGGTCGGGATCACCATCCTCGTAATAGTAATCCCACACCACCGTAAACGTACCTGTATCCGTAGGATCAGTACCTATCCTCACGTAGTTAGGATCAGTATCCCATGACCAAGCCATCATATCATGATAAAACTCGAGTGTCACCGTAGCACCTGCGGGTATGCTCATCACAGGTGTTATCATCCATTCATCTTGAAACTCACCCGATGCACCATATTCACATACTACAGCGCTATCACCCGTATGTACATTATAGCCTGTTATCGTCCATGTGTTACCCTCAGTGTCATCACCGAGGTTGAGCACCGTCCATCCCTCTGGCATACCGGATTCGAACCCTTCACTTATCAGTTCAACACCCTCGACATCCACCACCGCACGTATGTTCATGTTTGCATTAGCCCAATCACCCCATCCTGCCAGCCGTGTCTCGAACCAACTACCTGGTGTACCATCCCATGAGAACCAATCCCCTTTGTATGGTACTGCTGGACCCCAATCCCATCGCACTGGATACTGGTCAGCGGTCGAGAACCACCTCACTGCCACCCATAGTGTTTCAGCCCCCGTAATCATATACGGTGTGGACAGGTCCACCCTATGCCATACACCACGATGTAACCCTATGATTGTATCCTCAAGTATCTGCTCACGTGGCCCCCTAATCGTGTCATTAACTATATCGTCACCAAGATACAGCTTGACTATCGCAGTATCGATCTCATCTCCCACAGCAAACAGTACCGCAACAATCTCCTGCCCCGCATATGGAGCAAGCTCATCAGGTGTCAACCTAATCGCTGTATGTACTGGCCACCCCGAGACACCTACCCAACACCAAGCAGGTCCATCGTAATGCAGGTCGTACTCAGTACCTTTCACACCCAGCAGCTCACTACCTGGATACACTGGTACTGTACCCTCTTTAACCTTAGGCACCCTAACCGTAGGCTCTACCTTGTCGGGTTTCAATATCGCATCCTTGATATCACCCACATACGCTAAAGTCGCACCACATAGGGTCAACCCCATCACTACAGCTATAATTTTACGCCACATTTTACCCCCTTACTCTAATACAATGATTTTACCTGTTTTCACATATTTACTTGCTACATACCTATAAAAGTATATACCTGAGTTGAGTTCAACCCCTATCTCACCATAGCCTGCATCCATGTACTGAGTCAACTCATACACCTTACGTCCCATAGCATCGTGTATGGTGAGTTGCACATCACCCGCATTCGGTAATGCATAGCTGAACCGCACCTGCCCCATGTTAACCGTTTTCACGTTAATCTCATATCGGTTAGGTAGTTCAGCCACACCCAACTTAGCCGCTACATTAAACGTATCCACCAGCATATTATTGGAAAGATTAGGATCCGCCTCCGTTTGTAGCACCACATTACCTATGTAGTTACCGGGTTGGATTGGCACCCACTCATCGAAATATACGGTTCGTGACTCACCCGGATCGATTGTCACATCACGAAAGTCGTTAAACACTATCGCACCCGTGGGCTCATAAACCACCCTCATTACAACACGTAGATCAGTTGGCTCCGGGCTCATACTTGAGTTGTATACCTCCACCCCCATAGAGATAGCTGTCCCCTCAGTAGCAGCTTCTACACCCTCAATCTCTGGTGTAGGTATCGACACATCCCATGGCATCTCACCAATCGTCAGCCCGTATCCTTTCACTCCATCGATGAACCACTCATCCGCAAAATCACCCACATATTTGAACCCTACATAGACTGATTGCCCCTCATATGGTGATAGATCTACATCAACAAGCGACCATTCCTCGTCCGATGCCATACCACTCATATCCAGTACCTCAACATAGTCACCATCTGCGGGATCACGTGATCCGGTGGATACCCACACACCACGATATTCAGTCCAACTCGGTGCGTAGTTGGTCATATGGTAGAATGTAAGCCTTGCACCTGCATCTACATTAAGTAGCGGTGTAACCAACCAATCTTCAGCCGAAGTTGACAGGTCATCATCATTATGTCCAACGGCATAGCTCCCCTCTATAGGTGGTGTCTCCACTCCTGTCCAATCTTCCGTCCCTGTGTATACTTGCCAACCGGGTGATGTCGGGTCACCAAGTATATACTGTTGCCATGCCGGTGGTGGTATAACCGCAGCTTCAAATCCTTCCTCATACCCCAACGGTGGTAACACAACCACTGGTTCACCATACATCGTGTCGTTGGCTGGATTCTCGTCACCTTCCACATACACATACGCGTATGGATAATACGTACCTGCGGTCTCAAATGTACCCTCAGGGAAGGTAACCTCGACTATCTCACCACCTGCCACTGTTACAGTGACCTCTTCCGAATATATATCTGGGATAACAAACCCACACGTTGGGCTTACGGTTTCCGTCCCTATATTCCTTATCTTAACCATAGGTACGAAGGTTTCACCCAGCTCATACATACCCACAGGTGCTATTATGTCATGCATTGCCACCTCTATTGCTGGGGGTGAGTACGGTACTATCTCCGCACGTAGTAACCAATCACCGCCTATCCATGATAGGTCATCCACTGCAAAGCTATCACCATCTGCAAAGTATTCCCACGCACAGCCATACGGTGTGTTGATCGCACCATCAGCACATAACCCCAGGCAGTTAGGGTAATCACCCACCTGTATATAGAACACGTAGAAGCTACCATCTTCAAACCCAATGTATTGACCTGAGAGATCCACATAGTTCCATGCCCCTGTGGTTGCACCACTTATAACAGGTGATACATAAACTTTTGTACCAGGTGCACCATCCGGGCCATCGTCATCACATATCATCACACGAAACCGGTCACCACCTGGATCCGGCCATCCCTCGTAGAAGTATAGCAATACGCCATTAACCTGTACGGGATATTGACCCGCTTCGGGTGTAAACTTGTACCCAAACCCATTACCCTCGTCATAAAATGCACCTGCATTCGCAACCGTACCATCATCGTAGAAGAGTGTATCAACCCACATCGTAGTAACCTCAAACGGCGCAGTCAGTGTATCGTTGGTTGGATCCTCATCACCTTCCAACATCGTATATGCAACCGCTGTGTAATTACCTTCAGCTGGTGGTGTCCAGTCAGGTGCAAACGTCACCTCCTGTGTCTCACCATACGCCAAATCCGTAACCGTAGCGGTTGATGAGTATATCTGATTATCCTCTGCATCGTATATCTCAAACCCCACATCAAACGTCACCGTCATACCACCCAGATTCTGTACGGTTACACTTGGTGTCACCGCCATATCTGGTTGCACATATCCCGC
>Ga0190363_1002152_pt1 | contig 11378 bp, 13 predicted proteins | sample 48721867_MG_FD_161272 | JGI IMG/M metagenome (GOLD analysis project Ga0190363, IMG submission 161272) | Hydrothermal vent microbial mat bacterial communities from Southern Trench, Guaymas Basin, Mexico - 4872-18-6-7_MG | ecosystem: Environmental > Aquatic > Marine > Hydrothermal vents >...
TAGGGAGGGCTTAAAGACGTTAGTCCTTGAGAGGAGGTTAAGTTTTGGTGGTGGTATAGGTGGTGGCGGTATGTTATTCCATAAGGTTGTTGTGGGTGAGGAAGCTCTAGACATACTAAGGGATGCCAACATTAAGACACGTAAGATTAGTGAGAAACTCTACGTAGTTGATGCTGCTGAGTTAATGGCTAAACTAGCTTCAGCAGCTATCGATGCAGGTGCTAGAATAATTCATGGTGTAAGAGTTGAGGATGTTATTTACAGGGATAATCCATTAAGAATAGTTGGTGTAGCAATACAGTGGAATGCAGTATACCTAGCTAACCTTCATGTAGATCCCATATTCATAGTATCTAAGGCCGTAATCGATGCTACAGGTCATGAAGCTGAAGTACTAAACGTTGTTGCTAGGAAGGTACCCAACGCTAACATAGTACTTAAAGGTGAGAAGTCTGCTTATACAGTATTAAGTGAGGAATTAGTGGTTAAGCATACAGGTGAAGTCATACCAGGACTCTACGTAGCTGGAATGTCAGTTGCAGCACTTCAAGGACTTCCAAGAATGGGTCCAATATTCAGTAGTATGTTACTATCAGGTAAGAAAGTAGCTGAGGAAATCATAAAGAAACTAAGAGGTTAAATCCACGAGTTTGTAGTTAAAAATTAAGAAGAATTATAGAATTAAGTAAAATTTATGGTTTAAGGAGTATTAAGTTAAGGGATGATATAGTATCATTTAGTGTAGAAAATGCATACTTGGATGTAGTTATTGCAATGTTAGTCTAAAATGTGTTCTTCGAAGATATGTTTTGTTCATTGCAGATCACTGAAAGTGTCTAAGTAGCTTGGGTATTGAAGCTTTCGATGTTTCAGGGATGAGTTAGGCAAATGTAAGTAGTATATGGGTATTAATTAAAAGTTATGTAATTTTAAATCTTCTCTATATCATTAAAAACTCCCTGAACTTCATGGTAAGGGTAAACATCAACGTATCCATTCTTATCCACGATGATTAGTATAGGTCTCTCTATCCTGTTGACTCTTATGCATACCCCCGCTTTGAATCTTAATAGCTTAAATATTAAGGTGAAGTCAGCTCTAACTTTTATACCTACTTTATCCGCTTCCTCAATAATTAGTCTAGGTATATCGATTAACTTCATTCCCTCACTTAAGACCAACTTAATTGGTGAAGTAATTAACTTATATGCTAGTATAGTTTGTTCAGCTATTTTCACATTTTCTAACGCTCTTTTCTCCGTTAATGCTATGTTTTGATGCGATGTATTTAAAATTGAGGCTACCTTTCTTAAACTTAGCCCTTTAGATCTAAGTTTAAGTATTCTAACTTGGTATTCAGTAAGTAAACCGAATCTTTTAGACATTATAACACCTGTCCAATAAATTTATTAGACAATAAAATATAAAACTTTTTTATTCCCTTAATTATGTCTAATATATGTGGTGGACTTGAGGAAAAAGTAGAGTTTATGGTGTAGTTAATATCGTGGTAGTCTTAGTTATGGTACTTACCCTATGTTATAGCTATGTAAGTGTTAAAAGCGAGGTGGTAGTCAGGTTTGCTGTTGAGCTTAATGACTATTCATCAGCATTTTGGGTAGCACTTGATAAGGGATGGTTTAGTGAGGAAGGTATTAAGCTAGATTATAAGGTGTTCTTTACAGGTCTAGAACTTGCTGCAGCACTAACTAGAGGAGATGTTGATATAGCATTGGCTTGTGTTGGACCTTTACTCTTAGCTAGAGATTGTGGTGTTAAGTTAAAGTTAGTAGCTATGATGCACAATCATGGATACGCTATTGTAGTTAATCCTAGTAAGGTTAGGGATTTAAGCGATCTTAATGGTAAGAAAGTGTCTACGTCAGGACCTGGCTCACCAGCCTGGCTATTACTTATGTTAATTAAGGATAAGTATAACCTATCACTTGAGATATACCGTATGCCTCCATTCATTACAACTACAGCATTACTTACTGGCAAGATTGATGCTGCCGCATTACCCGAGCACTACGTTACATTAGCAGAGCCTATGGGTGCTAAAGTACTAGTTAGGAGTCAAAGCCTATGGCCGACAATGCCTGGTAGTGGAGTAGCGGTTACTGAGAAATTTTTAGAGAAGCATCGAGACATCGTAGTTAAGATTGTGAGAATATTATCTAAGGCAACAAAATATATAAGAAAACACCCAGACGAGGCAGCAAGAATAGTTGCTAAATACCTAGCTAGCGATGTAGGCATAATAAGTAAATCGATGTCATACTTAGATTACTTGACTCATATTAATGTGAAGGAGATTCAACAATACATAAACTACTTAGTAAAATACGGCGTACTTAGAAGGAATCTAAGTGTTTCAGAATTCATTGACTTAAGTATTTTAGATGGTAAGTCTTGAGAACAGGTATCTACTCTATTCTGAGAGTATTAGTTGCATTAATATTGGTAATATCGATATGGTATGCTACCTACTACGTAAATCCATCCCCACTCTTCCCACAACCACACAATGTCCTGTATGCGTTAATTGACCTAATACTTAACTATGATTTCTTGAGTCAATTAGCTTTATCACTTTATCGAGTACTTATAGGGTTCTCCCTAGGCATAATATTAGGATTAGGTATAGGTTTAGCAGTACTCCTATCGAGACTCCTAAGGGATATCGTATACCCTATCATAGCATTCATAGCCGTTACACCATCCTTTGCATTCATACCTTTACTAATGTTATGGGTAGGCCTAAATGATTTCCTACCAATAACTGTAGTCACTATATGTACAGGCTTTCCACTAGCATACACTCTCATTAGTAGCACAAAGAGTATAAATCCAGATATTATTGATGTAGCCCTAACCTTAGGTGCTAATAGGAGGGTCTTAGTGTTTAAGGTGATTCTACCATTAGCGCTAACTCATATAGCATCCATGCTAAAATTAGAGGCAGGACATAGCTGGAGGCTAGTCTTTGTTACTGAATACTTAGCTGTTAGTAATGGCTTAGGGTATCTTATGATGAAAGCATACTCTATGATAAGAGTTGATGAGATTATTGCTTTGATAGTTGTTCTTGGAGCTCTAGCATTAATTTTACAGTTAATTGTTGAGAAAGTAGAGACATTAATAACGAGTAGGTGGGGTATGTTAAGGCGTGATACATGGGGGTGAAGCTGCTTGACTACTGTAGACTTAGTTAATGTCTCAAACTACATACTTAAGAATGTGACATTACATGTACCTTCAGGCTCAATACATGTCGTAATAGGTCCTAATGGGGCAGGTAAGACAACATTACTGAAGGTAGTAGCTGGTCTAACATGGTATAGAGGTAGTGTACGCTTTAATGGTGAGTCAGTAGATAGGTTACCACCATGGAAGCGTAGAATAGGTTACTTACCACAGACAGGTGCTTTATTTCCACATATGACGGTACTTGAGAATGTAATCTTTGGGTTAAGGAATACAGGTCTTAGTTTCAATGATTCAGTGATTATAGCTAAGTACTACTTAGAGCTGCTCGGTATATATGAGTTAAGGAATAGGTACCCATTAACATTAAGTGGTGGTGAGCAGAGGAAAGTAGCTCTAGCTAGAGCTCTAGCTATTAGACCCAGGATATTACTCCTTGACGAGCCATTTACTGGGATACACTATGACTATAGAGTTCAGATAGCAAACACTATTAGGAAGATTAATAAGGATGAGGGCTTAACAGTGATTATAGTTACCCACGACCTAGATGAAGCTTTAGAGATAGGATCTAATTTCACAATACTAATGAATGGAGAGATCATGTATAGCGGGAATCTTAAAGGACTGCTTAAAGCTATTAATAAGTACTTACATTACATAAACGTATTTGAGTGCACGATTAAGGAATACTTAATCGATGCTGGCTTAGCTAGAGTTAACTGTCACGGCCTAGAGCTCGTAGTTCCAATAGAGTATGAAGAATTAAGGAGTTATAATAGAGTCTTAGTAACTATACCTGCAGATAGGGTAGTACTATATCAAACTGAGAAATGCTATCCTAGAACTAACTGCATAAGGGGTAAGGTAACTCATGTAGAATCATGGAGTGACAACTTAAAGCTAGTAAAAGTAGTTACTGATAAAATTAACGTCAACGTAATAACTAATTACGGGGTATTAACTAACGATGTCGTGGTTAAGTTACCTATAAAGAACCTTAAGGTATATATTATCGATTAATTTAAACTAAGTAATCCTTACTTAGCGTAAGGACAGAAATGCTTCACTTTCAGAGTACCACTACTGTTTAGTAAGTATATTGCTGCTGAGGCTGATATACCATAGATCACGATCTCCTTTCCGAGCATGTAGGCATAGTCTAGTACTTCCCACGCAGTATTGTTAACAATGGAACTTGCGGTAAGTAGTACTATATCAGCGTGGTGTATTAAGTACTTATTCAATAAACCATCAATTACTGGTCTACCATACTTAATGCTCCATAACAATTTTTCATCAAGATCCGTCACCACTAGGTTATCACGTAATAACTTAGAGAGACTCTCAATATGGCTTGGCTGATAACCTACATGTAGAACTTTTAAGTCTTGACCATATTTAGATAGTAGCTCAATATATAATGCGTAACCACATAACTTAGGTTCTTCCCCACTACAGTGTTCCGACTTATCTATCAACCCTAGAAGCTTTAATACAGCATTCATGACTGCATGAAAAATACTAGCGTTTCTGATGTAGTTTAAGTCAAGACTTAATACATCTCTAAGCCTACCTTTAAAACTTCGTGGTGCAGTAGTAAATACTTGACCAATACCGCCACGGTACTCGCACGTCAAGAGTATCTCCGGACCTCTAAGTAATGCGTATTCATCACTAGGAAGTCTTAGATCGACACCACTTTTAGGCCTACATAAGACCGTATCATTTAAGTTTACATCATATTTCCTTAAAACGTACTCAAATAGCTCCTTAAGTACATAGTTATAATACTTCAAAGTCTTATCAAACATGACCTAGACACCAGAAATTATTTATAGCAATATATGATATATTTTAATATCTATGCTAGTGACTATCACTAATATTATAATTTAGATACAAAACACAAAGCAGTAGTAAATAATTCAAGAGATTCTATATTTATGTTACATCATACTATTTCTAACTAAGTTTTAAACATTCAACCTTAAATATTACTCTCGTCCGGTGTCATTATGTGGAACAATAAAAGATTAGGTAAATACCTAATAGTGGGAATTATAGTCCTTGCTTACATAATGTACTTACCACCCATTGCACAGTATTTCAATAAACCTGTTGTAGTGTTCGGCCTCCCACTGTTAGCTCTGTGGACATTCATATGGTTCCTGGTGTTCTTCATCGCGTTAGCTATTGGAAGTATTAAGGAGGTGATATAGCTATGGCATTCAATCCCTACATACCACTCTCAGTAATCATAGTTTACATCATTATAGTATTAGTTATATGTGAGATCGCTAGACGTAAAGCAGAGAAAACCATAGCTGACTTCTTCGTTGCTGGTAGAAGGTTAGGCATATTCACTGTATTCTGGCTATCAGCTGGTACTTGGTGGAGTGCTCTAGCATTCCTAGGTTCTAATGGTTGGTTCTACGGTAGAGGTATAACGTTCCTAGCTAACCTAATGACTAACGCAATATTCGGTCTACTCTTAGTCATTGTTGGTGTTAGGGTTTGGAGGCTGGGTAGACAATTAGGCTATGTTAGCCCTGGAGATATAGTTGAAGATTACTACGGATCTAAACTTCTAAGGTTACTCTTGGCCATAGTATTGATAGCATTTACGATACCCTACATGCAAGTTCAAATAATGAGTGCTGGATACATATTTGAGGCAAGTACGCAGGGTCTCGTACCATTCTGGCTTGGAGCCTTAATTATAACCTTAACAATAATGATATATACCTCAATAGGTGGTAAGAGAGCTGCCGCATGGACAAACATTATTCAGGGCATACTATTAACGTTCGGTATATTCATTGGCGGCTTAGTAATAATAACTCTAGTCGGAGGCCCTGAAAGAATCATGAATTACATATTAGAACATCATAGCGAGCTAATAGTTATTAAGAACCCCGCATTCTGGGGCTTATGGTTCTCATTCCCGATAATAGCTATTGGAGGAATCATGGGTCCTCAGATGATCCTCAATATGCTCTCAGCTAGGAGTGAGAGAGCTATAAGAGTTACTGGCGGCTTACTACCGATATTGGCTACAGCCTTCATAATGTCGATGTTCATAGGGTTCGCTAGTAGATTACTTGAACCTAACCTAGCTAAACCTGATAGCGTAATGCCTGTCCTACTGATAAAGTACACACCCGTAGTATTTGCCAGCGTAATACTTGCTGGTGGTTTAGCAGCCGCCATGTCAACTATAGATCAACAAGCACACGCTACATCCGTCCTCACGACTAGAGACATAGTTGAAGGTTTAGGGATAAAGATATCTGAGAGTACAGCAATAAACCTTGGTAGAGTGGTCATCATTCTATCACTAATTATAGCCTACATATTCGCTCTATAGAAACCTGAATTCCTAGCATACATAGGTGCTGTAGCAACTAGTGGTACAGCACAATTCCTTCCACTACTATTAGGTGTACTCTTCTGGAATAATTATAAGTATTAGGTGTTAGTTATTGGTTTATGGTGGGCGTTGTTGAGGGGGTTATTGATAGTTCTTGTTCTTCGAGCTTCTTCAGCCCTCTATACGCTATCATGTATGCGCTTGCCATGTGTCTATCTAGCCCTTTCTCCCTCATTATCTGTCTATGAGCTACACTACTACTTGTCCCCTTCGGATTAACCAGTATAACCGTGAACCCTAGCTTCAACGCCTTTATAACGCCATGTTTTATCATTTGTTTCTTTGGAAACTTAGCTATCTTGCGGTTAGCAGTTGGGTTGCTTGTAAACTTCCTATCCTTGATTCTAGTCAAGTCCTCTAACACAACATAATCTACTCCAGTTCTTCTACACCATTTGAGGGCACTTGATAAAGCATTAAGTCTCATCCACCTAGCTTTCTCTTTTGAAAACCCATGGGACACTACCTCGCTATACCAGAAAGTCTTTAACGCGATGATGACACCAACCTCATTAATAACAACTACATTAAGCCTTTCACTATTAATATCAAAACCTGCAATTAATCCATATCCTTTCTGCCTAGGAGTTGAGAAGTATTTAAGGTATAGCCACATAGGTACTTCTACATGGACGTATACTTTATCATTCCTAAAGCTTATAGCTATACCGTAGCTCATTTTCTTCTGGTTAGACAACTCTATCAACTCATTTAGTAATGGAATGTATTTCTTTCCAAACCTTGTTTTAAACTCCAGCCACTCACCATTGTAATACCTAACCATTACTCTATCCGTCGAGACTAATCTTACGTTAAGGTTTCCTTTCCATGTAATACCTCCTCTTGACGCTATCCAATTTCTCCTAATATTGATTCTTTTAACAACTACTTCATTACCATTGGTTTGCTCTTGATCTTTAGCTCCCTCTACTAGTAATTTAGCGTATTTATATGCTGTTTCACCATAGATACTACTTGGTAATATTTTTGCTAACTCTTTGTATGCTTCTTTCTGTGGAATCCCCCTTAATACAAGGTTTACTCCATGCTTGACTGCTTGTTTGAAGCGATAAGCAAGCAGGCAGAGTTTCATATAATCCTCATTACTTCTAGGAATTAGTCTACCATTTACTGTAGTGTGCGTGAATTGCTCTATGGTCTCATCATCAGCTATTATCCTAGGCATCTGACTTGATGACAATTACTATCACCTCATGCCCATGTAGATGCCTCATCTTATCTTCAACCTCCCTTGGGATATAGATGCATAATTTCTTTCCACTACCCTTACTTATCTTTGCATGGAAAACATATTGTTCCACAACAGTACACCATTAATTATATTTACGTAAAACTTATATATAGTTTACGCTAATAAGATTATGGGGTGTGGGGAGTGGACGAGTGATGACCAGTCGGGAGATAAGGATGAGGCTCCCCGAACCCCTCTACCCTCGCTCAAGGGAGTCTGGTGGAGGGATGAGGGGGGCTAACCGATGAAACTAGGCCCCCAAAGAGCGGGGGTAGAGGAATCCCATGAGGGATGAAGACCCACTATAAGGGTCAGACCTCTGGAAGAGAGCTACAAAGGCGGGAGCTCTTGCTGGGTTAATTGGAGGTACGTTGGTAACTATATGGATGCAGTTCGCACCACCTCAGATCAAGGCGTTAGGGATAATGTCAGGGTGGTGGGGACTATTAGTTAATGTCATACTCTTCATAACTGTAAGCCTCATCATTAAGCCCGTAAACTACGAGAAGGTCTTAAGGATACATGAACTAGCAAATAGAAAATTAGAATAAATATTTTTACATACATGGCTTCATTAGAATTAATTCACATCACATGCAGGTATACCCGGAGGAGGTGTAATCTATGCATGCGTTAAATGAAGAAAGGATAAAGAAATGGAATGAATTCCTTAAGAAAATTATGGAAGAGAAAAAGAGTATTGAGAAGGAATTAATGAGTGATGAATTAACTAGGAAGGTTATCGAGTTCGCTAAGTCTAAAGGTGCAGACTTAGTTTCAGTAATCTCTGCTGATAGAGCTGCTGAGATAGCTAAGGAGTACTTCCTATGGGTACCACCACATCATTATCTAGAGGATGCTAAGGCAGTCATAATTTTAGCTCTAAGGAATGTTGATACAGTTCTAATGAGGCCCGGTATACTGGTGTCTAGGCAGAACATTATGATGAACATAATACTTAATGAGATAAGTTATCGGGTTGGTAGGTATTTACAAGATCTAGGTTATGATGCAATACCGGTGTATGAAATCTTCAGTAGTGAGGCAGTGTCTAGTGCTCCAATAACTCATCACACGGAGGTCCAGGAGGAAACTATGATACCTATTAAAGTACTTGCTCAAGAAGCTGGAATGGGATCCATAGGTATTAGTGCCTTGCTCATAACGCCCGAGTATGGTCCTAGAGTAAGACTTGGTGCTGTAATCACTAATGCACCACTAAAGTCTGGGAGACCATTAAGTGAGAACTTATGCCTAGCAGCTAGGAGGATTCTAGGATGTAAACGCTGTATTGAAGCATGTGAGGTACATGCTATCAAGCCTGATGGTTACGTAGACTTTGAGGCATGCTGGATGTTCAATAAGGTATTTAAAAAGAGGCATGGATATAGTGGCTGCAATACATGCCAGTACGTATGTCCTGTAGGCTACTACACGAATAGACTTAAGGAAATACCTAAACTACCTAAGTGGTTACATAGACCGCACACAGGTAGTAAATCATAATTAATTTTTAACATAATAATTACATATCAAGTAACTACTACTTAATGAGCTTACATAGTATGGCAACTAGTAGCTTAGCTGGTCCATAACCGTACTTATTACCTATAATCCTTATCCTATCTACTAATTCATTGAGCTTCTCCTTCCTCTGATCATCCTTTATAAGTCTCAATAGTCTCATCGTGTCTCTCCCCCAACTATTAATGAATGTTTTACCATCGATGTACTTACCTTGAGCTATACAGTTTAGTACTAACATAAATCCATGAATTTTAAGTTTATTAATGTACTCATCAGGATTTCTTAAACCCCATAGTTTCACCCCTTCAACATACTCTAAGGCCTTATGGTACGCTTCCTCAGTAAGTAATGTAAGTTCCTCATTAGGACTTGATGAATTAAATAAAAACTTATCAACGAAGAATAATGTGCCGTTAACCCTCATAACTCTTCTTATCTCACTAAGTACATTATCAATAAGGTTTTCTTCAATCTCATGAAGTGTTAGAAATAGCGTCACAATATCAATTGATTCACTCCTAAGTGGGAGATTAGATGCATCACATATTATAAGGTCTACTAAGTGATCAGAAATAATCGTTTTAGCCTTGCGTAGTCTATCCTCATCTATGTCAACTCCCATGATATAAATATGTGAATTACATATGTTTAGAAGCCTCTTTATAAAGCCCCCTGAACCTGAGCCTACATCTAATATCCATTTATGCTTACATATGTAGCTCCTAATTACTTCATCTATATTGCAAGACATTATGAAACCTCTTTTACTTCTTAAGGATTTCTTACATAGTTATTTAGCTAAGTTCTCAAAACCAATATTGAGGTTGTTGGGTCTCCCTAACTTTATCCTCATCAGAGAAGCGCCACTTCCCTCTTAAATCAAGTATTACTATACCAAGTTCACCACCTAATTTATCGCTTATGAGTACTTCATACTCTATGCTCGATATCATCACATCACATACTACAGGCCCAACCCTTCTATCCTCTGTTTCAACAATGACTTCAGCAGCTTTAGGTACTAAGTAATTCCTAACAGGTCCACCAGCAGTACCTACTTCAACAAGATAAGCCTCTGGAGGTGGAGGCCATAACTCTAAGGTTGATGCGAGTGCCCTAGGAATTAATAGCTGAGGTGTTTCAGCTTCAAAACCTGAGTTTACTAGGGCTGATGTTACTACCTCTTTCCCTGACACTTTAGACTTAATCCTTAGTTTCACCCTCACAGCCACTACTTACACCAACCCTCTTCCTTAATGGGTATATATGACCTAATCTTCTTCTCAATGGGTATATATGTCCTATCCTACCAACTATTCTACCTAGCTTTCTCAAACTCAGTCCCGTGAATGTAGATGTCTAATACCTCTTAAACTTCAATTCCATAAATGTACGCTTTTAAATGCGATACATGAGTAAGATACTCAAAATGACTGGAGCTAATTACTTATTGCTTATAACTTAATCATTACTTAATTTCTGTGATACGTACTATAATCTTGATGAGGTATCATTTATGAGAAGGTTCGGTAAGTTCGTACCAATTCATGTGATTAGGTCAAGATTACGTGGAAGGTTCGGTAAGTTTAAGAGGGTTAGCCATGGGTGTAAGGGTAAGAGTAAAGATTAGGTGTAGAGGGAACAATGTAATAACTTCAGCATTAGTCAATAGTGGTTACGAGGCTGATGAGCCCGAGATACATATCCCCCTTGCTCTAGCTAAAAAACTCACACTACCTCTTGAAAACATCGAGAGTGAAAGGTAAAGTGTTGTTGGTACTGAAGTATCAGCTTACATTCTGGGATATGTTGAAGTTCGTGTGGAAACCGAGAATAGAGTAAGTAATTGGGTTAAAGCTAAGGCAGTAAGCGTTCCAGGCGAGTATGAAGTATTACTAAGTGATGCCCTTACGGAAGCACTAGGTGTTGAAATCATTAAACCTAAACAAGGACTATGGA
>Ga0190363_1002153_pt1 | contig 11376 bp, 8 predicted proteins | sample 48721867_MG_FD_161272 | JGI IMG/M metagenome (GOLD analysis project Ga0190363, IMG submission 161272) | Hydrothermal vent microbial mat bacterial communities from Southern Trench, Guaymas Basin, Mexico - 4872-18-6-7_MG | ecosystem: Environmental > Aquatic > Marine > Hydrothermal vents > Microbial...
GAAATTGAAAGGGAAATTTTGGAAAAATTGAAATAAAAAATTGAAATGAAAGGAGGTGGAAAATGGTGGATAACATTACGGGTCCGGCAAATGAATTTCTATCCCAAGCCCTCACCTAATCCCTCCAAATAAGGTGAGGGCTTTTTAATTTTTAGATTCTTTTTAAAACTTTCATTTTCATTTTTTTGGCTTCAAAAAATTTTTGGCTAAATTGAGCAATCTTTTTTTCATCAAAATCTTTGCAAGAGAAAATGTTAAGATGGGCTGAGAGGCGAATTTCATCTAAATGACCAGAGATGGAAGAAGTTTCAATGAATTGGAAAAAAGAATAGCCTTCTCCATAAAAAGAATTTTTTCCAAAACGCTCAATAAAGCAACTTTTATATCTTTTTACTTTAAGCAAATCAGAAACTTCTTTAACAAACTTTTTTATTTTTGCTTTTGAAGTCAAAGCCTTTTTGTTACACTGATAAAGATCCAAAATTAGCTCTTTAGCCATATTTTTTATCTTACTCCTCTTTTAAGATCAAGAATTTGGACCTTTTTGGGTTTAAAATTTTCTTTTAACACTTTCAAAGCTTTATAGGGTTTGGTTTTGCCACAGGTAAAAATATCAACCGCAAGATAGTTATATTCAGGCCAGTAATGTAGAGAAAGATGGGATTCAGCTAAAAGAACAATCGCCGTAAATCCATAAGGTTGAAATTGATGGAAATTTTCCCCAATTACCTTGGAGCCTGAAGCTTTGGCGGCATCTTTGAGAATTTTTAGAATTTTTTTTGGATTTGAGTCAATGCATTGAACTTCCCAGAATTCACAAATAAGGTGAACCCCGGCTCTTTTGATGACCATAAAAAAATGTGCCTGCCTTTTTCCTAAAGGGTCCTTGCTTTAGGGAAGCCTCCTAAAGAAGGAGAGCCTTTAGAAAAAAAGCAAGCACTTTTTTTACTTTTTAAAATCTTTCGACCTCGAAATCCTTTTTTGTTTTTTTCTCTTTTGGAATTTTAATTTTGTAAATTACTCCTCTTCCCTCACCAATTCTTTCAAGATAATTTTTGGCACAAAGCTCCTGAAGATCGTAGCGAACCGTCCTTGGAGAAATATTGGGAAAAGCTTCTAAAATTTCTGAGATTTTTGCCTTTCCTTTGTTTTTTCTCAAAAATTCAAAAATAGCACGCTGTCTGGAAGAAAGAGTTTCAATTTCAGCTTCAATTTCTTTGGGAATTTCAATCTCTTCCTCTTTTTTCCCAAAAATTTCTGATAAGTCTGGTTCTTTTTGTTCTGCCAAGGAAAAAGTCAACTCAACAATTTCTTCTTTTAACTTTTCAAGTTCCTGGGAGATGATCTCATAATTAATTAAACGAAGGTAACCTAAGTTTGTTGCAACTTTTAAATTAGTTTCTAAAGATTTTAAATAAAGCAAGCTCACTTTATAATTTTCAAAAGAAAGAGCATCTAAAAGATTAAGGCTGTATTCTTTAATTCTTTCTTTCAAAATTGGAGGAAAATTTTCTGAAATTTCCCAAATAGCAGAAACAATCTTAGTGGCTTGAAACAAAAAGCGGGTCATGGCAGTTTTTTAAAAAATATTTAAAAATTTTAAAAAAGTCAAGAAATTTTCATTTCTCTTAAAGCTTTTACTCTTTCCTCAATTGGAGGATGGGTCATAAAAAGTTTTGCCAGCCAATTTTTAGCTGTTTCTCCTTTTAAAGGAGAAGCAATGAAAAGATGAGAATTAGCCGAGGAAGCCACTTTAAGCGAAGTTTTATCAGAAGCAATTTTTTCTAAAGCTCTTGCTAATCCTTCAGGATTTTTAGTAAGAAAAGCTGAAGAGGCATCAGCTAAAAATTCTCTTTTTCGAGAAATGGCAAGTTGAATTAAAGTTGCTGCCAAAGGAGCTAAAATCGCCGCAATGATTCCTAAAATCAAAAGAAAACCTCCGCCTCGATCCATTTCATCTCTTCTTGCCCCAAAAAAGATAAGTGATCTTAAAAAGAAATCAGAAATCAAAGCCACGATCCCTACTAAAACTACCACAATACTTGAGATAAGAATATCTCGATTTTTGATATGAGAAAGCTCATGACCAATAACGCCTTCAAGTTCTGGTTTTTCTAATTTTTCGAGAAGTCCTTGAGTAAAAACGACAGCGGCATGCTCAGGATCTCTTCCAGTAGCAAAGGCATTGGGCTGGCTTTCTTCAATCAAATAAAGCCGAGGCATTGGGATTTGGGCTTGTTTGCTGAGTTTTTCTACCATTTCATAAATTTCAGGAAAATCTTTTCTTTCCATTTTCTTGGCTCTTACCATTGAAAGAATAATTTTATCTGAGAAAAAATAGCTTAAAAAAGCTTGGAAAAAGCTTAAAAAAACAGCAAGATACAAAATAAATCTTGAGCCAAAAAGATAGCTGAAAAACCAGCCAATGGCAATAGTAAAGATAAGGAAAAGAGAAATCAAAAGATAGCTTTTGAAAATGTTTTCTTTGATGTAAAAATTGATCTTCTTCATGTTTTTTAAATTTTAACTTATCAAATTCTTTCTTTCAAGAAAATTTTAAAAGAAGGCTAGCTTTATTTCTAAAAAGAAGAAAAGGAGAAAAAGAAAAATCAAAAAAATGCCTTCTTTTTTGGTAATCTTTCTTCCAGTTCGAGAAAAGAAGAAAAAGAAAATGGCAGAGAAAACTAAAAAGATTCGGGCTAAAGTTAAAGGAAGTGAAGGAGAAATTTTAATTGGAGTGATTAAAGCCACTGTTCCTAAAACCAAACTTGAAGGCACAATTACCGAACCCATTAAATCTCCCAAGACAATCCAGTTTTCTTTTCTTTTAGCAGAAACTAAAGCAAAATAAGTTTCAGGCAAAGCATTGCCAATTCCAACAATTAAAATTCCAATTAAAGAGATGGGAAGATTTAAAAGCTGGGCAAAATAAATTGAAGAGCTAACAATCCCTTTGCTGGCTAAAATTAAAAGTAAAATACCAAAGAAAAGTTTAAAAGAAGCCTTGAAAAATTCTTTTAAAGAAGGAGGCGCTTCTTTTTCTTCATAAATTTTTCGATAACGATCTTCTTTTTTAAAAAGCCAAGAAAAGTAAAGAATGAAAAATAAAATTAAAAGAATACCATCGCTTCGAGAAAGACTTCCATCAGAAATTAAAAATAAAGGAAGTAAAGCGGCAAGTAAAGTGAAAAGAGAGCTTACCTGAATGGTTTTGCTTTGAGCTAAAAGTCCATCTTTGGCAAAGAGAACTGAAAGACCTATCGCGACAGTTAAATCAAAAACATTTCCGGAAAGAATTTCTCCAAAGGAAAGCTGAGGTAGGTCTTTAAAAGCTGAAAAAACTCCTACAAAAAGATTAGGAAAAGAAGAAGCAAAGGCAATAAAAAAGAAAGCGACCACAAATTCCCGCCAGCGAAGATAGCGAGCAATTTTTATTAAAGCATCAATTAAAATTTCACTGCTTAAAAAATAAAAGATTGCCCAAGAAGCAAGAAAAATTAAGATGTGAAGCCAAAGCATTTTTTAAAATTTTATTGAGAAAGCTCAATAATGGCAAGTTCAATTGGAAGTAAAGGCAAAGGAGAAATTTTCATTTCCCTTTTGGCTCTCAAAAAAACCTCAATTGCTTTTTTTAAAAATTCCGAAGAAATTTTTTCTTTTTTTTCAAGAAGTCTTTTGGTCTCTTCGGGCGGAAGAGAAAAAGAAATTATTTTCTCTAAGTTGGGATTGATCTTTAAAAGATAAAGGTTTCTTAGAAAGTTAAGAAAATAAGTTAAAAAATAATCAAGATCAGTGCCTCCTTCATAAATTTGAGCTAAAAGGTTTATTGCCTTGTCAGTCTTTTTCTCAAAAAGAGCCTCAAAAAATTCTTCAACTTTTTCAAAAGAAACCCAGCCAAGATAATCTTCTAAAATTTTTTCATCAATTTTTTTAACTCCTAAAGAAAAAAGTCTTTCGATTAAAGATTCGGCATCTCTTAAAGCACCTTCAGAAGCTAAAGCAATTGAAAGTGAAGCTTTGGGGCTAATCTCCACTCCTTCTTTTTCTCCAATAAGCTCAAGCTTTTTTTGAATTTGAAAAGGAGTTAATCTTTTGAATTCAAAAACTTGGCAGCGAGAGATAATGGTTTCAGGTAATTTTTGAGGATTAGTGGTGGCTAAAATTAAAATGGCATGAGAAGGAGGTTCCTCCAAAGTTTTTAAAAGAGCATTAGAAGCTTCTAAAGTGAGCATATGGGCTTCATCTAAAATCCAAACTTTATATCTTCCAGCTGAGGGAGCAAATTTAATGGCTTCTTTAAGCTCTCTTATCTGATCAATGCCTCGATGAGTCGCAGCATCGATTTCAATTAAATCTAAAAATTTGCCTTCATTGATCTGAAGGCAATTTTGACATTGATTGCAAGGCTCATATCCTTCAACCAAATTTTCACAATTCAAAGCTTTGGCAAAAATCCGGGCTAAAGTGGTTTTTCCAGTGCCTCGAGGACCGGCAAAAAGATAAGCCGAAGAGATTCTTTTGGTTTTGATGGCATTAATAAGAGTTCTCACTACCAGTTCTTGACCAATAACTTCTTTGAAAGTTTTTGGTCGATAGATTTGAGAAATTCTTCCCATCTTAGTTTTAAATATCAAGATTTTTTACTTCCCGGGCATAAGTTTGGATAAATCTTTTTCTTGGCTCAACTTCAGTTCCCATCAAAATATCAAAAATTCGATCAGCCGCTTTGGCATCTTCAATAGTTACTTTTTTAAGAACTCGGTTTTGAGGATCCATGGTAGTCTCCCAAAGCTGATCCGGGTTCATTTCTCCTAATCCTTTATATCTTTGGATAAAAACATTCTTTTCTTTGGCATGTTTTTTCAAAATCATCTCTTTTTCTTCTTCAGAATAGGCATAATAGTTTTTCTTTCCAATTCGAATTAAATAAAGTGGTGGCTGGGCAATGTAAAGATAACCTTTTTCAATGATTTGAGGGAAATAACGGAAAAACAAAGTTAAAAGTAAAGTTCTAATATGGGCGCCATCGACATCAGCATCAGAAGCAATAATGATTTTATGATATTTTAATTTTCTGATATCAAAATCTTTGAGAATTGCCGTTCCTAAAGCAAGAACAATGGCTTTTATTTCCTCTGAGGCTAAAGCGCGATCAATTCGAGCTTTTTCAACATTTAAAATTTTTCCTTTTAAGGGAAGAATCGCTTGGAAGCGGCGGTCCCGAGCCTGTTTTGCCGAACCCCCAGCGGATTCTCCTTCAACAATAAAAAGTTCTCTTTCTTCAGGATTTTTTGAACTACAGTCGGCAAGTTTTCCTGAAAGAGAAAAGCCTTCAATTAAAGTTTTCTTCACAATACTCTCTTTTGCTGCCTTAGCCGCTTTTCTGGCTTTGTAAGCCAAAAGACATTTTTCAAAAATTTTTTTGGCATCAGAAGGATTTTCTTCTAAAAACTTTTGAACCGCATTGAAAACTACTGCCTCGGTAGCAGTTTTTGCTTCAGGGCTAGCAAGTTTGGCTTTTATCTGACCTTCAAATTGAGGCTCTCTTAATTTCACTGAAATAATAGCATAAAGCCCCTCCCGAACATCATCTCCTGAAAAAGGTCCTTCGCCTGCTTTAAAAAGCTGATTTTTTTTAGCATATTCATTTAAAGCTCGGGTTAAAGCAGCTCGAAAGCCGGTAAGATGGGTGCCACCTTCAGAAGTTTTAATATTGTTGGCAAAAGAAAGTTCGCAAGATTGAAGATCATCAGTATAACAAAAAGCGACTTCAACAAAAACATCTTCATGTTTTTCATTGACATAAAAAATTTCCTCTTGAAGGATTTCTCTTTCAAAAGTAAGAGTTTTTAAAAAAGCTAAAATTCCAGAATCACTATAAAACGAAAAACATGAAACCGGTTTTTTTCTTTCATCACAAAAAACAAATTTTATTTTTGGAGTTAAAAAAGCTTGCTCTCTTAAATGAGAAATAATTTTTTTTGGATTAAGCGAAACTTTTTTAAAAATTTCTGGATCAGGATGAAAAATAACCTTGGTACCAGTGCCAGAAACTTTTTTTTCTTTTTTGACTTTAGTAATTGGCTTACCTTTTTTATATTCTTGACTCCAAAGATAGCCATCTCTTTTTACTTCAACTCTCATCCAATCTGATAAAGCATTAACCACTGAAACACCAACGCCATGAAGCCCACCAGAAATTTTGTAAACTTTGGAAGAAAATTTTCCTCCGGCATGGAGAGTGCACATTACCGTCTCTAAAGCTGACTTTTTAGTGACTGGATGAAGATCAACTGGAATACCGCGACCATCGTCTTCAACCATTACCTTCTCTCCTTTAAGAAAACTTACTTTGATGTTTTTGGCATAACCAGCCAAAGCTTCATCAATGGCATTATCAATACACTCTCGAATTAAATGAAAAATCCCGGCTTCATCAGTGCTTCCAATAAACATTCCCGGTCTTCTTCGGACCGGCTCAAGCCCTTTTAAAACCTCAATTGCCTCAGCCCGATATTCTTCAATTTTTTCTTCTTTTTTCTCTTTCATCTTCTAAAGAATAGCAAAAAATTAAAGGAAAAACAAGTTAAAAAATCACGCAAAAGCCTGAAAGAAATCAAAGATTTGAGATTTTTTGAATTGTCGGGGCAGTGGGAATCGAACCCACGCTCACACCCACCCCAAGGGTGCATGTTACCACTACACCATGCCCCGAAAAAATGCCCGGGGAGGGATTTGAACCCTCACGGAGTTACCTCCACAGCCCCCTCAAGGCCGCGCGTCTACCAAATTCCGCCACCCGGGCTCAAAACGAAGGGTGTGGGACTTGTTCAGTACCACTAAAGGGTACTGGATGCCCAGAATCCTTTAATGGCTCTGGACTTTTTATCAACTATCAACTTTCACCTATCAACTACAAATTTGTGCTTCTAGCACAAATTTGTTTAGCGGAGGGTGTGGGACTCGAACCCACAAGGGCATCACGCCCGCCGGTTTTCAAGACCGGTGCCTTACCAATTCGGCGCAACCCTCCGAAAAATAGAAGTGGGTAGTGAGAGGTGAGAGGTGGGAGGGCTGGGTGCGCCAGGCTGGATTCGAACCAGCGACCCCAGGTTTATAAGACCTGTGCTCTACCGCTGAGCTACTGGCGCTTTTTTAAAATTATATTAAGCTTGATTTTAAATTTCAACTCTTATTCTCCTTTAATCACTGCCAGTGGTTTTAGCTTAGCAACTTTTCTTGAAAGCCCAGCATTATGAACAATTTCAACTACATTTTCAATGTCTTTGTAAGCTAAAGGAGCTTCCTCAGCCAAACCTCTTAAAGAGTAACATCTAACAATGATTCCCTTTTTCTCTAAAGCTTTCATTACTTCTTTTCCAGAAATGGTTCTAGTTGCCTGACGGCGCGACATTGTTCTTCCAGCCCCATGATTGACCGTATAAAAAGCTTCTTTTGATTTTTCAGTGCCAACACAAACGTAAGAAGCGGTACCCATCGTTCCAGGAATTAAAACAGCCTGACCAGTTTCTTTGTATTTTTCTGGAAGCTCAGGATGATGAGGTGGAAAAGCCCTCGTGGCGCCTTTTCGATGGATAATTAATTTCATTTTTTTGCCATCAACCTCATGTTCTTCAATTTTGGCAATGTTATGAGCGACATCATAAAGAAGTTTTAAAGAAGCATTTTTTCCTAAAACTTTCTGCCAAGCCTTGCGAGTGTAAAAAGTAATCATATGTCGATTTGCCCAGGCAAAATTGCAAGCCGCTGACATCGCTTTAAAAAATCTTTGTCCTTCAGGAGAGTTGAAAGGAACGCAAACTAGTTCTTTATCTGGAAGTTTAATGCCATATTTTGAATAAACTGGCATCAAAAGTCTTAAATAATCACTGCAATTTTGATGGCCTAAACCTCGAGAGCCAGTATGAATCATTACCACCACTTGATCTTTAAAAAGTCCAAAAACTTTGGCAATTTTTTCTTCATAAATCTCCTCCACTTTTTGAATTTCCAAAAAATGATTGCCACTTCCTAAAGTTCCTACCTGATCTCGACCTCGATTTTTAGCATGAGAAGAAACGCAGCTGGCATCAGCTTCTTTCATTCTTCCTTGATGTTCGCAATGTTCAATATCTTCTTTTTCTCCAAATCCTTTTTCAACCAGATAAGGCACTCCTCCCTCTAAAATTCGATCAATTTCTTCAAGAGAAAGCTTAATTTGCCTTCCTCTACCAAGCCCTGAAGGAACTTCTTTGTGAATCTCAGTAGCTAATTTCTCTAAATAAGGTCTAATTTCTTTTTCCGTATATTCTGATGTTAATAATCTGACCCCGCAGTTCTGGTCAAATCCTATCCCGCCAGGAGAAATCGCACCGTCTGGAAATTTGGTGGCAGCAACTCCTCCAATGCAGTTTGAAACCACAAAATTATTAGCAATAAAATTATGAGAAGGATGATTTATGGTAAAATCATAGACAAAACCAGAATGAGAAACTTTTTTGATTTCTTTAATTTCATCCCATACCAAACCACTTTGACCTAATCCTTGAGTGACTTCTTTAAGATAATCTTTAAACGAAATAAAGTTTGCTGGGATTCGAGGTTTAATTACCTTAACTCCTTTTTTAAGTTTCCAGCATACATCAATTATAAATCTTTTTGTTAAAGGATTGCCGGTAGCAAGTTGATTAGCGATTTTTTGATAACTTAATCCTGATTGTAATAATCGTGGAATTTCATATTTGATTGCTTTTTCTTTTTCTTGTAATATTTGTTGCTTAAATCTCAAATACTGAATTGCGACATTGGCAAAAAAACTTCTTTCTTTGTTATACTCAAATCCAATTTTGCCCCAAAGATTGAGTAAATTTTCTAAGGCAGGAGAAATTACTAAGTTTAATCCCCAAGAAACCTCTCCTTTAGCAGTAATATGCTTTTTATTTTTAGGTTGCTCAATGTAAAGAGTTTTTACCCCGAACTCTTTGAGTAATTTTTCTATGTCCTTCAAATAATCTTTTGCATTATCTAGTAATTCTATTCTCTTTCCTAAAGGAAAAGTTGGAGCATTAAAATTTCCTCTTCTATCTACTCTTCGATGCGGACATCTCAACTCCGAACCAAATAAAGCCGCTAAAAACAATCTTTTTTGCCAAAGAGGTGCTTTAAAAATCCATTTTGGAACTCTAAAAGGTTGATCAACTTTTTTTCCTCGAGGCACTCCTAAGCTTTCTAAAAGAACTACCAAACTAGAAGCATTTACTACAAAAGAACAAGAATCAAAAGATTTTTTGCCTCTCGAATTTTTCCTTTTTCGAAAATGAAGAGGTGAAGGTGTATAACCAATTCTTTTTATATCTTCTCTTATTTCTTCTAAATCTTCTTTCCTTCCAAAAAATCCTACAATTCCATCACCTCTCTTTCCAATAAAATTCATTGTTCCATCGCCAAAAATAAATCCCATTATTTTTAAAAGATAAGGAAGTTTAGGATGATTATAAGTTAAAGGCAAAAGAGAGCGCTGTTTTAATTTTTGCAAGATTATCTTAAATCGAGGAGTATCTTCTTTGATACCTATTTTATTAAGAGTTTTTTTAATATCTCTTTCATCAATTATGACTTCGCTTGAAGGCGGCTTGTAAGGAACTCCTTCAAAAGGAAAAATTGCAATTTTATCTCCAGGATTTAGTTTTTCCAAAACCACCATTCCTTTGGGAGTATAAAATGGGTGATCTCCAGTAGCCACAATTTCTCTGCCCGTTTTAGTGATTACTTTAAACACTTTATTTTTTGGTTTTATTTTTAAGAATTTTTGAATTGACCCTTCAACTAACTTTTTTAATTTAAAATCTACAATTTTTAAAGTAAAAGCATTCTTCTTTTTCTGAAAATCTTTAATTGGGAGATAAAAACCAAAATTACTCAAAATTTTAGTATCTCCTTTTAAGCAAAAACCATAACCTTCATGCATATCTGGCATTCCTAAGGCATATTTAACAATTCCTGGCAAAGTAGTAGTGTTCACTAATTGCTCTAAAGAACGATCTCGGAAAAGCTGATTTAACATTTTTTCAGAAACATAAAACCTTGCCGGAACTCTCATATCCGGTCTAAAAGATTTTGGAATCTCCCAAAGATATTCATCAATTCTGACAATATCTTTCTTGGAAATCATTTTTTTCTTTATTATACCGGCTTTTGAAAAAAATTCCAACTTTTTTAAAATTTAAGCTATGAAAGAGTTTTTTTGGAAAGTTTTATTTGTCATTTTTTTGGTTGGCTTGGGTTATTTTCTTTACCAAGCGGTCTTGATTGAAAAAGAAAAGTTTGAGTTAAAAGAAAAAGAAAGAAAAGAAAAAGTGGTTTCTTTAAGAAAAAAACCAGAAAAAGCTTATTGGCAGAAGCCAAAAGAAACCGAAATTAAAAGTTTAAAAAAGAAAAAAGAAGAGGAAGATTTTTTGGTTGAAACCAAAATCATTTCCGGACCAGAAGAAGGTGAAGTTTTAAAAGAAACTAATATTGTCACATTTGAATTTGAAGGAAAAATTATCTCTCAAAAAGAAATAAAAAAACCAATTGCTTTTGAAACCAAGCTTGAACCTCAAGAAAAAGAATGGAAAACTACCTATTTTAGCTGGCGCACTTTAAAACTTGATCCAAAAATTAAAGAGTTTAGATTTTTAGTTCGAGCTAAAGTTGGAGATAAAGTTGATTTAACTCCAGAGGAGCGAACTTTCTTTTTAGATGTCTCACCTTATTTTGGCAAAATTAAAATTGAAAGAGTTTTAAAAGGAGAAACTCCGGTAATTGTTTTAAAGCCAGTTGATTTAGAAGAAAATGAAAAAATTAAAATCAGTGGTTTTAAAATTAAAGGAAAAAAATTTCAAAAAGAAATTAAAAATGCAGTGAAAATTTGGGAGCCAGGTGCCAAAGAAGAAAAAGTTTTTCTGGAAAAAAACCAAAAAGCCTATCTTATTGGAGCTAATTCTCCTTTAGGAAAATCTTTCCTTTTAAACAAATGCATGGGATATCTTAAAGAAAATTATAAATTCTACCCGAGTTTTTATACTTATTGTCCGAAACCAGAAAAAGAAGAACTTGCTTCTCTTTCTGAAGAGTGTCAAGAATTTATTTTAAAACTTGGAAATTGTGAAATTCCTGATTGGCAGGGAAATTTTACTATTTCAAAAGATGAAAAATGCGTTGATTTTCTTGAAGAGCATTTTAACTATGGCAGTTGCCTTAAAAATCATCAAAAAGATGAGGATTTTTTCAAAAATATTTGGTATCTTTATTTAGGAGAGTTCTCTTTAAACCGATTTCATGATCAAATTGAAATTTATGATGAAAACCAAAAGTTAGTTTTTAAATACATTTATT
>Ga0190363_1002155_pt1 | contig 11369 bp, 13 predicted proteins | sample 48721867_MG_FD_161272 | JGI IMG/M metagenome (GOLD analysis project Ga0190363, IMG submission 161272) | Hydrothermal vent microbial mat bacterial communities from Southern Trench, Guaymas Basin, Mexico - 4872-18-6-7_MG | ecosystem: Environmental > Aquatic > Marine > Hydrothermal vents >...
TCACGTTGAACCTGTCATCAAACTCGGGGCCAACCCCTCTGACGAAGACGCTCGTACCGTTTCCGTCAGGCTTTCGGAACACGGTGTGGACGTCTCTGCCCCCGAAGACTATGACCGTCTCGACCTCCGTGACGTGTTCCAGCGAAAGCAGCGTATCTTTGACATCCGCCCATTTGGAGACATCCCTGTGCTGGACGACCGTGTAGTCCACGTAGACCTTCTCGAGCTTTTCCTCGAGGACCTTCCTGCCGACCGAGTCTAGGCCTATCGTCGAGCCCACGAACAGAGAGACAGCTAACCCCACGCTCACGACGAGGAGTACGAGCCTTTTGTAGTCCTTGAGGGGGACTTTGAGCAGATAGGCTGTCAACCCGCCATATTAACAGCTATCCGCCACCATATGTAAGATTTTCCGTGTTCTAACCTTAGAACGGGTTTAAAGCTTGAGAAAATCTTATATATCGGGAGCTAAAATAATCTTCTGCTATGGGACAGGGTTACAAGATCGTATTAACCATGGAGCGTTGCTTGGCGAGCGACTACAGCGACCACACCTTCATAGGGTTCTGCGCGTGCGCCCCTAAGAAGGGTGTCTTCCCCGGAGGGGCGACCATGTTCTTCAGGTTTCTTTGCCCATCCCTCCCCACGGACAGCGAGGGCAGGGCCCTGTACGCCCCGTACGGCACTAGGAAGATCGAGGCCGCCCTACTCGACTACGGCTTCACCGAGGATGAGGTGGCAGTCGTCCCGCCGAGGAACGTCGAGAAGTTCGTAGGCCCTGAGACGAAGGTTGTGGGCATAACCTCGAACGACCCGTTGGGGAAGGGGCCGGCCACGACGACGTTTTCAGGCCCCCACGGCCTCATCCCCGAGGAGTCTTTCATAGCCTGGAAGTTCAGGGAGCTCGTGACCAACCCTGCGTTGAGGAGGTGGGGTGCTAAGGTAGTCGTCGGCGGGCCTGGAGCCTGGCAGCTTGAGGACCCTGAGCCGAGGAGGAGGCTGGGCATAGACGTCGCCGTCATAGGGGAGGGGGAGAAAGTCGTTCCGCCTCTGTTCGAGAAGATAATAAACGGGGAGCCCGTGCCCGAAGTCGTGTACGGGGAACTCGTCGAGGTAGACGAGATGCCTCTGATCAGGAGGCCCACGATATGCGGCATAGTCGAGGTTGCGAGGGGATGCGGCAAGGGCTGTAAGTTCTGTATTCCGACACTGGCGAGGCTCAGGTCCAGGCCCCTGAAAGACATACTGGCAGAGGTTGAGGTGAACGTCAGGGAAGGGAAGAACCGCATAGTCATGCACGCCGAGGACGTTCTCAGGTATAAGGGTAGGGGCCCCTACGTGAACCGTGAGGCCGTCTACGAGCTCTGGAAGAGCGTGAAAGAGTTCGAAGGCGTGAAGGGCGTAGCCCAGAGCCACTTCGCCCTCTCCTCCGTTGCGCAGGCTCCGGATCTCGTCGAGGACATATCCAACCTACTCGGAGCCGGCTCCGAGATACCTTGGATATCTGGGCAAACAGGGGTCGAGACCGGCAGCCCGAGAATTATAAGGATGCACATGTCCGGCAAGCCTAGGCCCTTCAAACCTGAAGAATGGCCCGACGTGGTTGAGCAAGCTTTCGGAATATGCAGCGACAACCACTGGGTTCCCTGCGGGACGTTGATTATGGGTCTCCCGGGCGAGACCGAGGATGACGTGATAAAGACGATCGAGCTTATGGACAGGCTTAGGAAGTACAAGAGTCTCATAGTCCCGCTGTTCTTCGTTCCGATAGGGAAGCTGAAGAACGAGAAGGGCTTCGGAGTCGAGGACATGACCGAGGTTCACTGGGAGCTTATGATGAAGTGCTGGGAGCACTGCGTGACGTGGATTAAGGAGTTGGCGATGGACTACATGCGCAACACCCCGTTCCTGGTCAGGAGGTTCGTTGTGGGCTTCGTCGACCGCCTCGTTAAGTCTCAGGACGCTAGGGTTAGGGAGGCCATAAAGAGGAGGATGGAGGAGTGTCGTGTGAGGGCGAGAGCCTATGTCGGGAGGTAAGGCCTCAACGCCGAAGGTTATAGAGCTCCTGAAGTCGATGGTGGACAAGCCACCGATAAGGGCCGTACTCAAGAAGTTCTCCGGTATGTGTGAAAAAGACGGTAAAAACAGGCTTGAAGTCGCCCTCGAACTCTACATAGGCGCAAGGGAATCAGCCTGCTGGACCTGCAGCCACATAGTCTACCCCGCCGTCAAGCGTGTCATAGACTCCGGCGCCTCCTCCTTCGGCCTGACCCCGGACGAGGTGAAGGAGAAGTTCAAGGACCCCTACTGGAGGAGGGGTCTCGTCAACGTCGTCACAGGCATAGCCAAGTTCGGCGTCAGGAAGCCTTTCGTCCCAGGAGCCCCGTTCCTCGTCGTCTGGGACTACACCTACCTGTGCAACCTCAGGTGTAAGCACTGCTACGCATCTGCGGGGAAGCCCCTCCCAGACGAGCTGAGCACGGAGGAGGCCCTCGACGTGGTGAAGCAGCTGGCCGACGCGGGTGTCACGATAATAGCCCTCTCTGGTGGGGAGCCCCTGATGAGGAAGGACGTTTTCGACGTGATATCCCTCGCCCACGACTACGGCATGTACACGGCTGTGGCCTCCAACGGGACGCTCATAACGAGGGAGTTCGCCAGGAAGCTCAAGGAATCGGGACTCGGGTACATACAGATAAGCCTCGACGGAGCCACATCGGAGACCCACGACACCTTCAGAGGCCTACCAGGCGTCTTCGAGAGGACTCTGAGGGGGATAAAGAACTGCGTCGAGGCGGGGGTGTTCGTGGAGGTCTCCACAGCCGTCACGAAGTTTAACTACAAGGAAGTCCCGAACATAATCGAGATGTGCGAGGAGATAGGGGTGAACTGGTGGATGATGTTCAACTTCGTCCCAACCGGTCGTGGGAGGTTCATAATCGAGAACGACCTGACCCCGGAGGAGAGGGAAGAACTCCTCAAGTCCCTCTGGGTCAGGCTCAAGTCCGGCCGTAGGATGCAGGTCCTCTCAACCGCCCCACAGTTCGCCAGGGTTTCCCTCCAGATGGAGGAGGAGGCTAAGGAGAAGGCTGGAGAAGTCATCGTACCGACACACTTCTACAACCCCAGGCTCCACGGCCAGCTCATAGAGCTGAGCGAGTTCATAGGAGGCTGTGGGGCTGGGAGGTTCTACTGCGCCATCGAGCCGAACGGGGACATATACCCGTGTGTGTTCTTCCCACTCAGGGTAGGAAACGTGAGGGAGGATAGGTTCGAGGAGGTCTGGGACAACAACCAGGTTTTCTGGGACCTGAGGGACAGGGACAAGCTGAAGGGACACTGTGGAGAATGTGAGTACAAGTACGTCTGCGGCGGGTGTAGGGCGAGGGCATACGGGTACTTCGGAGACTACCTGGCCCCAGACCCTGGATGCGTGAACAACCTGGATGCGTGGGAGAAGCTCGTCTCGGAGGTGAAGGGTGGTGGAGGCTAACGTCCTCAGGATGTTCGTCAGGGGGTTCGTAGAGTTCCTGATACTCTGGATAACCTCTCAGGGCCCGATGCACGGGTACCTGATAATGAAGAAGCTTGAGGAGTACACGAGCGTGTCCTACGGGCCTGGAACCGTGTACCCGATACTGTACAAGCTCGAATCCATGAACCTCCTCAAGGGGGAGTGGAGGAGCACAGGGGAAAGGAAGGTTAAGGTCTACACGATAACCGATGAGGGCATCAAGGTCCTAAAGAGACTCAGGAGCATACTCACACCACTCGTACCGGAGGCCGAGGTATGCGAGTCGGGTGTGGTGATACCCCGTTGAGCGGGATCGGGGAAAACCTCGAGAAGCTCTGTGTGGCCCTGATAAGGCTGGCGGTCACGAGGCTACCGCCCGACGTTGAGTCAGCCCTTAGGAATGCTTGGCGTAGGGAGGCTTCTGAGACGGCTAGGAGGCAGTTCGAGGCTATGTTCAAAGCCGTCGAAGTTTCGGAGAGGGAGTTCATACCGATATGCCAGGACACTGGTCTGATGACTTTCCACGTAAAAGTTGGGAAGGACTATCCGCTTAGGTTAGAGTTGCCGGAAATCCTGAGGAAAGCCGTCTCCAGAGCCACCTTCGAAGTTCCTCTCAGACCAAACGCCGTGGACCCCATATCTAGGGAGAACACGGGGGACAACACTGGACGCCTAGTTCCGTGGCTGGACTTGGAGCTCGTGGAGGGGGACTCTTTGGAGCTCACGGTCGTCCCGAAGGGCTTCGGCTCCGAGATGATGGCGAGGCTCAGGTGCGTACCTGCGGCTGAGGGCTTCGAAGCCGTCAAGCGTTTCATAATCAGCTCCGTTCTGGAGGCGGGTGGAAAACCCTGTCCACCCATAGTGCTGGGGGTCGGCATGGGAGGTGTGGCTGAGACGGCTATGAGGCTGGCGAAGAGAGCCATAGCCAGACCGGTCGGGGAGAGACATCCCGAGGAGAGGATATCCGAACTTGAGGAAGAACTCCTTGAAGCCATAAACGAGACAGGTATAGGGGCCATGGGCCTCGGGGGGAGGACGACAGCCCTGGACGTACACGTCGAGTACGCCCACACCCACACCGTGGGCACCCCCGTAGCCCTAGTCTTCCAGTGTTGGTGCGCCAGGAGGGCCTCAGCCATAATCAAGCCAGACGGCTCAGCCGTGTGTACGAGCCACCCGGGGGTGGACTTATGGAGGTTCACTTAAAGACGCCCCTAAAGGAGGATGAGGTTAGGTCCCTCAGGGTAGGGGACACCGTATACCTGTCAGGAGTGGTGGTCACAGCCAGGGACAGAGCCCACAGGAGGCTCGTGGAGCTCGCAGAGTCTGGTCGGAGGCCGCCGGTAGACCTGAACGGACTGGCAATATACCACTGCGGCCCCCTCGCGGTCAAAGAGAATGGGAGTTGGAGGATAGTCTCAGCCGGCCCTACCACGAGCATGAGGATGGAGCCTCTCGAGTCGAGCGTTATAGAGGCCTTCGGGGTTAGGATGGTAGTAGGTAAGGGTGGGATGGGCGACCAGACTTCAGAAGCCCTTAAGGCCTTCGGAGCCGTCTACTGCTCCCTGACGGGCGGGGTCGGCTCCCTAGTAGCCTCCTCCGTAAGGAAGGTTGTGGACGTCCACTGGCTCGACTTGGGTGTACCCGAGGCCATGTGGGTGCTCGAGGTCGAAGAGCTCGGTCCCATGATAGTCTCCATGGACTCCCACGGCGGAAACCTCTACAAGGACGTCCTCTCGGAGGCCTCGAGGAGGGTTAAGGAGTTCCTCGGAGCCTAGCCGCACGCCTCCTCCAAAACAACTCCGACACGCCTACGGGACGGAACACCCACCCTAACCACGTCGCCTCCCGGACAGTCGTGGTCCTCGGGCCTCCTATGCTCGGCGCAGTACATCCCGAAGCATCTGGGGCAGAGGTAAAGGTCGTCGAACTCTCCGAGACAGTACTGGCACACCCTGTCGGACGGTCCGACCACGAATACACGTTCAGGCGGGAGCTCCGTCCCTAGCATCCTCGTGTACAGGATGGACGAGAGCCTCCTGACGGCTTCCCTACAAACGTCCTCAGGCACGGACCTGTCGGGGAGAATGAGGCGGAGAGTTCCGTCTCCACTCCAGGATGCGAATACCCTGACGGGTCTGCCGTCCACCCTGACGTACCCACGCCAGCCTCCGGCTACTTCCTCGAACCCCATGGCCCTGAGTGTGGAGGATAGGGCTGTGAGGGAGGCGGCTCCGAGGAGGAGGGCGAATATCAGACCTGACAAGGCTACTCTCTCCTCAACCTCACCCTTATGACGATGAAGTCCCCCTCACACCTGTACTCCACGTCCTCGGCCACGTACCCCTCCGGGAGCTCGTAGGTCTTCGTGAACACCGAGCCGTTAGGCTTGATGATCCTCACGTGGACGAACTTGTCGAAAACCTGGACATCAACGTCCTCTTCCCTGACGCCGGGAGCCTCCACCGTTATCACGTAGTCCCTCTCCCTCGCTGAGGATGTGGATGACTTCAGGACTCCAGTCTCCTCCAACCTGACGGATCTCTCAACCATGGTGAACAGCCTCTCAGGAGTCATCAGGAAGGGCATGAGCATAATGAAAACCATGATCGCCAGAGAGACGCTGAGTAAGGCTAGGGCAAGCGGCCCGCTGATGACGCCTACGAAGAACGGGAAGAGCACGACGGCTCCGCCCTGACCGGCTTGGGAACCTGTAGCCATTATAGAGGATGCCATGAGGAGGCCGAACCCCGTGAGGAGTAGCGCTAAGCCGACTGGGATGGCCAGCCTGCCCAGTCCCCTAGCCTTCCCCGAGCACTCGACGCACACCCTCTTGTCGAAGTCGAAGCATCTGGGGCAGACCGTCCTACCGCACTTCCTGCACACCAGGTAGGCGTCTTCCGATCCGCATATGGCGCACCTCATCCGGGAACACCTCCAGAGAGGAACGGGAGGGTCCAGAGGACGATGAAAACGACTATGAGGATTATGGACAGTATGGTCATCAGCTTAACTATCCCCTTTCCGGAGCCGAAGACTATGGGGAAAGGCCCTATCATCACGAGACCCCCGAACTCTCCCCTAAGCCCGCTCCTACGCATCCTCCAGACTATGCCGTAGATGAGGAGGCCGAGGCCGGCTACGACGAATGTAAACCCCAAAGCTGAGAGTATGAAGGTTAGGTTGACCATCAATACTAAACCGGGTTAGGGCGGATTTAAACTTTGGTGGACCACCGAAACGGGATGTCAGATTGGCCGCCAGCCTCTTACCATAGCGTTCCGTCATGGGTGAACGGTTGACGACGTCGAGTATCACGGCCGTGGCCGACTGTTCCTGTCTGAAGTGTGGCGGCTAAGTATATAACGGCGTTATGGGTTTACGGGTATGGAGGGGTTAGGAGCTGTTCAAGAGTGTTGAGGAGCTCATAAGGGTTCACGGAGAGCCGGAGCGTGAGGTCTACCTCGACCTGGAGAACTCCGCACCCGTCCCGAGGGAAGTCGTCGAGGCCATGGTTCCTTACTTCACGGAGCTGGCCTACGGAAACCCTACCATAACCCACAAGCCAGGCTGGACGGCGTACGAGACCATACAGAGAGCCTCCGAGGAGTTTTCCAGGTACATAGGAGCCCACACACCCGAGGAGGTGAACTTCACCCCAGGGGAGACCGAAGCCAACAACCTGGCAATCCTCGGAGCCGCCCTGGCCAATAGGGACAGAGGTAGACGTATAGTCATATCCGAAATCGAGCCGCTGAGCATAATCTTCGCCTCAAAGCTCCTCGAAAGACACGGCTTCGAAGTGAGGAAGGCTCCTGTGGACGGGGAGGGCTTCGTGGACCTCGACGCCCTGTCCAACCTCGTGGACGAGCAGACCGTACTCGTGAGCATCTCAGCCGTGAACCACGAGGTAGGGACCATCCAACCCCTAAAGGAGGCCGTGGAGACAGTGAGGGACGGGAACTCGGAGACATTGTTCCACACGGACATGTCAGACGCCTACGGAAGGATACCCGTGAACGTGGCGGACATGGACGTTGACCTCGCCACGTTCAGCAGCTACAAAATCCTCGGACCCAGGGGCGTCGGCGCCCTGTACGTCAGGGAGGGCGTGAAGGTGGAGAGGCTCCTCGAGGGCCAGATAGGTACGCAGAGGCTCTGGCCGGGCGTGGAGAACGTCCCCCTGATAGTCGGCTTCCTGAAGGCCTCGGAGCTCATGTTCAGGAACTTCGAGGCAAACGTGGAGCACATGAGGAGGCTCAGGGACAGGCTCATGGAGGGAATACTGAACGAAATCCCGGACACGCTCCTGAACGGCCCGAGGGAGAGGAGGGCTCCAGACAACGTCAACGTGAGCTTCCTCGGATGCGAGGGGGAGGCCCTGACGATAGAGCTCAGCCTAAAGGGAGTATACGTCTCCAGCGGGAGCGCGTGCACGCGGAGGATGCTCCAGCCGAGCCACGTCCTGATGGCCATGGGGAGGAAGCCTGAGGAGGCCCACGGAAGTATACTGATGAAGGTCTCCAGGACACACACGATGGAAGACGTAGAGTACGTCCTCGAGGTGCTACCGGAAGCTGTGGAAAGGCTAAGACGCCTGAGCCCCCTGAGCAAGTTCGGGGGAGGGTGAAACCGAGTTGTCCCGCGTCCCACTACCCTACAGCCCGAAGATTCTGGAGCTCTTCAGGAACCCGAAGAACGCGGGGCCCATGGAGGACGCCACTGTCAAGGCTGAGGCTGGGAGCCCGGTCTGCGGGGACGTGATAGTCATCTACCTGAAGGTAAACGAGGACGAGGTCATCGAGAAAGCGTCTTTCGAGAGCTACGGATGTGCAGCCAACATAGCCGCCGCCAGCATACTGACCGAGATGGTCAAGGGGAAGAGCCTAAGACAGGCGTGGATGGTCTCCTGGAAGGACGTAGCCAAGGCCCTCGGAGGACTCCCGTCCGTCAAGTTCCACTGCGGAGTCCTGGCCGTCGGAGCGCTGAGGAGGGCTGTGAGGACGTACTACGAGCAGAGGGGTCAAAAGCCTGAGTGGCTTCCGGAGAAGCCCACGCTCGAGGAGAGGCATGCCCTCGAGGCTGAGGAGTTCGCTGAGGCCTTAGCCAGACGCCTCGGAGTTGAGGAGGGATGAGTGGTCTCGTCAGGGAGTTCGTGGCCCGCGTAGAGGAGGCGTGCGGGGAGGAGGGGAACTTCGTGGTCATCCTCAGACACGGGAAGGTTAGAGAGACCATGGACAGGGTTCTGTCCAAGTGCACGGTTGAGAAGTCCATCTCCGGCATCATGGTGAAGGGGGCCTGGATGGGGAAGGAGGTAACGCTCTTCGCCACGGGGAGGATGCTCCTAAAGGGGTTTAAGGATAAAACCGAGGTCGAATCGTTCCTCGAAGAACTCCTGTCCCCAGCGGAGACCTAGCCGTCGCCGACGGCTTTGTTCAACTCCTCCAACAAGGCCTTGACATCTATGTTGTAGGCCCTCGCAACCTCCCCTATCTTCAACCTCCCCATCTCGAACCTGGCCATCGGACACGTCAGACACGGTAGCCCATACTTGAGCAGGACCATCACGGTCTCCCGCCTCTTCAGGAGCTCCTCCAGAGGCGTGTCCTCAGTGATCTTCTCAGCCAACGATGAACACCGAGCTACAGTATACGCGTAGGCCCTATAAAAAACCTATAACAACGTTAATGCAGACGGAAGCCTCGGACCCAAACGCCATATATCAACGCCGCTAACGATAGAATTGAGACAAACCTGGAGGAAGCGTGGGATGAACTTAGAACACGTCAGGGAGGACTTCCCGATACTCGAGAAGGGAATCATATACATGGACAACGCAGCTAGCAGCCTCACACCGAGGCAGGTTGTCGAGAAGATGGTCGAATACTACTACGAGTACCGGGCAAACGTCGAGAGGGGCGTCCACAGGCTCTCCCAGAGGGCGAGCGAGGAGTACGAGGAAGCCCGCAGGAAAGTGGCCGAATTCATAAACGCATCCGACCCGTCGGAAATAATATTCACGAAGAACAGCACCGAGAGCATAAACATAGTCGCAAACGGCCTAAGATGGCATAGGGGAGACAAGGTGGTGACGACGCTCATAGAACACCACTCAAACTTCATAACCTGGCTCAGAGCCTCACGGCGTTTCGGCCTAAGGGTCGAAATCGTAAGACCAGACGAGACGGGCATGTTCGACTTGGGTGAGTTCGAGAAGGCTGTAGACGACCGGACGAGAATCGTGGCTGTGACAGGCCTCTCGAACGTCCTCGGATGCGTCGTCCCAGTCAGGGAAATTGCCAAGATAGCCCACGAACACGGAAGCCTCATACTCGTGGACGGAGCACAATCCGTACCCCACACGCCCACAGACGTCCAGAGGATCGAATGCGACTTCCTCGCCTTCTCGGGACACAAGATGCTCGGGCCTACGGGCATAGGGGTCCTGTACGTCAGGGAGGAGCTCCTCCCGCAGGTCGAACCCCTCTGCATAGGAGGCGGAACCATAAGGCGCGTGGACCTGGACGGATACACATTGGCGGAGAGTCCGGTAAGGTTCGAGGCTGGGACCCCTCCGATAGCTCAGGCCATAGGGCTCGGGGAGGCCGTGGAGTACCTAACCATGGTAGGCATGGACAGGGTCGAACGACACGACAGAGAGGTAACCCGGATAATCCAGGAGGGACTGAACGAGATACTGGGCGTAAAAGTCTACGGCCCAGAAGACCCGCGGGACAGGCTTGGCATAGTCTCGTTCAACGTCGAAGACCTAAACCCACACGAAGTAGCCCTAGCCCTAGACGCCATGGCGAACATAATGGTCAGGTCGGGGCACCACTGCGCCCAACCCCTGATGAGACACCTCATAAACGCTCCACAGGGAACCGTCAGGGCGTCCACCTACCTCTACAACACGACGGAAGAAGCCCAAAAACTCTTAGAAACGGTGGAACAGATAACGAAAAGCCTTTAAACCACCACCCAACAATACAACAAGGAGCTCCGGTAGTATAGTCCGGCCAAGTATGCGGGCCTCTCGAGCCCGTGACCCGGGTTCAAATCCCGGCCGGAGCACCAACCGTTTTCAAAAAGGAGGCAAGTTTCAGCTCTGTCAAATTTAGTCAAATTTTGACGAACGGAGGGGGACAATTAATAACTACAGTCGACACTAACGAGCTCGGCATGAGCGTCGTCGAGAGGGCGGCGGAGCTGGCTGCGGTGTACGTGGCCCGCTACATCCTCGGGAAATACATACCGCTTCCGTGGGAGCTCCAGAAGCAGAGTGCGGTGGTCTGGGATGGGGAGGTTAGGGAGACGTTTGTCAAGTACATGCGGGGCGAGGGCAGGGATGAGGCGTACATTGAGAGGTGTCTGAGCTATCTCGACCGCTACATGACGAAGCCCATAGCCACGCCGAAAGACGTGCTCGAGATGTTTGACAGATGTAGGGGCGGCAAGCATCACCTGGACAGGGCGTTCAGGAATCTTCTGAAGGTCTACCGGCTCTACTACAACATGCCGAAGACTCTTGTTGAGGAGCTCAAGGAGGCGATTCCGAGGACGAGGGTCGGCGTGGACAAGTACGTTCCGCCGGAGAGGCTGATGATCGAGACGTTTAGGAGGCTTAAGTCCGAACAGGTCAAGTATCAGGCATACTACAACTTGATACTCGACGCGGCGATAAGGCCGGAGCACGCCGTCAAGGTCTTCGAGACGTGGGACGAAGCGAGGCTCAGGAAAGCGAAGACAGGCGAGTTCTACGTCTACGAGGTCGGGATAGAGGAGGCGACGAAGCAGGCTTTCATCGCCTGTATAACGCCGCACACGCTTGAACTCATCAGGAAGACCGTTGAGA
>Ga0190363_1002156_pt1 | contig 11368 bp, 14 predicted proteins | sample 48721867_MG_FD_161272 | JGI IMG/M metagenome (GOLD analysis project Ga0190363, IMG submission 161272) | Hydrothermal vent microbial mat bacterial communities from Southern Trench, Guaymas Basin, Mexico - 4872-18-6-7_MG | ecosystem: Environmental > Aquatic > Marine > Hydrothermal vents >...
CTCCGGCGCATGTTGCAATTATGCCGTCAACTATTCCCTCAAGTTTTTCCACGTACTCTTCAACGTGCTCCATGGTGGTTGTGACCGGCCATCCAATCATCTTTACGATTTCAGCATTTCTAGGAGTTCCCACTAGGAAGTAAGAGTAGATTGGCTTATTCAATCGTCTGCATTCTGCTGCTATCTGCTCCAGAATTGGGAATGTTTTATCTTCAAGTCTCATAAAGAAGGCAAAGTCCCATGCGTCTCTAACCCGTTTAATACTTTCTTCAACTGGTCGGCGCGCTGTAAGTAAACAGCCAAGCTTCACTCTCTTTAGGCGCACTTCTGTTCGTAGGAAATCTCTAGCTTCCTCAGAAGATTTTAGCATCTTTATAGGCTCTCCATACTTTGGGACATCACCCATAGTCAGTACAAGGCCATCAACGCCCACGGCGTCTGCTGCTAGGGCTAGCCCTCCAACTTCAACTGGTCCCTTATAGTGCAGAATAAAGATTGGTATCACTATTTTGTCTGGATATTTAGTTTTGAGAACGCAGCTTACCGCGGTTCCGCTTGGAGCTGGTATGCCAGCGGCACTATCAGTAACGTTCCACCCATCAACCAGATCCTTGACTTCCTCTGCAAACTTCAAAAATTTTCTTGTCGGTACAAACTCATGCAATATCTTCATTTTAGGTCCCGGATGAGAATAATAATCAACATTAAAAAACTTTTTGCGCTTATTGAGGGATGCTTAGACGTGAAAGTTTTCTATTCATTCCGGGCTATCTGGTGCTTGGCCGCTTTCAAAGCATCTGCATATACTCTTCATCTTCCTTCAAAAGTATACCCTAAGTAAGCGCCCTTTGTTTCTAAATAACAATTTAAAATTAACAAGTCAAGTTTTGGAACAATAAAGGTAATAAGTTGAGACTTAAATAAATCATAAGCTATCTTATAATTCTATACTTGCATTTAAACATGAATCACTGGTGAAGCCTATGGTTGCCTCAAGTAAGGAAGTTCAACGGAGAATACCGAGACTAGTTATGAACCTAGTCATGGTGTTTATTTTTTGGATTCTAACCATTTATGTCCCGCCAACTTTGGGAGATTATCAAGTTCCGGGCATAAATTATCCCGCTAGCCAAATAGTCTGGCTGATAACAATCATAATAATGGTAATGTTTCTTGCAAGAGCTCTTTCAGACGCCTTTTTTCTCGGAGACTTGCTAACTGACATTGTGGTGAAAAGGCTTGGGATAAAGGAAGAACGTTCACCGAAAAGGGCGCTTAGAGACCTAATCTATATCATAGCAATAGTCCTCGTGGCAGCGGCCGCCATCCCGCTCTTAAAAGGGGTAGGCGGAGAAATCCTCTCAATAGCCGCTTTCTATATTGCACTAGCATTAATAATAATACTAATCTATGATATAGGGAAGATTATCTATAAAATCATCGAGGAAAAAGCCGAGGTGCTAGCTGAAAAAATAGCGAAAGTTGCTGAGGAAGGCGGGAGTAAAAACGAATGAGTGAAGCCTCGATAATCCTCCTGCTAGTATATCTGTTTACTATCCTTTTGGCAGCTACAGAGATTGTTCCTCTTTCAATGAGTGCGCTGATAGGCGCATTACTAACCGTATGGTTTGGAATTCAATATGGCGGAGCTACCCCGTATGAACTAATAGACCTCAACAGCATGCTTTCTATTTTAGGCTTAATTATAGGCACAATGATAGTTGTAGAGGTCGCTCGCAAAAGCGACGTATTTCATTTCGGGGCTCTCTACGCCGTAAAACTTTCCGGAGGAAGCTCCACAAAGCTTTTTGTTGCGATATGCGTTATCTCCGCGGCAGCATCGCTTTTCCTAAGCGACTCTACGGCAATGCTTCTTATGGCAGCAGCGGTAGTTACTATCTCAAAGTTACTGCAATATGACCCGTTACCGTACTTTCTTTCCTCAGTGATAATGATCAATCTGGGTGGCACAAGCACGCTTATAGGGTCTGTAAGTAACATGGCTATAGGCGTACAAGCTGGAATGAGCTTCACAGAGTTCCTAATTTACCTTACGCCATGCGAACTTGCACTCTGGGCATTGATGATAATAGTTCTCTATAAAATATTCAAGCCTCGCCTAGGCCGGAAAAAGGAACTTCCAACGTATAATCCATGGGAGGTAGTCAAAGATAAACGGCGTTTCAGAAGATCATTCTTTGTTCTATTTCTCCTAATCATACTTTTTCTTGTAATGGAAAGATTGGAAATAAGGCCCGGCGTAACAATTGGCCCGGAGATTATAGCATTGGGCTGCGCGGTCTTTGCTCTCACTATAAGCGGATTTGACCCAGCTGAAATTTTCAGAGAGATAGACTGGGAAACGGTGTTCTTTGTAGCTGGCTTCCTCGTCATAATAAGCGGACTGCAAGCTTCAGGTATCCTCATGGAGGCTTCTAACTTTATATTAAACATCGCAGGAGAAAATGAATTATTGCTTACAATGATGACTTTATGGTTTAGCGGACTTGCAAGCACAGTAGTGAGTAATATAGCGATAGCTTTAACCTTCGCTCCGCTAATAGGAAATATGGGAGCTTCACGAGCCGTGTGGTCGGCGCTTGTGCTTGGAACAAACCTAGGCGGCGCCACAACTCCCTTCAGCAGTACAGCATGCGTAATGGCGGCTGGTGCCCTAAAACGTGAAGGAATACCCCTAAGCTTCGCGGAATTCACAAAAATCGGAGCCATAACATCTTTAATTCAACTCACATTCTCAAGCATCTACCTAATATTGAGGTTTGGTTTGGTGATGTAATTGGAGAAAATAAAGAAATTTTTTAAGTTGAGAAAGAAAAGCGAAGAAGAATACGAAAAAGCCAAAGAAGAATTTGAAAAGGCGCTTGGAAAGCCCACAATACACTTTAAAGTAGAAATTCCAAAAGGATACGAGGATATGATTCCGCAATTTATGGAACTAGAAAAAGACGAGAAATTTAAGGGTAAAATTGAAAAGTTGGTTAAAAGAACTCTTAAAAAGGAGCGGGAAGAGAAAGAAAAAACAGAGGCAGAACCTAAACAATAAAAGATAAGAAAACCTCTATCTCAACAAAGACTATGCTCTAGAAATTTAAACTAGAAAATTTTTCTGAAAAGAAATCTCAAAAACCTTTTAACTCAATCATTAATAAATCTAAAACTACTTTGGAGGAAAGCCTACGACTCCTATGGAAATGATTCTAGAAATACTAAAGGACGGCAAGTGGCATTTAATAAAAGAAATAGAAGAGAAAACAAAACTTCATGAATTTAAACTTCAAATGATAATTGATTTTCTCACAAACTTCAATTTTGTCGAAATAAAAAAGGATTGCGGAGAAATAAAAGCGACTCAGGGATTCCTCAAGATAATAAAAATTAAACCTAAGTAGAAATGAGCGATTTTAGGATTTTATAACTTCTTAAAAATTCATGTCCCTTCTCAGTAATCTCAAATACAATTGAAGATCTGCTCCTCTCCATGGTTCTACATCTTAGAAGATCTTTTTCCAAAAGCAAATTAAGATAAGATTCCAGTTGACGAAAACTTAAATTGCAATTGTACATTAATTGAGTTTTCTTTGCTCCTCCTAGAGAAGCCCTCAATATGTCAGCCACTATGTCTATGCTATCGCGATGTCCTCTCCTATTTGGGGCTTTTCTCATATCAGCCTAAAACCACCAAAACTTAAATGGTTAATTTAGGGGCACTTCTCCCCAGTGAAAATCTTCGAATCATCATATTTAAACCTTCTTAAAATTCAAAAATTTTCAGATAAAAGTTAATTGAGGCATATTACGCCTTATTTTAACTAGAAACTTTATTAAAACTTAAGAATTACTATAAACGTTTTAAAAATTTGCTTTAGGGACTGGTAGCTAAAGGCCGCATAAACTTTATTTTCATTGATTTATGCGGCCTTTAGCTACAGTTTTCCCTAACAATAAAATAGGGGAAAATAATTTAGGCCAAGTTCCTAAGTATTTTATCTTCCTTTGCGTTTTTCTTCATGAATACGCTTATACTGTTTTCGCCTATTGAGAATGATAGAAGTTTTGCTGCGTTTCCTTCTAGAACTATTTTTTCAGCTTCGCCAAGTTGGAAAATTTCTACAAGCTTCTCGGCAGTTTCAATCATTGCTGCTGAAAGCATTGCATAATCTATAATTTTTGTTGGATCTTTCGCGTCTATGGTGGCGGAGCGAGAATTTCTGAGGATATAGCCTATCACTTCAGGCATATCCTTTATAGATTCAAGTTTGGTTTTTAGTATTTCTGTTTCTTCATCTTTTTCAGCTAGAGATTGTGCCTTTTCTGGGATTTTTGTCTTCTTTTTCGCAGATTTTTTCCTTGGCATTTTTAAGCCTCCTTGGGAATTGCGGGTCTAACTCTGACAAGTTCTCCCTTCTTTATGTCTAAAAGTTCGCATAGTTTTTCTGGAATTCTTATAATTCCCTTTCCCCTTAACTTTGCGTCTTTTATTGGTTTAACTTTACATTGAGCTGTTTTTCCTTCGAAGGTTTCTATTTCCACTAAGTTTACGTCTTTTTCATCAAGCATTTCTGACCATTGAGAGAGGATTTCACTATCGATTTTCACAGTGTCCTGCCTTACTAACAGGCCGCCAAAAGTGTCCACTATTAGTTGATTTGTAGGTATTGGTGAAAGTTTCGGCTTGACTTCCTCATCTAAAACTGGTTCGCTTATTTCCTCTGTTATTGTCTTCTCTCGGCTTTCCTCTTTAACTGCCGCGCTTTTCTTTGCTGCTGGTTTTTTGAGGGGGGCAGGGGCTATCTTTTCAAGGAGCTTAAGAACTGTGGGTATTAAAACTCTGGAAACTGTTTCCAGATATTTCATGTCCACGTTCTTACTCGTTACAGTTGCAAGGTAAACTCCTTCTTGGATGTTTGAAATTATTATTTTTCCCTTTTTTGCGTCTATTGTTATCGAGTTTACCCTGCCTATTGCATGTGATTTCTGAAATATTTCTTCAAAATTGCCGACTATTTTTTCGGCGTTATACTTTGCACTTTTTTCGTCTTCTGCGAGAATTTTTCCTTCTTGGCTAAAGATGAATGAGAGTTTTACCTCTGGATAGATGTTTCCGATTTCCGTTAATGCATTTTTTAGGGCGAAAGAATACGTCTCCTCATCTATCATGTCTAGCACCTGCATGGAAATTTAGGGAAGAAGCTAGTAGATCTTGAACAGTATTTTTTCTGGAACACCGTCGTTCTCTATTACTATGTATTTTAGGCCTTCAGTATCTCCAAGCTGATCCATCCATTTTAGGGCTTCACGTGCCTTCTGCAAAGCTAATAGTCGCTCTTGCTGACTTCTTACAACTTCTTCGATCGCTGTTAGTTCATGAAATGGATTGGCATCTAGCACCACGCTTAAGTTGCCGACAGTTATTTCGCCTAAAGTTTCCTGAACAGCCTTCTTGCCTGCAAGCTTCATTACAACTTCTCTTATCTTCTTTGACTTTTCAGCCAACGAGCGAATATCATCTAGTCTACGCAAGTATTCGCCTAATAGGCTTTTAGTCTTTGAAATTTCCTTTTCTAAAGTTTCAGCTATCTCCGATGCCGATTCATACTCTTTTAACTCAACTACCATTTTACTTTACACCCCCAAGTTGTGCGGAAGCTTTGGTTACGCCCCTACCCCCAATCTCACTAGCAAAGAAAGGGAAGCTTACTGTGATGGAGCAGTTGCTTGGTATGAGCCAATTATTTGTCCACTGCTATCAAAGAGGTCGAACTTATACTGGTTTCCGGCAGCCCAATCGCTTGTTAATTGTATTTTTAGGTCTTTTTCTTGTCCAGGAGATAATGTTAACTTAGGGGCAGTCGCGTCTTGATTATTTACTTTTACGGTTGCTATCGTTACAGTTTTTGTTCCTGTGTTCTGCACTCTTAATGTTACGTTAGCTGGTGATACGAATGTTACATTTTTTATTGTTACTGAAGCTGATCCCATTTGTCCTACTGTTAGTGTTCCCATCCATGCTGCTACTGCTAGCGATACTGCGACTGTTACTGCGATTAGTATGATTGCTGCGACGACAGGGCTTAGCGCCTTCTTACTTCTAAACAGTTTTTTCATTCTTTTATATTCCCTCCTTTAGGGTTTTCATATGATTTAAAATGCAAGCTTAAGATTTAAATCTTACGACTTACGATAATAGATTTAAGAAAAATACCAATAACCCAAACCCAAAAAACGAATTAATCAACGACTTAACTCATCGAAAAACCTAAGCAAAAGCCTAGCTACCTTCTCGCCGAACTCAGTAATAACGTAATACTTCTTCAATGGATCAATAGGAACGCTCTTGGCAAGCCCCAAATGCTCAATCTCCATCATTCTAGCCCTAAAAGTTCCGTCACTCAAAGTCAAGTTTAGGCTTCGCATAAACTCCTTAGCTTCCTTCCACTTCCCCCTATTCAGATACAACAGAAAAATGCAGTCTATGGCGTGATCCTTCTCCAACATAGCCTTAATAGCCGAAAGCTTTTCATCCGTCAATATATGCTTAACCTTCTCCTCCTCAGCCAACAGAGATTCCCCTTTGCAAATCACTAATGTAGGTTATCACTTAAAAGCATTTAACCTATATTACGATTCGTGACTTATTATACACAATTACAACTTAAAATTCCCGATACATAATGATGGTGGACCGGGTAGGACTAATACCCGAAAGGGTTCAAGTCCATCACGTTACCGCACTGCCCCTTTTTAATTAAAAGAGAATTATTAATTTGGCTTACACGTTCGACATCGAAATTATAAATAGCTTAAAAATTTGAAATTTCAACGCACACGCGGGACTCTTTAATGGGGGCCCGTCAGCTATTCAGTTGGTTGACGCCTTGAGCCTGAGTTTTTAAGCCTACTTGAGAAGGATAGGGAGATACTGCGCAGACTGGACATGAACAGGGCTTCATGCTTGTTGAGAGGCACATTTCCGCCTTTTTGGGGAGGTGGGACTTAATAGCTGAAGAGGCCTTCAGGCAAAACATAAGAGGCTCCGTAGAAAAGAAGTTCGGCTTCAAGATTGAACGCTGGACCAAGCTAACAGGGAAGGTGTAGTCTTCGGCTACCCAAGCCATGTGAATTATGCATACCCTTTAAGAGAACGTGAAATCGTGCGAAGGCACATCATCCTATATGGTCGCACTCGCCCTCTTTTTATTAGCCTTATACGCCTACCTAGAATGTCCATTCCAGCCATATAGCACCCTAATGACGGCAATCCTCGGAATATTCACACTCATAAGATACCTCAAAGGCCAAAAACAAAACTTGAAATACTAATCGAATATTCGACATCGAACAACTTCATATTTCTCTAATGATTTCAGAAAAACTTAAAGCAGATCGTAGCCATGTTACATGATTAGCTCCACCTTGGTGGGCTATGGTGAGTAGGCAGCGCGTAGTCTCCGATTTGGAGGCTACGTCTAAGAGTGTTGGAAGGCTCTATCCAGTACTTCTGGACAGGCATGGAAATATCATAGACGGAATGCATCGGCTAAAAGCAGATAAAAACTGGCCAAAAATAAGGCTGGAAAACGTAGAAACAGAAGAGCAACGCCTGATAGCAAGGTTAATAGCCAACATATGTAGAAGGCATGTACCCGCAAAAGAAAAAATCCAAATACTAGCAAGGTTGGCAGAAATCTACCGGAAAGAAGGCGTAGAACCAGGAAAAATAGCCTACAAAATAGCAGAAAAAACAGGAATGAGCTACCGATGGGTAATGAAATATTTACCAGACAAGTTTAAAGACAATCTGCAGTCTCAGAGAAGAACAGGTGCGGTTGCACACCGTGCAACCAAGAAAGATCCTAAGCATGTGATTCCACTTGCGCTTGAGGAGCCACCGAAAGGAGCAATAACCATAAAAACCTACCGAAACACAAACTTCGTAAACATAATGCTAGGAAAGCAGTTCTATAGGCAACTGGAAGAAACAGCCCAAAAACTCAAAACAACCCCAGACAAGCTAATATACAACGCAATACTACTAATAATAAAAAGGCCTAAAGCAGTAGCTACTGAAATTGCTTCAGCCAACCTTTAAGCTTATTAAAGGCCTCATGAGTGTATGACGCTTATTCATTCCAGGAAATAAGTTTTCTTTCTCGATATGTTAACTATTTAACTAATATGCGAAAAACTTACACTATCTTAGTTTGAAACTATCTCTAAATATGCTGTAACGATAACAGGCCTTAATACACTTTCCACAAACCCCATCCAACAAACCGGATTCCATAAGCTGGTTCATGTATCTTCTACAGTTTTCTCTATAATTTTTAAGTTTCTCCTTGTTTTTTAAGAACGAGCATATCTCTAGACATGCAGCACATGTTCCACATGAATTTTCTACTTTTTTACCGTGAATAAGAGGAAGGTCAGTTATAATTGAGGCGAACCTTAGAGCACAGCTGTAGTTCTTATTTACAATCAACTCATTTTTGCCTCTCCATCCTAGACCAGCATTTTCTGCGATAACTCTGTGAGAAACCGTCATTTCATAATACTCTTCAACATGAGTCACTTTGCAAACATCTCCTTCTATGGTTGCGGGAATTGGAATGCCACCGAACTTTTCTGCTATGCGCATAGAAAGACTATTCAAAAGCCTGTTGATCTTTTGATATTCCTTGGCGTAAATATTCCATTTAGCTATATCAGTACCAATACAATCTATGGCATACTCGGGGAATGCTATCCCTATACATATAATTGACCCATTTTTCATATAATCATAGAATCGATTTCCACAGATATCCTTCAATTTACCTTTTTGAATCGGCATCAGATCACAGTATACCGCTTTAAAACTTGCTACTCCGAAAACTCCCACATATCCTGCTTTTGCCAACTCCCTTTCGAAGAAATTCTTAATCATTCGAAAATTCTTTTCTTTTTCCACATGTTGGGACAAATTTATTTCTCCGTAATGTTTGAATGTTATGGTTCTTTTCAAATTAACTCTGGAATTAATAAATTTTTGTTTCTTCTATTCGAAGAGGTTAATATAACCTGGACTGGTTTTTCTATCTATAAAACTCTTATAGATTTTGTAGAGCGGAATTCTAATACCGCATACCATAAGTTGAAATTGTAGAAGACATTTTTTCTATGCGAAAGTTTTATTAAGAACATACAGATGAGCCTATCTAGTGGTGGTATAAAATGGTTGTTTTTAAGAGGAAACCTCTAGAGGGTGTTTTTCCACTGTTACCATTCAGTCTCAAGAGGAATCAGGAAGTGGATTACGAAGCAATTAGAGGGAACATTGAGCTCCTTATTGAGAATGGATTTCCAGGTTTCATAGCCTTTGGATCTATGGGTTCACATCACGCTCCGAGTGAGGAGGAATTCAATAAGGTAACCGATGTATGTGTTGATGCCGCTAACGGTAAAATTGCATGTGTAATTGGTAACACAGCGCCGAATACAAAGGAAGCTATAAGGAGAATTAAGTATGCTGAAGATGCCGGTGCGGATGGTGTTATGATGGCTCTCCCATATGCGTTTCCTCTGTCAAAGGAGATGGCTGCTAAACATTGTCAGATGGTCAATGATGCCATTAAGGGGGAGTTAGCGATAATGATTTACAACGAACCGGGTCTTGCAAGAAAGTTTAACATGACAAAAGAGTTTTGGGAGAACTATCTACTTAAGATGGAAAATATAAAGGCTGTGAAAGAGGGTGCAGTAGAACCTGATGACACCCTATTTGCAATCGCGGATAAAATTAATGTCTTCTCCTTCACCGAGGGGCAATTTTGGCGATTGTCAATGCTCGGAGCCAAAGGAATAGTGGCCCAATGGAGCTGGTTGGCACCGAAAGTATTTCTGAAATGGTATAAGATGTGTAGGGAAGGAAAATGGTTTGATCCATGGGTTCTCAAGGTATATAAAATGATTCCCGCTCCAGGCTATGGATATTCTGAAATTCCTTCGCGCATGGATCGTTACGGGCAAGCTATACTTCATGCTATGGTAGATATAGCCGGGGGCAAAGGGGGCGAAGTTCCGGCACCTCACCTTCCGCTACCCGAAGAAAGTCGAAGATACCTTGAAGAGTTCGCTAGAAAACTGCAAGCACTAGAATAACTTGAGAGATATTAGGATAAGCACCCATACTCTCTTCCTAAACTTTTTATGAGTCTCTAATAGTCATAGTTATCAGTATGGCATAGGAAATTTTCACAGAAAGTTAGTTACTATATACTCGGTTATACGTATATGCAGAAGATTATTTCTAGACTGTCTAGCTGGTAAAACTTATAACTTTAAATGGTAAATTACTGAGCTTAGGTAAAGGTGAGGAGGGGTATTAATGTTTTATTTTGGTGAACCAATAGGTATAATCGTGTGGAAAGTCTGGTATCCTGCTGTAATCCATGGGCATCACAACTACGCGACTACATACGAGTTTCCAGTACGCATAAAATTTATCGAAAATTACAGGGCTCCCAAGGGTAAAGAAGAAGAATGGGCTGGCTGGAACTTGCCGGAGTACATCAGATGTGCCAAGGAGCTGGAGGAAGAAGGGGTTTGTGCTATAACTACCAACTGTGGCTTGACGGGAACGATACAGAAAGAGTTGGCTGATGCAGTGAATGTCCCAGTATTCACATCTAGTTTACTCCTAGTACCGCTAATTCATCGAATGCTGGGGAAAAATAAGAAAGTAGGTATATTAGTGTCTAGCGCGAAATATGCTAGGGCACAAAACTACAGGCTCCTTCGAAGCTGCGGGATCGATGAATCAATCCCGTACGTACTCTATGGGATGGACGAGTCAGAATATGTAGATGTATGGAATTCGCAATTCCGTGGATTAAGCCCTGAATACTCTGACGTTATGGAATATGATCCAAAAAAGGTTGAACAAGCTGTGGCATTAACAGCGAAAAAAATGGTCTCTGAACATCCAGACATCGGTGCTATTGTACTGGAATGTACTGAGATGCCCCTTTACGCTGCTGCTGTACGAGAAGCAACGGGCTTACCAGTTTTCGACAGTACAACATTAGTGAGGTTTGTTTACTATTCCATAGTAAAGAAAAGATATTTTTAATTTCCCAATTTTTTGGTTTGTAAAAACATGTTCGAATCATAAGACTTAAAAATAGGTCCAGTTAGAAGTTTCCTCGATGGGGTATGTTAACAGAGATAAAGAGAAAATCGTTAGGCATTAAGGGTGGACAGTTGAAGTTTTTAAGTAGCGACGATCTACGTGAGATCGATTATGCAGCAAAGGACATTCTCTGGTACACAGGAGTCAAAATCCTCAACGAGGACGGATTAAGGGTCCTCG
>Ga0190363_1002157_pt1 | contig 11359 bp, 10 predicted proteins | sample 48721867_MG_FD_161272 | JGI IMG/M metagenome (GOLD analysis project Ga0190363, IMG submission 161272) | Hydrothermal vent microbial mat bacterial communities from Southern Trench, Guaymas Basin, Mexico - 4872-18-6-7_MG | ecosystem: Environmental > Aquatic > Marine > Hydrothermal vents >...
TTCCACCATGCCTGTAGCCGAGCTCACGCGCTATCATCCATCCCTCTCGTAGCCTATGGTGGCCAGCGGCTAGGGCCGTGTTTATGACGAAATCCGCGTCTCTCAGCGACTCCCGCCTATCCATGGTCTTCTCAAGGTTCAACCTGACCCCGAGCTCTTGGGCGTAACGCTTACAGAGCGAATACACGGCGTCGAGCCTCTGCTTGTCTATGTCCATGAAGCACACAGTACTACCCTCGAGGCCCGGGGTTAGACACAGGTCTCTGATCAGCGAAAGCGAAAAAACAGCGCTTCCAGCCCCGATTATACTCAACTTCACCTCCGCCAACCTCTACACCAGATAGAACCACAACCTCGACAGCTTAAAACACTTAGGAACCCTGCTACGCACTAAAGGCTTATATTTTAATGTTACAATATTGTATAAGTGATGTATCAGGTGTGTGAAGGTGTCCAGGTCGATGTCTAAGCTTCAACCCATACTGAACATGTTGGAGGAGCTCTCTAAGAGAGGGAAGGTTTCTTGGGAAGAGTTGTTTAGGTCTCTTAGGGAGGTCGTCGAAAAGGGTAGGGAGGCTGGGGGTGAGGTCGTCTACCTACCAATAGACGAGGAGACTAGAAGGGTGTTAAAAGAGTATCTAGCGGTTGCTAAGCCCTCTAGGGAGCTTGAGAAGAGGGTTATGGATATAGTGCTTAAGTATCTGATCCTTAACTGTACTAACCTCGAAGTCTGCACGGAGCTTGAGATGAGTAAGAGGCTTGGAATACCCCGTCAGAGGCTTAGAAAGCTGTTAGGCCTCTTGGAGTGGGAAGAGATCATCGTATCGTTCGAGGTAGGAGCTACAAAACCCTACGTGGCCGTGGATCTGAGTAAGGCCATACGCGAAGGCTATTTAAGCTTCACCAGAGAAGAGATGGAGGGGCTTGCTAAGATAATCCCATGGCTTGACAGGATATCTATAAGCAGGTTAGATGTGGAAGCGGAGATGTACAATCCCCAAAGTCAGATATTCTACATGCTATATCAGTCTATACCGAGCTGGGATGTATACTGGAGAGTTTTCACCCAACTATGGAATCTAATGCTCGGTAGGGAGAGCGGCTTCTTCATATACATACCTCCGTTTAAAGCACCGATACTTCAAGATGAGGTTAAGCCGAGTGTCGAATGGATGGCTGAGGCTGCTGGCGTCTTCCAAGACATAAAACTTTTAGCGAGTGTTTTAGATTTTATGCATCCCTTGTTCGTGAGAGATGTTCTCTTCGAGCTTAATGTTCCAGATGAGGTTTCCGAGGAACAGGTCGAAGAGGCTTTCACAAGGCTTGTAGAGAAATATGTGAAAGCGGTGTCGAAGATCTTTCAACCACTCTGCAATCTGCTTAAGGAGTATAATCTATCTGAACTCAAACCGGTTCTAGACAAATGGAGAAGTTCTGAAAAGGCTGGGAGACATCTGGCAACCGGAGGGCTGTTCGGTGTTAAAGAGATGAGATGGGTGGTAACCGGGGACTACCAGTTTAGGGGGGACTGGGCTACACCCGTAAGGGAAGAGCATGTCGCCCTCGCATTAGCTATACTGAAAGCAGCTGGAAGGGTAGGTGAGTTTATCGGAATAAGCAAGGAGACCCTGTCCCTTCTAAATAAGGAGATATCAGTTCTAGAGAAAGCTCTGGAGAGGAACGAAAAGTAAGCGATAAGATAGGACCTCGATTACAAGGTGGATAACCGACTCTTTATCTTGAGTCCATCATAGAGAACCGTACACCCGCTCAACATCGTCGATGTCAACGGGTCTGACAGCTCATCTACCTGAATCACTATGAGGTCTAGCGGTAGTCCTCTCGGCTTCAGCCTCCTGAGTGTCTCTACGAGCGATATCTTATCGCCGACCTTGTCGAGGATCACCGCTAGGTCGTAGTCGCTGTAGGGGAGCTCGTCCCCCCTCGCCCTCGAGCCGAACAGCACGACCGTCGACCTGGGATAATTCTTAGATAATATCTCGATGTACCTGTGCAGAACCTTGCGTTCATCCCTAAGCTTTCTAGCCCTCGACCTTAGAAGCCTCCGCCTTAACCCACTCGACGATCCTCTTGGCATACTTCACACACCTCTCGGCTAAGCCCCTATCGTAGGTTAAAGGCTTCCTACCCGGATATCTTGACATCGTGTAGTGTGGAGTTAAGGCATCGGTGTAAAGTCAGAGCCAGGTTTAGGGCTTTCAAATACAATTCAGCGGCCTGCTGAGCCTCGAAGCAGGACATCCAGTAAACACCCTCAGATATATGAGCCTCAGCATCTCTTAGCAAAAACTCAGCCTTATCGACCCACTCGGTAGGAAGCTTCAAGCCAACCCTAATTAGACCCTATTTAAAACCCTGTCTAATATTGTTTTTGAAAAATTAGAGTCGAAGAAGCCTTAACTCGGCCGAGCTATCATCGGGTTTCAGACTACGTCGGCTAAGGCCTTGAGGTATTTTAGGGATCTGCCGTACGCCTCCATAACGTCTGGATATCCTTTATGGAACTCGATCGACATGAACCCGTCGTAGCCGACCTCTTTGAGGGTTCTCATGACTTGCGGATAGGGTAGCGTTCCCGTGCCCGGGATCCCGCCGTGGTTTTCGGATACGTGCATGTGGACTAGGTAGCCGCTTATGAGCCTCAGAGCGTCGGGTATCCAAGCCTCCTCGATGCTCATGTGATATAGGTCGGCCATCGTTTTAACGTTCTCGCAACCCAGGTTCTCTAGGAATCTCAGAGTCTCAGACATCGTCTTGAGAATATTAGTTTCATACCTGTTCAGCGGCTCCAAGGCGAGTCTGACACCGTACTCCGAAGCCAACCCGTCGAGCCTTTTCAACGCCGCAGAAGCCTTGGCTAGAACGGTAGCCCTATCCACGCCGGGTGGTGTTCTGAACACAGGTAGCAATACTATAGACGTTTCGAGGAGCCTAGCCGCTTCGAAAGCCTGCCGACACCGGATGTATACGCTCTCGAGCTCGTCTAAAGCAACCCTGACCAAGTCCACCCCCGACGCGAATATATCTGAGACCTGAAACCCATCTCCGAGAAGGGGCTTAACCGTTTCAGCTATCGGCTTCACGTTCTGCTCAGACGGCTCTCCGATGAAAAGCTCCACACCGTCGAACCCGAGGCTTTTAAGCTTCTCAAGGTTCTCCTTCGTGATACTTCTTCTATCTAGAACCGCTCCAAACTTCAAGGGCATCTCGAAACACCGTGGAAATCTTAGAGGGGGTTCTATGTTTAAGCCTTTCCATCAGGCTGGGATACACATATTAGAGGGGCGGCTAATCCCTATTAGGAGGTGACCCCATGACCGGAGGAGGGTTTAAAGTCTATACGGAGACTATAAGGTTCAACACTCGTGGAGAGGTGGATTTCGTAGACCTCACAGGTAGGGTGGCGGAGGCCGTGAGGAAGTCGGGTATCCGGAACGGCTTAGCCCACGTGTTCGCACCCCACGCGACGGCCATCATAACGCTAAACGAGTATACGCCTGACCTGCTCAGAGACCTCGAAGACATGCTCGAACGTCTAGCCCCTAGGAGAGGCTCATATGAGCATCCGGTAAACGCGCATTCGCATCTCAGGTCTATGCTCATGAACCCGTCTAGGACGATACCGGTCGTAGACGGGAGGCTTGTCCTGGGAACCTGGCAGTCGATAATATTCGTCGACGTCGATACACATCCGAGAAGCCGAACGGTCGTAGTCCAGGTAGTCGGAGAATAGATATGCGTAACTGGGAGCTCGCGAGGGAGTCTATCCACATAGCCCTATGCTTCACCGCCGCAACCCTATACAATCAACTAGACTTGACAACCGCATCGGTCTTAACGGTCTCCATCATAACCGCCTATCTTTTAAACGAATACGCTAGGATTAAAGGTCTTAGAACCCCGCTTACAAGGCTTTATAACCGTCTGCTCGTCGGAGAGGAGGCCAAGCAACTAGCCCTGTCGCCCATCTACCTCGGCGCGGCGACGTTAGCTTTGATGAACCTGCTACCCATAGACGAGGCCTCGGCGGCTGTCGTGGTAGCCGGTTTAGGCGACGGATTCGCAGGCCTCCTAAGAACCGTCAAGGGAGAGCGTGAAAAACAGTCCTGGAGGCTTAAAACCGCCCTAGCCGGGTTTACGTTAGCGGCATTGGCGGCCAGCCTCTATGTCGACCCTTATTGCCTACCCGTCGCATGCCTAGTAGCCGCGTTAATGGAGATGTCGCTTATGCGTTTAGACGATAACATATCCGTACCGGTTACGTCGGGGCTACTCATTCACCTGTCGACCTCGACGGGGTTTAACAAGACCCTGCGGGAAGCCGTCGAGACGACGGATGCAACGGTGTACACGTTCTTTAAACAGGTCCCGTTAACAGGGTTAACGGGCTTCTTAACTACCCTAGACGCTGTGCTTCCGGTGCTCTACCTGGCCTTAGCCTTCTCCGGTTTAAGGGAGGGTAGATGGAGGGATTCGTTAAAAGCGGTGGGGCTTTTAGTTGCTTCGACGGCCCTAGCCCAGTGGGCTAAGGTTTTCTTCAGAAAGCCTAGGCCCCCGGTCTCTGTTAAGACGGGTTACAGCTTCCCGAGTAACCACGCGGCTTTGGCCGGGGTTTCTGTGGGCTACTACCGTAAGGCTAGATACCTATCGGCTCTGGCGTATGCGTTATCCATAGCGACCGTAGCCGAGATTCTGATACTTGGAAACCACTGGTTTTCAGACGTGGTAGCCGGGTTTCTGATAGGACTCTTCATAACGCTACCTATCCGGGAGCTTCCATAGACCCGTCTTTCACCAGCCTCTTGTATGAAACCTTAATATCGAGGGAGCACTATCGATATTAGGATATCGAGGTGTATATCAGATTATGGTTCAAACTCAACCCGGAACGGCTAAGTATGCTATATATGCTAGGTTTGAGGTCGACGGTGTCGTCGAGAGGCCTGACGTCATAGGAGCCATATTCGGCCAGACCGAGGGGCTTTTCGGTCCTGAGCTGGATCTTAGGGAGCTTCAGAAGACGGGGAGAATAGGTAGGATAGAGATAAAGATAACGAGTAGGCGGGATAGGACGTACGGTAAGATCGTGATTCCGACGAGCCTCGACAGGGTTTCGGTCGCCATAATAGCGGCCTCGCTCGAGAGCATAGACCGGATCGGCCCATGTAGCGCTAAGGTTACGCTGGAGAAGATCGAGGACCTTCGGGAGGTTAAGAAGAAACAGATAATCGAACGCGCCCGTGAAATACTGAGAAAGTGGGAGATGGAGGTTTCATCGGACACCGATAGGCTGCTTAGGAAGCTTCTGGAGGAGGCTAGGGGCTATGAAGTCGTTAAATACGGCCCGGAGGGACTTCCCGCGGGTCCTGAGGCGGGGACCTCCGACACGTTGATACTGGTCGAGGGTAGGGCCGACGTGATAACCCTCCTCAAAGCCGGTATCAAAAACGTCATAGCCCTTGAAGGCGTCAAGGTTCCTGAGAGCGTGATCAAGCTTGCGAAGTCTAAGAAGAAGGTCATAGCGTTCTTGGACGGCGACAGGGGTGGAGACCTTATACTCAAAGAGCTTATGCAGACGGTTCCGATAACCCACGTCGTCAGGGCTCCGCAGGGCGTCGAAGTCGAGGACCTAACTCCTAAAGAAGTCTTGGAGCTTCTGGAGAAGGCCGAGAAGATCCCGGGTAAGGCTGTCAAGGTCTCTATGGAGCCTGTGAAGGCTGTGATCGAGGAGCTTAGGAACAGCCTAGAAGCCGTGGTCTTCGACGAGGAGATGAAGCCTATAGCTAAGATACCTGTGAGTGAGCTTGCGAACAAGCTTAAAAACATGGACGGCGTGAAGGCTGTGGTCTTCGACGGTATAGTCACCCAGCGGATCGTCGACATAGCGTCTGAGAAGGGTATAACCCTGCTTGTCGGGTGTAGGATCTCTGACATAGCGAAGAAGCCTAGAGGGCTTAGGATAATGAGCTTCGACGAGGTATCCTCAAGCTAGTATGAAAGGTTTATGAAAGACCGTCATCTAAATCAGCGATAGTAGGGTTGCGGAAGGATAAGATCACAGTGTTTTCGAGGTCTAAGCTGGGCCTAGACCTAGCGCGCCTCATAGACGACCCTATGCTAGCTAGGGAGCTCAGCCCCAGTAACGTCGACGTATCATATAGGGTTCCCAAGGGCAGTCTATGCGTCCTCTGTAAGGGTGCTAGGATGCTATGCGGTAAGGCTAGATGCCCGATCGTAGTGAGGCTCACATACTACATCCGAAGCCTATCCCGGGTGAAGGGGCTTAGCCTAGACGGCTCTAGCCCTCCGAGCGTGTTTGTAGGTAGGATAGGATACCCACACGTATACGTCGGGCCTCTGACGCCTCCAGTTCACGGAGACACCTCGATAATGGATATGCCCGAGCTATGGTTCGGCAAGCCGCTAGACGAGATCGTGGAATACCGGTTCAGCCTGGTTAGGGGTAGGTTCAGGACTAAGGTCGACCAGCCGATGGGGTCGAATAGGCTTTTAGACGAGGTTAGAGACCTTGCCCTATCGAGCTTATCTGTAGACGTGGAGATGACTTTCAGGCGGAGGCCTAGGGGGGTTTTCATACTAGACGACGAGGTTCAGCCCTTCGGAGCCTCAGCACCTGTGAGGTCGCTCAGGATAGGGACTTTGAAGCTCGACTATAGGCTCGAGAAGGCCTACAGCGACTACGACCTGAAGGCTTCGGAGGCTGTCCTAGACCTCTATAAAAGCGGCGTCCCTGTTTCTAAGATTCAGAGAGCCTTCAGCGTCGGGGCTTTCGGAGAGCTTAAGCGTCGAAGGCTCGTGCCTACGAGGTGGAGCATAACAGCCGTCGACAGCATAGTCTCCAAGGCGCTTATAGAGAGGGTTAAAGACAACCCTGTCATAAACGAGTATAGAGTTTACGAGTCTAACTACCTAGACAACAGGTTCGAGATACTCATGCTCCCTGAGAGTTGGAGCTACGAAAGCATAGAGGCCTGGTACCCGGGAACCGTGTGGAACCCGAGAGGCGGGGAGGTGGCGATGTACGGGGACTACGAGGGCTACTACGGTAGGACCACGTACGCAGACATGGGTGGATGCTACTACGCCGCCAGGCTTGCGGTGGCGGAGAAGCTCGTGGCAGAGGGGAGGCAGGCGTCCGTCCTGATACTACGGGAGGCCCATCCAGGCTACATAATGCCCGTCGGGGTCTGGCAGGTTAGGGAAAACGTCAGAAACGCCCTCAGAAAACCGCCGTTGAAGTTCGACAGGCTCGAAGACGCACTTAGGCATATATTCTCGAAGCTCGCCCTACCCATGGAAGCCTGGCTACGGAAGAGCACGATCCTGCGTAACGCCCTACACCAGCGGAAACTCCCCGCCTACTACTAGCGATAGACTGAGAAGCTCAACGGATAAGGTGATGCGGCTGGCGGGATTTGAACCCGCGATCGGGGGCTTGGAGGGCCCCCATCCTAACCAGACTAGACCACAGCCGCCCTCAGGATCAGGTTAGATTATCTGGGGGTTTATAATTTTTTATGCTCTAAGCTGCTTTCTCAGCTTCTCGACAGCTTCGGCTAGTCTTCTCTCGACGGCGTATTCCTTCTCCTCTAGGCTTTTGAGCTTCTTTTCGAGCCTTTCGATGAGTTTGCGTCTATGTTCTAGGGCTTCTCGGACGGTCTCTGGGCTTGGCCCTCCGACCACCTTCCTGACCTCGACGCACTTAGACGGCGTTAGGGCTTCCCTAACCTCTTCGTCCGCCAGGTTCATGGGTTTCCCATAGACCCTAACCGAAACCTCGTCTAGGAGCTTTCCATCAACCTGTTCGGGCTTTAACCCTCTGGATAGGGCCTCGGAGACGAGGGCTCCGACTATCATGTGGGCCGTCCTGAAGGCTAGGCCCCTTCTTCTAACGAGGAGGTCGGCGAGCTCTGTGGCAGTCGAGAACCCCTCGGACACTCTAATCCTCATGGCTTCGGTTTTGAACTCGACGTTCTTTAAGGCCCCTGATACTATTCTGAGCATAGACCTAACCGTCTCGACGGAGTCCCAAAGCCTCGGAGTAACCTCCTGAAGGTCTCTGTTGTAGGTCAGCGGTAGGGCCTTAAGCATCGATAGGGCCGCCGCGAGGTTTCCGTAGACCCTGCATGCCTTAGCCCTCGTCAGCTCCATCGTGTCTGGGTTCTTCTTCTGAGGCATTATGCTGCTGGTAGACGAGTACTCGTCTGGAAGCTCGGCGTACCCGAACTCTAGGCTACTCCATAAGACCAGCTCCTCGGCTATCCGGCTTAGGTGGGTGGCAAGTATGGCTAGGCAGGATAGGGTTTCGAGTATGAAGTCTCTGGCCGAGACGGCGTCCATGGAGTTTTCGACGAGACCGTCGAACCCGAGGAGCTCAGCCGTCCTAAACCGGTTTATCGGGAAACCTGTAGTAGCTAGGGCTCCGGCTCCGAGCGGGGAGAGGTTAACCCTCCTGTAGGCGTCTAGAATCCTCTCGAAGTCTCTCTCGAACGAGTCTAGGTGGGCGGTTAGGTGGTGGGCTAGGGTCACCGGTTGCGCGTGCTGGGTATGCGTATAGCCGGGCATTATGGCGTCTAGATGCTCTAGGCTCCGGGAGTGTAGAACCTTAATAAGCTCTAGAAGCTCACCCAGTAGTCCGATTAGTTGCCTCCTGAGGGCGAACCTTATGCACGTGGCGACCTCGTCGTTCCTAGACCTCGCGGTGTGCATCCTACCCCCGACGTCTTCGCCCAAAGCCTCTATAAGCCTCGTCTCTATGGCTACGTGTATGTCCTCGAAAGAGCCCCTAGTTACCTCCTCGTACCCCATACGTCCTATCTCGTCGAGCTTTTCGATTATCGCCAACCCGTCCTTCAGGGGTATGATCCCCTGCTCAACGAGCATGACTACGTGGGCCTTGTCCACCGTCAGGTCGGCCTCGAATATCCACCTGTCGGCTTCGATCGAGGAAGTGTACCGGTCGACCTCGGGGGGTTTGACGCCCCGGATCCTACCCCTCCTTAATATGTCGCCTTCCATCAACCCCCCTGATCAGCTTGGTGTTTATATAAAGGTAGCCGCCTCGACGTTAAGCTTGAACGTTGAAATAACGTCTGAGATAAGCGTATACTGTTCGTCCGCCTTAAGGGGGAAAACTTTATATCTAGCTTTTACTCAGGGTGTTGAGGGTTTCTTTTGGAGTTTAAGCCTCCTAGAAGGTATGACGGAGAAACCGCGGTGTCGGCGTTCAGCGGCGGTCTCGACTCCACCTTCGTCATCGTCGCTTTGAAGGACGTCTACGGGTTTAAAGAGGTTATACCTGTTCTCGTGGACGTCGGCCAAGGAGAGGAGGAGATCCAGACGGCCTACGAGAGGGCTGAGAAGCTTGGGCTGGAGCCGATCTTCATAGACGCTAAGAAGGAGTTTGTCGAAAACTACGTGTTTAAGTGCATCAAGGCCAACGGGAGCTACGAGGGCTACCCGATCGGGACGTCTATGACCAGGGTTCTCATCGCGTCGAAGTGCGTTGAGATAGCGAACAAGCGGGGTATCAAATACTTCGCCCACGGCTGTACGGGTAAGGGGAACGACCAGTTCAGGATGGAGATAACGGCTAAGTATCTAAACCCGGAGATCACGGTGGTCGCTCCGATAAGGGAGCTAAACCTCGTGAGGGCTGTCGAGGAGAAATATCTCATGGAGAAGTATGGGATCGTTCCGAAGCCTAAGAGGGGAGAACTCGGGGGCGACATAAACCTCTGGAGCCACTCGATAGGAAGCGGCCAGGTCGAGGACTTGGAGTCTCAGTATCCGCGGGACTATATATGGGTCGTCCCGCCTGAGAAGGCCCCTGACAAGCCTAGAGAAGTGGTCATAAAGTATAAACAGGGTGTTCCCGTGAGGGTCGACGACATCGAGGACCCGGTGGAGATGATCCTATACCTCAACCGGGTAGGTGGCGAGAACGCCGTGGGGCGGATAGACATACTCGAGGACGGTATGATAGGTTTGAAGTCTAGGGAGCTCTACGAGGCGCCGGCGGCTACGATACTGCTTAAAACCCATGCAGACCTGGAGCATCTGACGCTGACCAAGGAGCAGCTCAGGCTTAAACGCGAGGTCGATAGGCTCTGGGCGGACATGGTGTACCACGCGATGTGGTACCATCCGTTGAGGAGGGACCTAGACGCGTTCATAGACTCGACCCAGAAACACGTCAACGGAACCCTCTGGGTTAGGCTTTACAAGGGTAACGTCGACATAGTCAAGCGTGAGTCGCCTTCGTCGCTCTTCGTACCTGAGTTGCGTAGCCTCAAGAGGAGAGGGTTCGACCAGAGAGATGCCTCCGGAGCCGTGAGGATAGCTTCGCTTGTCTACCAGCTGTACGGTAAGCTAGGAAGGTAGAGAACGGAGAAACCCGTTTAAACATCTTCCCATTTTTACCCCAAACCTTAAGTCCTCGAACCGGTAAGGGGTTTAAACGGGTTGGCTAGGCTCACGTTCTACGGCGGCGTCGGCGGGGTCATAGGCGGGAACCAGATCCTCCTCGAGGACGGGTCGACGAAGGTTCTTCTGGACTATGGGTTGAACTACTCGCTTTGGAGAAACTACTTCGAGTATATATTCGCCGAGCCTAGGAGCGTAGAGGAGCTCGTCATGGTCGGTCTCATACCTGAGCCAGAGGTGTTGAAGGGGTTAGATGCGTGCTTCATAACCCACCCGCATGGCGACCACTACGGTATGATAACCGTCCTGCCTGAGGAGGGCGTTCCCGTCTACATGGGTGAGGCGTCGCACCGTATAATCGACGCTAGGCTTAAGGCTAGGCGTAAACGCCGGTTCGAGAGGCTTGACCATCTAACGTTTAAACCCGTGCATTCAGGCCGTAGGATACATGTGGGCTCGGTAACCGTCGAGTTTCAAGCCGTGGACCATAGTATCCCCGGGTCCTACGCCCTCATAGTCGAAACCTCCTCGGGCAACCTGCTGTATCTCGGGGATTTCAGAACCCACGGGGTTTTCAAGCCTAGAGCCGATGTGTTCGAGCTGGCTTTGGATAGGGATGTTAAGACCGTCGTATGCGAGGGCACAAACATAGGTCAGCTGTGTTCGCCGCTGTCTGAGAGGAACGTCGAGGACGCGATGACGAGGATCCTATCTGAGTGTAGGGGTTTAGCCATAGTCGACATGTCTCCTGGAGACGTGGATAGGCTTAGGACCGTGTGCCGTGTAGCTTCGAATCTAGGACGGGCAGTCGCCGTCACCAAACGTCACGTGACCGTTCTGGAGGCGCTTGAAGGGGTCGAGGGATTAGCCGCCCCAAGCTTGGGTAAGGATG
>Ga0190363_1002158_pt1 | contig 11356 bp, 7 predicted proteins | sample 48721867_MG_FD_161272 | JGI IMG/M metagenome (GOLD analysis project Ga0190363, IMG submission 161272) | Hydrothermal vent microbial mat bacterial communities from Southern Trench, Guaymas Basin, Mexico - 4872-18-6-7_MG | ecosystem: Environmental > Aquatic > Marine > Hydrothermal vents > Microbial...
ATTTGCCAGCCATCTTCCAGAAGATGGATTTTTGATTGTCAATGAAGATGATCAAAATTTAAAAAACTTTATTAAGATTTTTAAGAAAAAAACCAATGTTTTAAGCTATTCTTTAAGACAAAAAGAAGCCAAGCTTTTAGAAAAAATTTTAAAAATTCCAGGAAAATTTAATGTTTCCAATGCTTTGGCAGCTTTAACTTTAGCTCGAGTTTTGAAAATTCCAGATAAAATTAGCTTTAAAGCGCTTTCAGAATATCAAGGCAGCTGGCGAAGACTTGAAGAAGAGAAGATTGAAATTTTTGGTAAAAAAATTATCCTTGTAAATGATTATGCTCATCATCCAACTGAGATTAAAGTGACTTTAGAGGCTTTAAGAGAAAAATATCCTTTAAAAAGAATTTTTTGCCTTTTTGAACCTCATCAATATCAAAGAACTTATTTTTTGTTTGATGATTTTGTGAAAGTTTTTCTTCAAGCACCAATTGAAGTTTTGATTTTGACTAAAATTTATGAAGTTAAAGGAAGAGAAGATGAAGAAATCAAAAAGAAAGTTTCTTCAAAAGATTTATTTGAGGCAATTAAAAAAGGAAAGAAAAGATTTTTAAAGGAGGTTAAATATTTGGCTTCTTTTAAAGCGATTAAAAATTTTTTGAAAGAAAAAATTGAAAATGATGATATTTTGGTGGTGATGGGTGCCGGAAAGATTTATCAATTTAGCTTTTATCTAAAACAAAGCGCCCCCGTAGTTTAATGGATAAAATTCGGGCTTGCGGAGCCCGAGATGGAGGTTCGATTCCTCCCGGGGGCAGAGGTGCAAAGAAAAAGAGTTACTTAATTGCTATATAGCAGTTAAGTATTTAAAAATTCGGGAAGGGCATAAAAAGGTCTTGACTTAAGGAGGGAGAAATGAAAAACAAAGGCACAAGACTTATAGAGTTTAAAAATCAAAAAGGAGAGATTTTAAGAGGACTAATTGATTTTTCTAAATCTGAAAAAGGGGTAATTTTTATCCATGGATTTGAAGGAACCACCATTGCGATGCACTATAAAAGGATTGTAGATAGATTGAAAAATAAAGTGAATTTATTTAGATTTGACTTTTCTGGTTCTCCTTTCTCTGATGGAAAATTTAGGGATTTAACAGTAGAAAAATGGAAAAAAGAGCTGGAGAAAGCAATTGAAGCGTTTAGAAAAGAAATTCCTTGGCTAAAAGAAATTATTTTAGTAGCTCATAGTCTGGGTTGTTGTGTTGTTTTAGAATTTCTCAAGGAGCATCTGGGTTTAATTAAAAAAGTAGTGTTTCTTGCTCCGGCATGGAATCAAAAAGAGCTTTTAAGATATTGGTTTATGAAGGAAAAATTTGAAAAAGAAATTACTTGGGAAAATTTTAAAGAGTATTTAAATGAAAAAGAGTTTCAGAGAGAGATAAGAAAAAAGAAGAGAGAGGTTTCTTCGCATTTTCTTCTAAATTATTATTTCTTTGAAAATTTTAACAAAGATTATCAAGATTTATTTGAGAAAATCAAATTTGATTTAAAAAATGTTTTAATTGTCCATGGAGAAAATGATGATGTGGTACCAATTTCAAGCAATTTTAAGGTTTACAAGAAAAGGAACTTAAAAATGATAATTGTGAAAAAAGGAGACCATGATTTAGAAAAACCCTCAATGGTAAGGCAATATCTTTCAAAAACTTGTAAATTTATTTTGAATTAAATTAAAAGAAAAATTTTTAGCCCAACTTCTTAAGCTGGGCTTTTAATTAAGGCTGAGTTTAAGTTTAGAAAAAATATAGTTTAGCAAAAACTCACTTGACTTTTTAGATAAATACTTTTTCAATTTTGAACAAAGGGAAATTCTATTCAAAGATGATCAAAGAATTTAAAATTTCAACTCAAAATAGGTATCAGTTGGTTGATGTGACTCAGAAAGTTGAGGAGATGGTGGAGGAAAGTGGGGTTGAAGAAGGGATGGTTTTGGTTTTTGTACCCCATTCAACTTGTGGGATTGTTTTAACTGAAAATGAGAGCGGGCTTAAAAATGATTGGCTTAAAATTTTTGAAAAGTTAACTTCAGGAATTGATTTTGAACATAACCGGATTGATGATAATGCCGATTCTCATCTTCTTTCAGGTTTGATTGGTCAGGGAAAAATGCTTCCGATAAAGGAAGGAAGGCTTCTTAAAGGCACTTGGCAGCAAATTTTTTTGGCAGAATTTGATGGACCTCGAGAAAGAAAAATAGTAGTTCAGATTCTTCCTTAGAGTTTTTTAAATTTCAACTTTTAGCTTGGGAAAATTTGATGGCTTTTGAGGTATTAAAATTAAAAGGTCGCTTTTTTAAAAACTTTTATGGAATTTAAAGAAGTCATTCAAAAAAGATATAGCTGTCGGAGTTATAAAGATGAGCCAGTGCCAGAGGAAAAAATTTTAAGTTTGCTTGAAGCGGCTCGCCTAGCTCCTTCAGCTCACAATCGCCAACCTTATCGGTTTATTGTGGTTAAAGATAAGGAAAAAATAAAAAAATTGGCAGAAGCAGCCAGACAAAGTTTTATTGTTGAAGCACCAGTAGTTATTGTTGGAGTAGCTTTAGATCCAGAAGATGTCCTGCCTTGCGGGGTTCCTACTTATGCCGTTGATGTGGCGATTGCTATGGAACACATTGCGCTTCAGGCAACGGATGAAGGTCTTGGCAGTTGCTGGATTGGGGCTTTTTCTCAAGAGAAAGTAAAAGAAATTCTTCAAATTCCAGAAAATCAAAAAGTAGTTGCTTTGATGCCAATTGGCTGGCCCAATGATTTTCCTTCAGCAAAGGAGAGAAAAAGTTTAGAAGATTTGGTAAGTTATCAATAATTTAAACTTCTTTCTGGCAATTGGCAATTGGCTGTTGGCAATTAGCTGTTTTTTTAGGTTTCTTTTACTAAAACAACGATTTTGTTTTGAGCCACTTTTACCATTCCGGAAAGAATTGAGATTTTTTGATTTCCATCAATGACAATTTCTCCTTTTTTAAGAAGAGCAAAAAGAGGGGCATGATTTTTTAAAACCTCAAATTTTCCTTCAACTCCAAAAAAGCTAATTTTTTGACATTTTCCTTCAAAAAGCTTTTTGGTGGGAGTTAAAATTTTAACTTCCATTTTAAAAATTTTATTAGATTTGAAAAAGAAAATCAAAAATTTATAATAGCTTAAAATGAGAAAATTAAGTTATCTTTTTAGAAAATTGAAAGGAAATAAAGTTCAATGTTTGACTTGTTCTCATTTTTGTGTCTTAGAAGAAAACCAGCGAGGCAGATGCAGGGTTCGGGTTAATAAAAAAGGAGAGCTTTATTTTCTTCTTTATGAAAAAGCTTGTAGCGCCAATATCGATCCCATAGAAAAAAAACCTTTTTATCATTTTTTGCCTCAAAGCTTTTCTTTTTCTTTTGCCACGGTTGGCTGTAACTTTGCCTGTCTTAACTGTCAGAATTGGGAAATTTCCCAGGCGCCGAAAGAAAAAGATTTAAAAGAAGAGGAAATTGAAAGAATAGGTTTTGATTTAAAAGTTGAGGAGATTGTAAAAAAAGCTAAAGAAAATGGCTGTCAAAGTATCTCTTATACTTATACCGAGCCGACCATTTTTTTAGAATATGCTTTAGATGTAATGAAGCTTGCCAAAAAAGAGGGTTTGAAAAATGTTTGGGTTTCCAATGGGTTTATGAGTCCTCAAACGATTGATTTAATTTCTCCTTATCTTGATGCTATTAATATTGATCTTAAATTTTTTGATGATGAGTTGTATCAAAAGATGGCTCAAGGAAGACTTTTGCCAGTTTTAAATTCCATCAAAGAATTTAAAAAAAGAAAAGTTTGGGTTGAGCTGACGACTTTAATTATTCCCGGAATTAACGATCAAGAAGAAATGATTAAAAAAATGGCTCATTTTATAAAAAATGAAGTTGGACCAGAAACTCCTTGGCATCTTTCAGCTTTTTGTGGCGCGATTTCTTGGAAAATGAAAGATATTCCTGATACGCCAAGAGAAACGGTTGAAAGACTTTGCCAGGTGGCTCAAAAAGAGGGAATTTTTTATGTTTATGCTGGCAATCTTTTTGGTTCTCCTTTTGAAAACACTTATTGTCCTCGATGTAAAGAGCTGGTGATTAAAAGAGAAGGTTATTTTGTTGAAAGAAAAGACAAAGAAGGAAGATGTCCAAAATGTGGCTTTAAACTTGATTTGATTTTATCTTAAAAATTTTATGAGAAAGCTTTTGTTTTTTCTTTTTTTAATCTTCCTTCTTTTGGGTTTTCTTTTTTACTTTTTCTTTTTTTCTGATTTTTTCAAGATAAAAGAAATTGAGGTCTTGCCTCAAGGAATAGTTAAAGAAGATTTGATTTTAAAAAAGCTTAAAGAAAAAAAGCTTTTTGGTTTTCTTCCTTTAGATAATATTTTTTTGGTGAAAGCTAAAGATTTGGAGATTTCTTTTCCAGAGATTAAAAAAGTAAAACTTGAAAAAGATTTTAAGAACCGGATTTTAAAAATTTATCTTGAAAAAAGAAAAGAGGTTTTGATTTGGTGCCAAAAAAATTTGAAATGTTTTTCAGTTGATGAAGAAGGAGTGGCTTTTAAAGAAGCTTCTTTTATTGAAGGACTCCCTTTAATTTATGTCATTGATGATTTTAAAAGAAAAATTTCTTTGGCTCAAAAAGTGGCTTCTTCAAAAGTGATTGAAATGATTAAAAAGATTTATCAAAACTTTAAAGAAAAACTTGAGATTGATTATTTTATTTATCCAGAAGAAAAATTTCAGGAAATTCATCTTAAAACTAAAGAAGGAGTTTTTTATCTTTTTAACCTCAAAGAAAACTTCTCAGCTCAAATTGAAATCTTAAAAAAACTACTTGAGAGCGGAAAAATCAAAATCAAAGAATATCTTGATTTAAGATCTTTGCCAAGGGTTTATTACAAGTGAAATTAAAGCCACCGTGAATTTTGTTGACCAACGATCAACAAAAAAGTCTCTTTTTATTGAGTCTGGTTCAACAAAATCACTTGATTTTATCATTATTGTCCATTAAAATAAGTGTAGTGGTCAAAATTTAGATTTTTTGTCCAGTCAGAAACTTGATTTAAGAAAGCAAAAAATTATAATTTTGGTAGAAAAGGTAAATGTCACCCAAAAGACAAATTTGACCCTTTAAAAATGGGTACAAGAAATCAAAGAAAATCTCTTCCGATATTTTTTACACCAATATTTAGAAAGTTAATATTTGCTTTGGGAAGTATCGCCTTCTTTTTTTTGTTTTCTTTAGTGAACGTAGCGAGCGCCCAACCCTCTATTACCGATTGGTCTTCCTCTGGAGGAAACCCAACTTACAAGGATAATTCTCAAGACCTTATATACAAGGTTCAGCCGGGAGATACCATCACATTCACCGTGACCACAGATGAGGCCTGCAATTTCACTTGGAAGGTTATGCTCGGAGCAGAAGTCCTTCAGACATATGAAGAAAACAGCACAAGCACAAGTTCCTTCACCTGGACTGTTCCGAATGAAACATCTACATGGGATATAGAGGTAGAAGCCTCAAACTATAAACCTACACTCGGTCCTTACGAGCAAGACCATAAAGTTTGGACTATTACCACATCTGAACTTATAACCGTAGATCCAGGAGAAGACATTCAGACAGCAATAGATTCTCTTCCTGAAGAGGGAGGGGTGGTGGAACTTGCATCTGGGACATGGAGCATAGCAGATACTATTGTTATAAATAAAAATAACTTTACTTTCAGAGGTCAAGGTAATAATTCGGTTATCCAATTAACTGATTCAACAAAAGATTTGTTCAATATACCCCATCTAAATCCTAGTGGAGAAGAAGATTGGAGCGGTGTGGAACATCTTCACAATATTGTTTTTGAGGATTTCAAAATTAATAGTACATATTCTTCCGAAGTATATACTGCAACATTTAAAGCATATCAGGTCATCGGTTTTTGCATCAAGGATATAGTCGATGAATCATATAACTTACATTTTGCATTGATTAACACAGAAGGAGGATATACAAATTCGAATTCGTCAAACATTCTAATCACAAATTGTACGATAAAATATGGAGGTATTGGAATAGCGTATACAACAAATGCAACAATAAGTAATAACCTTTGGTTAAGTGGTAAGGGTGCTGCCCACGTACTTGATATAAACAGGAACAATGATTATGTTTATGTTTACAATAATTATGTAAATGTTGCCAGCAGTTACAAAGATGCTATCTCTATGTATTCATCACAGCATATGTATTATTGGAATAATGTCTTCAATGGAGGAAGATACGGAATTTATGTTTCTAATTGCCCTAAGCATAGCATAGTATGGAACAATATAATAAAAAATGCGAAGTACGGTATTTACTTCAGACCACAGAGTTTACAAACTGACAACACCTTTAGGAATAACATAATCTATAACACAGGAAGTCATTGCATTTACACCGGCAGTCATCCTGGTGTTGATTCAGTCGGAGATGCTTTAATAATTAACAACGTATTATACAATTGCGGCGGGGATGGAATACATTTAGGAGATGAGTGGATGAATCTAACAGCAAGAAACAATATAATCGTTAATTGTAATGGATATGGTATCAACAATGCAATTGAAGATGAATCTTTATTAACAATTTCTTACAATAATGTTTGGAACAACACTCTCGGCTCCTACAACAACACAAACTGCACCACATGTATTTCAGTAGATCCGCTCTTTGTCGACCCTGAAAACGGAGACTTCCACTTAAAATCTCAAGCGGGAAGATGGAACGGAACAGATTGGGTAATTGATGATGTCACATCGCCTTGTATTGATGCGGGGGATCCAAGCGATGATTACTCAGACGAGCCGGAGCCGAACGGAGGAAGGATAAACATAGGTGCCTATGGTAATACCATAGAAGCATCTAAAAGCCATAGTATTATTATTTCTGGCTGGGAGTCTGAAGGGAGATTGGAAAAGGGGCTGCCAACTTCAAGATTCGCTTTATATCCCGCTATAGCTAGAAATGTTTCAGGAGATGGCAGAGTAATCTTGATACATGGATTCCAGACTCACACTGGAACAAATGCCCTCCAAGCTTATTATTGGAGTTCCACAACTGAAGAATGGATAAGGGATACTTCAATGGAAAAAGGTTTGGAAATAACAGGTAGGTTATATCCTGCTTTAGTTTATAATTTAACGGGAGATGGAAAATGGACTTTGATAGCTAAATGGCTTACTTTTTCAAATTTCTCTGCATGGGATTGGGATGGGAGTCAGTGGATAGAAAATCATTCCAAAGTTGAGGGGCTCCCTGAGCCAGAAGGGAGAGGTAGTATTACTATAATAAATGAAAATTTAACTGGTAAAGGGAATTTCAACCTTATTGAAGGAACGGGAGATGGAACATTTAGAGGATTTTATTGGAATGGGAGTCAGTGGATAGAAGACTCATCTATTGTAAATGGTTTGGGAAGTATTGGGAGTATTGCCGCTCTAACCGCAGGCTTTAATCTATTTGGAGAGGGGAAATGGAGATTAATTGCCACAAATAGGGATGGTGATTTTAGAGGATTTTATTGGAATGGGAGTCAATGGGTAGAAGATGTTGATAGTGTAGCAGGCCTTAGCTTTGATATGGATGTTGACCAACCCGCTCCTGCTTTAATTTATAATCTAACTGGAAGTGGAAAATGGAGTCTCATCGCAGGAGCGGGGGGCGGGTGGGGCTTTAAAGGATTTCTTTTAAACAAAGCAGATACTTCTAACCTCCCCCCTCAAGAAAACATTACTTCTGATCATATTTTAGCCAGAACTGCTCATGTAAAATGGAATTACAGCGAAACATGGGATCATAGAGTAGAATATTCTCTCAATCCTGATATGAGTAATTCTAAGTTTTCAGATTGGTTTAAAGATCAAGATAAAGTAGATGTAAAACTCTGGGATTTAAAACCCAATACCACTTACTATTATAGAGTTTATACTTATGTTCCTTGGAACCATTCTTATTTTGTAGTTTCTTCTGTGCAAAACTTTACTACTTTAGAGTGCAGCGATCAAATGGTAAATCCTGGAGAGTCCATTCAAGATGCTATAGAGATGGTTTGTCCTGGTGGAGAGGTTGAGCTGGCAGAGGGCACACATAATCTCTCTGAATCAATTGAGATAAGAATGCCAAATTTAAGACTTATCGGAACTTCCAATTCTGTATTGCATAGGTTAGACTCAAGCTTTAAAGCGCTCCTAATCCATGACACAGAAAACATAACTCTACAAGGATTTAAAATTACTAGCGAGTTAACGGATTCCTATACAACTGCTATCAATGCCTACAATGTAAGCAATTTAACCCTTGATAGTATTCAAGAAATGAGTCATCTCCGTAACTCTTTTTCTCTTGATAGAGGTCCTTATCCTGTAGGGATTCTGAACCATAATATCACACTTAAAAATTGTTTCTTTTCGGGGGGGATCTCTATAGGATATGGAGATTATTTATACATTTACAACAATACTTTTGACTCTACAGGAATGCTAACAGGTAGTGTTCCCGCCGCTCTTATCTATCTTAATAGAAACTATGAAAATACTTGGGTTTATAATAATAAGATAAACGCATCTGAAAATGTGGGAAATGCAGGAATTTTCATTCATGGTAGTCCTAATTCTCTTTACATTTATAATAATGAAGTAACATGCTCAGAAATTGCAATTCATATTGATTCAGGAGATAATGTAGAAATTTATAATAACACTTTATATGGAGAATATGGGATTCGTGTTCTCCCAGTGGCTGGAATTTCTGCAACATTTAAAAACAATAAAATTGTTAATACAAAAAGCCATGGTATTTACTTCATTCACGATCATGGTAATCCTGCGGATGTGAATGTTTTTAACAATGTTATTTACAATTGCGGGGGAGATGGATTAAGATTAGAAGATCCAAATGCTAGCATAATCTTCAAAAATAACATTATTGTGAATTGTAATGGATTCGGAATAAACTTTGTTGAAGGTATTTTAAATCATTCGTATAATAACATCTATAATAATTCTGCTGGAAACTATAACGGCACTTCAGCAGGAACAGGCGATATAAGCGTTGATCCTCTCTTCGCTGACCCAGATAACGGTGACTTTCACCTGAAAAGTGAAGCGGGAAGATGGAACGGAACAGATTGGGTAATTGATGATGTCACATCGCCTTGTATTGATGCGGGGGATCCAGAAGATGATTATTCTAATGAACCAGAGCCTAATGGAGGGAGGATAAATCTTGGTGCCTATGGAAATACGGAGGAAGCTTCTAAATCATTCCTCTTTGTTACTGCATGGTCTTCCTCTGGGGGAAATACAACAAATAAAGATAATCCTCAAGATTTGATGTACCTTGTCCAGCCGGGAGATGAGATTACTTTCTCTGTTACGGTAAGCGAAAATTGTAATTTCGTTTGGGAAGTGAATAAAGTGGAAGAAAAGAATACTACTTCATCATCTACTACTGATACTTTCACCTTTACAGTCCCTTCTCTGGACTGCTCTCAAAACCCTTCAGAATGCATCTGGGAAATCCATGTCAAAGCCTACAATGATAATGGCGAAGCTCATCATGAATGGGTTATTTCCACTCTAAACGAATCAGAGGCGCCAGATATCTTTGATTACTTCACAGATAAAAAATATCAAAGCAGAACAGAAACAGACCCTTGGGGTAGAGCGTTGCCTGAATGGAGCGGCAGTTTAAGAAACATTTCCGGGTGGTTTCCATCTACTATATCAGAATGCTCTGTAAAAGCAGGCTATGTAGATATTTCTTATCCTTCTTCAATAACCGAAGGCACATGGATATTCAGATATAAATATAAATATCCGCAAACAACCCAATCAGGAGCTCATGTATCATTCTATCCCATTTACAGCAAAGATATTCTTTCTTATTCATGGAGCAAAAACCCCGATACTCACCATCATTGTGTGATTGAAAGTTGGCTCCATGGAGAGCGAACCCGGTTTAGTATGGATTATGATGGCACGGGAACTTATGAAGATGGTGAATGGCATAAGGTTGTGCTTATAAGAAAAGGAAATTATTTCTATGCATTCAGAGAAATAAAACATCAATCTTTAGCAGAGAGCAAAATGATGTTTGAATCTCATGCTTACGAACCTTTGGATAACATCTCTGAGATTAGAATATTTATGAGGGACATGGGGAAGGGAAATCCTCCTTACATAGATAGTATTCAGGTATATGAGGGCAAATATCTCTTTCCATACAATGGGAACATATATGTTGGGAACTATTTCTATGACCACTGGGATAATGGAGAAGGATTAGCGCCGCTCTGGAAGGAAGGAATCATAGTTCAGGGAAGAAATAACACACTGAAAGATATTGCATCTGCGATAAATAATCCTTCTATATTCTCGTATGATGAGGAAACAAGGACTGCAATCTGCTACAAAGATTTGGTTTTAGACGAAGGCGCAGAGCTAATAATAAAAGATGAAACCCTAAAATTCCACTCAACTTATGATGGAGAACTTTCTTTTGTCCTTGACTACGGCTCTCGCTTATATGTTGAAAACAGCACAATTACTTCAGATACTCAATATTACTGGGTATGGAACAATGCCGGCTCAACAACTCATTGGGGTAATGAGTTACGCATGTATGATTACCGTAAAACGGAACCATCATATGGTCCGCCCAGGTGGTCTGGTCACTATCCTTTAGATGTCGCTTATCACGGAGAATTTATCATAAAGAATTCAACAATAGATAATTTCGCACATCTCTTTTTGGATTCTCCTTATGAGGTAAATATCACAGATAGCAGATTCACAAACATTCACGAGATAGATATAGGTCTCTATAATCCTCTTTCTAGTAGTGGATGGCTGCCACCAATAAACTTCTGTAAAGGAAATAAGTCGATATGGATATATACCGATGATGTAAATATAAATGATTTCACAATAAGAAATGTAACTTTCTCTGGAGCAGAGCATCCATTGAATTTCACTTTCTTGCTTAATGCTCACAGAGATAAATACAACATCTATGACTTAAATGCAGAAAAGGATTACATAGTAATCAAAGAATCAAGGGCTGAAAATGTAGGGCAATCACATTCCTGTTATGTGTCTAATTCGGCTGGACCTTGGGGCGGAATATATCAAAGAAACAGCTATATAGCAAGCGAGCTTGGTTTGGTAAATTGCAAATTCAAAGATATTTTAATCACTCCTGGAATCTTTACAGATATGGACGGTAGAAAGAAGCAAAAAGCAGCCTATGTGAAATACTATTTAGATGTCAAGGTTG
>Ga0190363_1002159_pt1 | contig 11353 bp, 13 predicted proteins | sample 48721867_MG_FD_161272 | JGI IMG/M metagenome (GOLD analysis project Ga0190363, IMG submission 161272) | Hydrothermal vent microbial mat bacterial communities from Southern Trench, Guaymas Basin, Mexico - 4872-18-6-7_MG | ecosystem: Environmental > Aquatic > Marine > Hydrothermal vents >...
CCCCTATTAGGATGAACAAGATTCATGGTAACATAAGCAACCTATATAATAGTTGAGGTTGGGCCTAAGCAATACTCAGGAGACATTCTTTTAAGAGATTCTCATATTTACAATAAGAACGAATAGAAAATGTCGAGTCGAGGAGCTATAATTCTTCTCAGCGTGTTGATAATCATTCTTCTAGGCAGCTTAGCTATAACATTAAACAACTTTACAGCCACGGTAAAGGAAAAGAATCTCCAAATAAGCAAGCTTCAAACATGGCTGAAAGGAAATATTACGTGTTACAATGCCACGATTTCCTCGTTGAAATCAAAGATAGCAAACTTGCAGGATGAATTGCGCTCAGCCATTTCGCAGAATGAGAAGCTTAAAAGCATAATTGATGCTTTAAACAAGAACTACACCAAGCTGCTGGAGAAATATGAAAGATTGCTCAACGCTACAAAGCCTTCCCTAAAAAATCCAACATGGGAAGAGCTCAAGGAGTTTCTTGAGTCAGACGCTACAGACAAGTTAGAATATAAGCCTGGCGAGTTTGACTGTACAGGATTCGCCATAACGCTGAGAGACCACGCATGGAATCTCGGCTTTAGATGCGCTTTCGTCGAGGTGGAATTCGCTGACGGCTCAGGGCATAACCTAAATGCATTTCAGACAGTTGATAAGGGATTAATATTCATCGATTGCGTTGGAGGAGATACGATAGCATATGTGCAGATAGGCGAACCCTATGGACGGATAGCCTTGAAAAACGTGAAGAAAAGATATATTGACTGTAGTGGAGATCCATCTAGGTTTTGGGGGAATTTGAACTATACAACTCATCCATCTCCATTCAGCTATAGCTATTTCGAAGAATATCAGAGACGAGTTAAGTTTCTTAACGAGACGATCAAAGCATATAACAAAGCCGTAGAGGAATGTAAGAAAGGTGAGGGAAAATACTCCTATTCTCAGCTTCAGAAATGGCGTGAAAATATCGAGGCATTAAAAGACGAAATATGCCCAATATATCAGCTCTCCGACATAGTCAGAAATATTGAAACATACTGGAACTGAAATTCCTTTACAAGCCAGCCTGAAGTAGGAGTTGCGTCTTATAGCTAAAGTATTGGATATTAGCCTTCTTCAAAAATGCATAAAGTATCTCTTCAACGTTCTCTTGATTTTTTCTATACCGCTCACCACGAGATCTAAAACTTTCCTCTCCCCTAGAAGGATCGGATATAGCGGTGTAACTTCACTCGCCGTGAACCCAGCTCCAAGCAAATACATCTTTCATAATCTGGAACCTGAAAACCTCTGGATATCCCCCCAATACTTGTAGATTTTCACATTAGAAATATTACTGTTAGTTCCGGTTTGGTGCGGCCGCCGGGATTTGAACCCGGGCTGTCGGCTCGGGAGGCCGATGTCCTAACCAGACTAGACTACGGCCGCAACTCGGCGGATTGATTAACTTGCTTATATAAGTTTAAATAAACTTTTGTTCATCAATATTTCGCTTCTTCTCGAGAGATAAGAAATCTTCATCTTTTTCCATCGCTTCTTCTAGATTACAATAAGGATATCCAAGGGGCTAGGTGTTAAAAATCACTAGTTATATTGTAGGAACCAGAGAATTGAGTGTCATGCTTGGTTTTAACTTAACCGTTCAATTTATATCTTCAACCATAGTAGCAATCCCATTATCAATCCGTAAATCGCCAGCGCTTCTGCCAATGCTACGATTATGAAGTTTCTAAAGAACGTTTCCGGTTTCTCAGTCGCTGCGCTTATCGCAGCGGCTCCCGCGCTAGCTATTCCCCATCCCGCGGCTATACATGCTAAGCCGACTACTAATGCCGATGATATGGCGAGGATACTCTTCTCAGCAGATGTTTCCGCTGGAGATTTGTATGTTTCTGATTGAGTCATCTTACTAGGCAGGGCAATAATTGACGCTACTCCTACTGTTGCTATGCTGATTATGAAGAAACACACAATTGAAATGAGGAATTTTCTTTTCGTCTCCATATGCCTTCGCCAATTTAAGTTTTTTATTAAACGACTACATTAATCGTTTTTCCTTATTAAATTCTTTCTCTGCTTCTTTCCCGATTTTTTCAGCTTCAATCTCTAATGCGTTCACTCGTTTATCTATCTCTTTTAGTTCCTCCTCCGCCATTTTCTGCAGGTTTCGCCTAATCTCCTTGTATTCTTCGTCTATCTCCTTTAGTTTCATATTTGTTCACGCTACCTTATCACCAGTACTGGGCAGGGCGCATATTCAATTACCCTTTCAGCTACGCTTCCAATAAGAATTCTATTCATACCTCTCCTGCCTTTTGAGCCCATCACTATGATGTCTACTCCGAGAGACTCTGCGTGTCGGACTATTTGATCGTGAGGTTCTCCCTCAATTAATATGGAGGATGCTTTTAAACCTTCCCTTCTCGCAGATTTAACGATATAATTCAAGCATCTTTCAGCCTTCTTTTTGATTTCCTCTTCCAGTTCTCTTCTCTCCTGAACTTTTGAGATCTCCTCAAGTATTACTCTGTCGATGACATATATTGCTATTATTTGGGAATCAAACTTTTTAGCTAGCTTTATTGCATATTCAGATGCTCGCATGGAAGAATCTGAGCCATCTGTTGGAACAAGAATCTTTCTTATGAATCTCTCCTCAGCCACTGGCAACCCTCCTCTTCTCCATTAGACTCTTAACTTTCTTCATCCTCACGAACTCCTCCCTTTCTCTCTCTTCAAGCATCATTTCAATCTTCTTGACGATTTCTCTGTATCTGGGAATATGTATATGCTTCAATGCATTTATTCTTCTTTGTGTACTTTCGACAGCCTCAGCGATTCTTCGAATTGATTCTTCAAGCTCAGCTAGTTCACAGATCAAATCTAATGATTCGGAGAGTCTCTTAAATGCGATATCGAGGTATATGTTTGTCCCGAGAAAACCATAGTCGGGATGAGGTCTTTCACTCTCAATTTTAATTCTTGGAACTAAAACACCCATAATGCTCCGATAATCCACTGAGAATTCTATAGGAAAGCTTGTCAGCTCCGTGATGATTCCAAGTTTTTCAATTCCTAGGTGAACGGTGGCTTTTTCAATGTATGAGAACGCCTCGCTGAGCTTATTACCTAGCTCTATTCTCACTCTCCGCAGATCGTACGCAAAGTTTCTGAGCTCAACCATTAGGACATCTCTTTTTTTCTCTAGAATCTCCCGTCCTGACTCGGCGAGTTGAAGGCTTCTCTTAAATTTTAGAAGATTCATTCGGGTCGGTGAGATATTTGACATGGCTATCATGCCTTCAAATATTTATCCAAATACTCTCTATGTATTCTTGTCAATTCCTCTTTTGGAAGTATCGAAAGTAGATCCCACGCGATATTGAGAGTTTCTTCGATTGTCCTATTCTCGTCAACTCCCTGATTTATGAATCTTGTTTCAAATTCATCTCCAAAGCGGAGGTAGGCTCTATCTCTTTGTGAAAGGGCTTCCTCCCCTATAATCGATGCGAGGGATCTGAGATCATTACATTGTGCGTATGCAGCGTAGAGCTGACTTGCAACATCTGCGTGATCTTCTCTTGTTTTTTCCTTCCCGATCCCGTCCTTCATGAGCCTTGACAGGCTTATCAGAACATTAACCGGTGGATAAATTCCGCGATTATGTAGCTCCCTATCCAAGACTATCTGTCCCTCAGTTATGTAGCCAGTTAGGTCTGGAATCGGATGCGTGATATCATCGTTCGGCATAGTTAGTATTGGCATCTGAGTGAGTGAACCGTTTCTTCCCTGCACTCTCCCAGATCGTTCATATATACTGGCTAGATCGCTGTACATGTATCCAGGATATCCTTTTCTGCTTGGAACTTCCTCAAGAGAGGCGCTTACTTCTCTTAGAGCCTCACAATAGCTTGTCATATCTGTTAGGATAACAAGCACGTGAGCTTCTTGCTCGAATGCTAAGTACTCAGCCAATGTAAGAGCAGTTCTCGGCGTTATTATTCTCTCCATCGTCGGGTCTTCAGCTAAGTTAATGAACATTGCTGTTCTCTTTAACGCTCCTCCCTCTTCGAAGCTTTTTCTGAAAAAGGCTTCTTCATCGTGTTTTATTCCCATAGCTGCGAACACTATATAGAAGTCTTCTTCTCCGGCAATCTTTGCTTGCCTAGCTATTTGAGCTGCTAAAACGTTATGTGGAAGACCGGACGCCGAGAATATTGGAAGTTTTTGTCCCCGAACAAGTGAGCACATGCCATCTATTACTGAAATTCCGGTCTGTATGAAGTCTCTTGGATATTCTCTAGCCATCGGATTTAACGGGTTACCGTTCACATCTCTCATATCTTCGACTATAGGCTTCGGGCTTCCATCTATGGGCTCAGCTAAGCTATTCATCACTCTGCCAAGCATATCCATCGACACAGGGACCCTTAGCGGTTCACCGAGGAATCGAACTCTAGTCTCCGAAAGCGATAATCCTTCTGTTCCTTCGAAGACCTGAACTATGGCTTTTCCTTTGCCGACATCTAAAACTCTTCCTCTCCTTATTTCTCCTGAGGGAGTTATAACCTCAACTACTTCATCATAGCTTACTCCTGAGACTCCATCGACGACTATTATTGGGCCTGCAATCCTCGATACACCAACGTATTCGGGTTTAACTATGCCCATAGAGATCACTTCAAAGATTCTTCAAGCTTAAGCAGGGAGTCTTTCATGCGGGAATATAATTTATCGAGTAGTTCAACTTTATCGTTCGGAATCTCATTTTTCATCCTCATTATCTCAGCGATTACTGGGAGCTGCATAATCTTGAAGATGGGAACTCCTCTCTCTATTATTTTCCTAGCACCATCATAGAAATCTATGATCATCTTCAGCATCTTGAACTGCTTTATCGGAGTTGAGTATGTATCTATGGGATCCAAGGCATTTTGTTGCAGAAAAGCAACTTTGAGCATCTTAGCAGCCTCGAGGATCAAGCGTTGACTATCCGGAAGAGCTTCTGGACCGACAAGCTTAACAATCTCCTTTAGCTCATCCTCACGCTGAAGTATCTTCATAGCTTCACTTCTGTATCTTCTCCAGTCCCTGCTCACGTTCTTAGACCACCATTCAGAAACGTTATCTATGTATTCTGAGTAGCTCTGGATCCAGTTTATAGCTGGGTAATGACGTGCATCCGCTAGCTCTTTATCTAGAGCCCAGAAAACTCTCGTGAAGCGTTTTGTATGCGTCGTGACAGGCTCTGAAAAGTCTCCTCCTGGAGGCGAAACAGCTCCGATGATGCTTAGTGAACCTTTGCGATTCTCTGAGCCTAATGTCTCAACGATTCCGGCTCTTTCATAAAATTCTCCAAGTCTAGTGGGCAAGTATGATGGAAAGCCTTCTTCAGCAGGCATCTCCTCCAGTCGACCTGATATTTCTCTTAGGGCTTCCGCCCATCTGCTTGTTGAATCAGCCATCAAGGCGACATGGTATCCCATATCTCGGTAATATTCGCCTATTGTTACGGCTGTGTATATGCTTGCTTCTCTGGCGGAGACTGGCATGTTGCTTGTGTTTGCGATCAGTATAGTCCTTTCCATTAGCGGTCTTCCACTCTTTGGATCGCTTAGCTCTGGGAAGGTAATTAGTATATCGACCATTTCGTTTCCTCTCTCTCCACACCCAACGTATATTATTACGTCCGCATCTGACCATTTAGCAAGTTGTTGTTGCGTGATTGTCTTTCCGGTTCCGAATCCTCCGGGGATAGATGCAGTTCCACCCTTAGCTATAGGAAAGAAAGTGTCGATGATTCTCTGTCCAGTTATTAATGGACTGTTCGGTATCAGTCGTCTCTTATATGGTCTCGGGCGGCGCACAGGCCATGTCTGAAACATCCTTAAAGTTTCAATTTTATCTCCTACCTTCACCCTTGCGATCTCTTCGTTAACAACGTATTTGCCTTCCCCGACTATATCGATGATCTTCCCTTGGATGTTTGGCGGAACCATGATTTTATGTTCGATAAGCTCGGTTTCTTTAACGGTTCCGATGATATCTCCACCGTGGACTACAGCATTAGCTTTAACCTTCGGTGTGAAGTACCACTCTCTATCTCTTGATAAGGCTGGGGCATTAACTCCTCGCCTGATGAAGATGCCAGTCTTCTCTCTTAAGGCTCTAAGCGGTCTCTGTATACCGTCAAATATGTTTCCGATGAGACCAGGTCCGAGCTCCACCGAGAGCGGCAATCCTGTTCCGATCACTTCTTCTCCAGGTTTTAATCCACTTGTATTCTCATAGACTTGTATGACTGCGTGGTCTTTCTCTATCCTTATAATTTCGCCTTTGAGTCTTTCATTTCCAACCATAACCATCTCATACATTTGAGCACCGATCATTCCCTCGGCTTCGACGACTGGTCCGCTTATACGGACGATAACGCCCTTCGCCGGGATCTTTCATTCCTCCTCAAAGAGGATCTTAGCTATTTTGGTTCGGAGAGGATCCTTTAGGATTCTCAGCCTATTCTCAAACGTATTATCTACAATGATTTTTCCATCGAGGCTTGTAACAACAACTCCGCCAGTGCAGTTGATTTTTTCATCAGATTTTATGATCTTGACGCCTAGTTTCCTCGAGAGCTCGTCAAGTCGTTTTTTCGTCAATATTTGATGGTCTCTCTCGTTGAGACGAATTATCAGAGCATCTGAGTTTATCTGTCTGCTTGCCTCACGTATCAGCCTGAGTATGCAGTTTGTGTACTTTTCAGTCAATGTATATCGACGTAAGCGTTTAATAGCTTCATCATAAACTTCTTCGATTATCTCCTCTTTAGCCTCAAGCAGATTGTTTTTTGTCTCAAGCTCAAATAGTGAAATTGCCTGTCTTTTCTTATCCTTTATTCTCTCTTTGCCCTTCCTTACGATCTCCTCGTATCTCCTCTCAGCTTCTTCCTTTGCATGTTTCAAGATTCTCTCAGCTTCAGCCTCAGCTCTAGAAATGATATTCCTAGCATCTCGCTCTGCATCTTCCAAAATTTCCTTTGTGATACTCGCTAATCCGCGGGATATATTGGACATGACATCGCCTCTTTATTAAACTCTAACTCTCAAGGCCTTGGCTATTAACCTCTGAGCTGCTTGAGATTCCTTCACCACTTTTCCGGGAACTTCTATTATTAGAGCATCACTTTGAGATCGGATTTCATCTAATTCATCTTGAATCTGAGATGACAGTTCCTCGCTTATGAATATGAGAGCAGATCCTTCCTTCTTAACTATTTCTTTTAAGATTTTAAGGGCCTCATCACTATTTAGCACGGTTATTCCATTGATTCCGATGAGTTGGAACCCTAATGCAAAATCCTCGTTTCCTATCATGTATCCCTTCATACTTTCAAGCCTTCAACTACGAGAAGTTTAAAAGTTAAGTTGATCCTAATAAGAGTTGCTGAGAAAAATGCTAATGCCGGAAAGAATGGCGAAGGTTTCAATAGTATGTCTCCAAAAGGATCTAGATAGGGCTTTAAATGCCATAGGTGAGTTCGGATCGTTTCATGTAGAATATTCAGATGAGCTAGGAGATAAGCATCAGCGGAGAGTCATCGAGTCATTAGAGAGAACATATGCAACCGTTAACACCATAATCAAGAATCTAAGGATTAAGGAGCCAAATTTAATACTACTTAAACCTCCCAAAAAGGAGAAGCTTAAGATTTACGTTGAGAACTGGACTAGTTTGGCTGAAAATCTTCAAGAGGAGATATCGCGGATAGAAAAAGAGGTAAATGAGAAGTTAAATGCATTAAAGGAGATCGATCTCAAAATTGCTGATCTGAAGGAAAGAGCAAAAGTTCTGGAGTTGATCGACAGATTTAACATTGAACCAAAAGTTATTGCCGAACTACATTTGATAAGAGTTTTCATAGCTATAGTATCAGCCGGACATATCGTTAGCATAGTTAGAGCGTTCTCAAATCTGCCCATAATCTATCATTTCGAGAAAATAAGTGGAAAGAGATCTTTTCTATTCGTAGCTGCAATGCTAAAGGATTCTCAAATAGTCAGGAAGATACTTGAAACTTACGACGCCGAGATTCTCTCTATACTCAAGGATGTGAAGCGAAAACCCTCCGAGGAGCTATCTTACATTCAGCAACAACTTGATGAGGAATATGCAAGGAGAGAGAAGATCACAAAAGAGATCTATAAGTTTTCAGAAAAGTATGGCGATCGACTATTATCGCTGAGGGAAGCCTTACTGAACGCTGAGAGATTTCTTAAGACAAAATATGCTGTTCAAAAATCTGAACACCTCGCTCTAATTGCTGGATACGTGCCTAAATCATACATCCGGAATCTCAGATATCATCTTGACAGGGAGCTTAAAGGACGATTTATAATTTTCTCAGATGGTCAAGCGGTGGATGATCCGCCTACATTTCTGCGTAATCCAAGATTCATTAAGTCATTCGAGATTATAACAAAGCTTTATGGTCTGCCAAACTATGACGAGATTGACCCTACACCATTCATAGCTTTCACTTTTCCATTAATCTTCGGCTTGATGTTCGGTGATTTGGGACATGGACTTATACTCTTTCTCGGTAGCCTTCTATTCTATTTTGTAGTGAAATCTCCTGAAGAATGGAGAAGATTCTCCGAAATATTGGCAGCTTGCGGTTTAGGATCCATTATAGCCGGGATCCTTTTTGGAGAAGCTTTTGGAAAGCATATGTTCAAGCCTCTATGGATGAATCCATATGAGAATATCGTTTCGTTTCTCGTTTTCTCAGTATTCATCGGTATCATGCATATCATACTAGGACTTATACTGAAGATGATTAATTTCGTAATTAGAAGAGATTATCTTGATGCATTTACGGTCTCTCTTCCAGCAATAATATTTTACGGAGTAACAATGTTCTTTTTGATGAGTTGTAAATTTAATTTCGATTTGTGGTTTTCTGGACCAATATACATTGTTGCCGTTGCTTTTATGTCTCTTATCTTTGGAAAGCCCGTTGTACTTATGCTCTTAGGGGCGAATGATTTTCTAAGCGTTCTCGGTGAGAGAATCTTTGAGGGCGGAGAGTTATCTCTCAGTTTCTTGAGCAATACGGCGTCATATACTAGGATTTTGGCTCTCCTGATGACTCACTGGGGTCTTCTTAAATCGGTTTATGCCTTAAGTGGTTTGGCATCTGCTCTTCCGATAGTCGGCAAGATTCTTGAGACTATAATGATTGCTGGAGGAAACATCTTCGTAATAGCCTTTGAGGGGCTGATAGTATTCATACATACGTTGAGGCTTCACTTCTATGAATGGTTCTCAAAGTTTTATGATGGGACGGGAACGGAGTTTCAGCCACTTAAATATGAGCAGAATCTCATCAAGATAGTTTATTCAGGAGTTAAATAAGAAGCGAGACTATATCTTCTGGCGTCCACCTAAATTCTATACCGGAGCTTATAAGTATCAAATTCTTCATCTCGGCTTCCTTTCTCAGAATTATATCTAGGGGCGAGGCGATAGTGAATGGTTCGACAATTCGCTTTTCAATAATCTTCCTTAAGATGAAATCTTCAGAGTTTCTTTCAAAATTCATTAACGTCTCTTCAATACTTCTCCGCGAAGTTAAGAACCTTCCATAATAGGTTGTTCTAACATGATCCAATACCGAGTTGACGTCATCGCTTGAGACCATATTTCTTACCTGTTCCTCCGAGAGAAGATGAAAATGCCTAGTTATTGTCCAGAAAGTTAAGTGAGGAGGATAATTCAGAATTTTTGAGCGAATTATAGCGGCTATGTTAAATGTGTCAACTTTTATTCCGGCGAGTATCAGAGCCGCATCACGATCCTCTTTAGGAAGAGACCTAGCAGATTCTAATAAATTGTCGAAGTAGAATCTGCTTAGGGAGAAATTAAAAAACCTGGTTGATCCTGTCTCCTCATATCTTTTTAATCCCTCAGAAAGGGCGGATTCATATATTGTATTGCGGAAATTTTCGATAGCTGATTTTATATCGTTAGCCTTGGCGGCTTGGATGAATTTATTCTTCATTCTAAGAATATCCTCAACTGATAAATGTAGCCTGTCTACGATAGATTCGTATGGTGCTTTCATGCTTTTCATTCTGATCAGAATCTCTAAATTCTCAACTTCAAGATAACGCAGATAGCTCTCCAGCATTTCTCTGATTTCGCTTGGCGAGTAGGCTAGTATCTTCCCATAGACTCTTACAAATTCTTCCTTGAGAAGATATTGGAGCCTAGCAGCTGTGAGATTCTCAGCTTCTCCTAATAAATGCCCATATACCGTTCCTCTAAGCTGAGAGATCATCTCACTGAGGCTCTTACATTCCGCAAGATTTCTAATATACTCCTTACTCAGCAGACGGCTTCGTTCAGCACTTGCTTTAACGATTACCTGTGAGTACTTTGTTGCACGGCTCATCTATTACTCTTCACCTGTGAGAATCTTGAATACGAGTTCTACGGCGTCTCTCTTATTTTTCTCAGCTCTCCTCCGTAACTCCTTAATCTTAGCTTCGCAGTCTTTGATAGATTTTTCATGTAGTCTCTCCATGGACTTCTCAAAGTTCTTCATCAACCTGTTAACTTCTCCCTCAGCCTCCTTCACGGCGTCAGATATTATTCTTTCAGCCCCCTGATGCGCTAATTTAATTATTGCATCGGCTCTCTCCGTTGCTTCTCGCCGAATTTTTTCAGCTTCGTTCTCTACCTTCTTTAGTTCCTTTAGGATTCTTTCCATCGCTACCATCTTCTAAAAGATATTTTATGGAACCTTTGAATATTTCGGAGAAATATTTAAGTCTCTGCAGTCTTATCATTCGTTCCATTTCCCTTTTAAAGAATTATGGAAAACCTAGATTAAATAATTAATTGGATCCTCTTTCATGGAGATGTACAGATTGGATGAAAACTTTAGGACGCTATGGAAAAATTATGTTCTTCAAAGCTTTCTTGCCACCCTTGCAATGTCGATAGTGCTTATATTTCTAAGCATAGAGCGCGCTGTGATAGTGGCATCAATAGGAGCCACGAGCTTTATAGTCTTCGCTATGCCGGGGAGCGTTACAGCTAGGCCTAGAAATGTAATAGGGGGACATGTGATCGGTCTCCTATGCGGATCAGTAAGTACACTAATTCCGCATCCACCATCCATAAATGTCATAATGTGCTCCATAGCAGTTGGACTCTCGATATTTTTAATGATCATTACGAATACTGAACATCCCCCGGCCTCCGGAACAGCGCTGGGCGTCGCGATCAACGGTTTCCACCCTAATGTAGCATTAGCCGTTATCGTAAGCGCTGTAAC
>Ga0190363_1002162_pt1 | contig 11348 bp, 10 predicted proteins | sample 48721867_MG_FD_161272 | JGI IMG/M metagenome (GOLD analysis project Ga0190363, IMG submission 161272) | Hydrothermal vent microbial mat bacterial communities from Southern Trench, Guaymas Basin, Mexico - 4872-18-6-7_MG | ecosystem: Environmental > Aquatic > Marine > Hydrothermal vents >...
CACGAAATCTTAAACCTTTTGAGGACTAATATTATCAACGTGAACTTTAAATTTTGAATGTCGTTTCTAATAGTAGTTATTGGATGATAGGAGGGTTGTAGGGTGGTGGAGATTCGAGAAGTACGAGGGTCGGGAAGATTTGAAAGAATTGGCGCCCATAGTCACATTAAGGGTCTCGGACTGAAAGGTTTGAAAGCTGAACTTATTGCAGATGGCATGGTTGGTCAAACGGAAGCAAGAGAAGCAGCAGGTATAATAGTAAGCATGATCAAGGATGGAAAAATGGCTGGAAGAGCTGTTTTATTAGCAGGTCCGCCGGGAACCGGGAAAACCGCAATTGCTATCGCAATTGCAAAGGAATTAGGAGAAGACGTACCTTTTGTAATGATTGCAGGTAGTGAAATCTACAGCGAAGAGAAAAAGAAGACAGAAATATTGATGAGTGCCATGCGTAAATCCATTGGCGTCAGAATACATGAATTACGCAAAATATACGAAGGTGAAGTCAAAAGTTTAGACATAAAAATGACCAGAAATCCTTACAATCCTTACATGCAAATACCAGAGTCTGCAAGAGTTACATTAAGGACAAAAAATGAAACAAAAACGTTTGAAGTGGGTCAGAGCGTAGCAATGCAGCTCATAAATCAAGGAATATCGGAAGGCGATATAATAATGATAGACGCTGAAACTGGAAGAGTGACAAGGCTTGGACGCAGCGCAGAAAGAGAAAAGACGTATGACATTGAAGCCGAACGAATAATTCCAGTTCCCTCAGGACCCATATTAAAGGAAAAGGAATTTGTTTACACAGTTACTCTAAACGACTTAGATGAAATGACCGCAAGAAGATCAGGTAGTACGCTTCTTTCATTATTCTTTGGAGGAAGAGAAGAAAAGGAAATTGATCCCGAAATCAGAGAACAAGTTGATGAAATGGTTAAAGAATGGGTAGAGCAAGGTAAAGCAGAAATTCTTCCAGGGGTTCTATTCATTGACGAAGCAAGTCTCCTAGATCTGGAAGCCTTCTCCTTCCTGACACGAGCCATGGAAAGCGAACTAGCACCAATCATTATCTTAGCTACAAATCGTGGTATAACAAAGATCCGTGGAACCGACTACATTTCTCCGATGGGGATGCCCCTTGATTTCTTGGACAGACTTTTAATAATTCGCACAAGGCCCTACTCTAGAGAAGAAGTCATGGAAATACTAAAGATCAGAGCCAAAGCTGAAGGAGTCGAGCTTAACGAAGAAGCCTTAAATAAGCTAGCGGATATCGCTGTAGAAAGTTCTTTAAGATTTGCTTCACTCTTAATCACGCCAGCAGCTGTTAATGCTAAACAAGAAGGAAGGAAAAAGGTACATATCGAAGATATAGAGCGAGTACGTAAATTGTTCTCAGATATAAAAGAGACTTCAGAGTTTTTAAGAAAGTATGAGGAGAAATTTATTAAGGCGGCTTAACAGAGTTACATTAGTTATCCTAACCACATAATAATTTTATCCTCGACCTATTATACATGTGCATGTAAACAATTTTATATTGTTTTGATAAAATATTTTTAGGGAAATTTTGAGGCTTTACGATGACAGAAGGCTATTTGTTTAAGGTTATTGTTGTTGGAGACGCTGGTGTTGGTAAGACTAGTCTAACTATTAGATTTGCTCATGGATATTTTATTGATAGTTATCTAATGACAATAGGAGTTGACTTATACACTAAGAATGTTGATCTAGGTATAGGAAAACCCATAAAGCTACAAATATGGGATACTGGAGGCCAGGAGCGATTTAAAAAATTAAGACCCTTATACTATAAGGGGGCTGCCGGCGGTCTATTGGTGTATGATATAACAAACAAAAATAGCTTTAAACATGTAAAGAACTGGTTTAACGAAGTTCAGAGATACTGTGGAAAAATTCCATTAATTTTAGTCGGAAATAAAGTAGATTTAATCAAAGACCGCAAAGTTAGTGTAGCCGAAGAAAAAAGACTTGCAGAATCTTTTAAAATTCCTCATTACAGAACTAGTGCAAAGACGGGAGAAAATGTTAACGATGTTTTTCTTAAACTTGCGAAATTCATATATGAAACTAGCATTGGAGGAAAAAATATATGAATATTAAAGTTGGATGTTGCGGTTTTCCCGGTGGAATGAAAAAATATTTTGAAGAATTTAACCTTGTTGAAGTTCAAAAAACATTTTACAAACCACCAAGACTAAATACCCTTGAAAAATGGAGAAAAAATGCCCCACATGATTTTGAATTTGTAGTAAAGGCATGGCAATTAATAACACACCCTGCATCCTCGCCAACCTATAAAAAGGCAGGAATAGAGATTTCAGAGAAACACAAAGATAAATACGGTTTTTTTAAGCCTACAAACGAAGTATTCGAAGCTTGGGAAACCATCAAAAATGTTTGTGAAATTCTAAAAAGTAAAATATGCATAATGCAGACTCCTGCAAAATTTAAGCCCTCGGAAGAAAACCTAAAAAACATGACAGAATTCTTTAATTCCATTGATAGGGGAAACATAGTCATTGGATGGGAACCTAGAGGGAAAGATTGGACCTCTGACATAGTTAAGGAAATATGCGAAAAATTAAATTTGATTCATGTCGTTGACCCCTTTGCACAAGACCCACAACACTTCGTCGAAAATATAGCATATTTCAGACTTCACGGGGCTCCTCCTGGTAAAAAAATGTACAGATATAAATATTCGACAAAAGACTTCGAATACTTATTCTCTAAAGTAAAAACTTTACCTGTAGAAAAAGTTTACATCTTATTTAACAATTTATACATGGGTGAAGACGCTAAAAAATTTAAGGATTTCTTAAAAAACAGAATCGCAAGTAAATAATACCTTCTCCTAAGAATTTTCCTCTTTATTTACGTAGAATTTAAATCGTTATCAGTTTTAATTAAAAACTTTTAAATAATGGAAATCTTTAGGAGAAACTTTGAAAGTAAATTATAGATACTAAGAAATCGTTGATTAATTTTGAGGGAACAAAAGTGACCGCGAATATGGATAATGAGCTAAGAAAAACGATTGTTAAATTCGCATTAGCTAATGCTGTGAAGCACGATGGTAGAGCCGATGAAAAAGCTGTCATGAGTAAGATTATGGGAGAACATCCAGAATTAAGACCTAGGGCTCGCGAAATAATTGAAATAGTAAGAGATGTAGTAAAGGAAGTAAACTCTCTTACATTGGAAGAACAGCGCAATAAATTAAGGGAAATTGCCCCAGAGTTGCTTGAAGAAAAGAAGATAAAGGAGGCAAAAGAACTTCCGCCATTGCCCAATGTTGATAAATGGAAAAGAATTGTTATGAGGATGGCCCCTTTCCCTTCTGGCCCTCTTCACATAGGTAATGCAAGAATGGTTATTCTTAACGATGAATATGTTAAACGTTATAATGGAAAGCTTCTCCTAGTTTATGATGATACCATAGGAGCAGAAGAACATAAAATCATTCCAGAGGCATATGATTTAATTAGGGAAGGCTTGGAATGGCTTGGCGTTAAATGGCATAAAACCATTTACAAATCTGACCGCGTAGAAATTTTTTACAAATATTGCAAACAACTCTTAGAACAGGGTCATGCATATGTATGCTTATGTAAGGCAGATGAATGGAGAATAAAATATAAGATACCGGGTAAACCATGCCCGCACAGAAATCAAACTGTTGAAGAAAATTTAGAGCACTGGGAAAAAATGCTTAGTGGAGAATATTCACAGGGAGAGGCTGTTGTTCGGTTAAAAACAGGAATGAATCACCCAGATCCAGCCATGAGAGACCATATAATTATGAGGATATCTGAAAGAGAACATCCGAGAGTCGGCGCAAAATATAGAGTGTGGCCTTTATTGGAATTCTCTTGGGGGATTGACGATCATCTTCTAGGTGTAACCCATATACTTAGAGGAAAAGATTTGATTAAAGAAGATATGATGGAAGAATTCATATGGAAGCTCTTTAACTGGCCTAGAAGAGAGTTTGTACACTATGGGAAAATACTGTTTAAAGGAATAACATTAAGCAAACGTAAAGCTAGAAAACTTATCGAAGAAGGGGTCTATAGAGGTTGGGATGACCCCCGAACTTGGAGTTTGCAGTCCCTAGCAAAGAGAGGAATAAAACCCGAAGCACTTAGAAAAGCCATTTTAGACTTAGGACTAAGCATAGTTGATATAGAATATAGTCCCTCAAATCTTTACGCCCATAATCGTAGGTTAATTGACCCCATTGCACTAAGATATTTCTTTGTAGATAACCCCGTACAGTTAAGAATTAAAAATATACCAGAAGAAAAAATTGTTGCAAAACCTCCTCTCCACCCTGAAAAACCAGAATTGGGGCATAGAGATATACCTTTAACTATAAAGGATGGTATGGTTGAGTTATTTGTAAGCCAGAGAGACCTAGATCTCTTAAAAAATGAAAACATAATAAGATTAAAAGATCTATTTAATTTTAAGGTCACTTCAGTTAAGAAAACAACTATTGAAGGAGAATTTTATAGTTGGAGCGTCCACGAAGCTAGAAAGGTTAAAGCACCAATCATTCACTGGGTTCCTACAGAAAATTACATAGATATAAAAGTGATTATGCCAGATGGAAACGAAATCAAAGGCGTTGGAGAATATAATTGTAGAAACTTGAAAGTTGACCAGGTTGTTCAATTTGAACGATTTGGATTTGTAAGAGTTGACTCAGTGAATGAGGAAATAGTATGCTATTATACTCACAACTGAATAAACTAACATAATCAAAGGGGTACCGGCCTCATTGCCAGTCCTGGGGGGAGAGGGGAGGAGGGCGAGAACCAAAAATCCAACAAATAGATATATTCTACACTTTGCAGGACTGGCTCGGCCAATATCACTCTACATTGCGAACTATTTAAATGTTTCGTTTAGAAATTGTAATATTCCTAATGAAACATAGGACGCTAGAAAAGACATATACTTTTTACAAAAGTAAAGTGAATTATACACCTAATTATTGGTCTTTTCTTTCCCTTCCATTTGCGTTCCGCAGACTACGCAGTATTTTGGATTGGATTCATATATTTTTCCGCATACAGGACATCTTGTAGACTTGAATTCTTGCTGTAAAACTTGTATATTGTTTTGCTTCCTAAGCAGTACTATTAGGATAGTGGGAATAATCGATACTACTCCATTTAATATAAAATTGATAATCATTGAAAGTACATCCCAAATTTTTTGGAATAAAGGTAAAGTATTCCAAGACATTATGTTATAATGAGTGAGTAAGTATAGTTTTAAAAATGCGTACGTGAAGATGGTAATTGAAATAGAGGACCCGTGTTTTTGTAAATCTTTTAGTATTCCTCCTACTAAAATGCCCGTTATAAGCCATGCTAGTAAAACTTTCCATGAATGGAAACTAACTTCTCTAAGTACTAAGAATAAAAAGATGGGTAATGGTTTGTAGTTTATCTCGGAATATTTGTTAAATGTTAGTAAATAGGTTAAATACGCTGGAAGTATTATATGAGTGATTTTTAAAATGAAGTCTTTGATTGACATGTAAATATCTACCCCTGCCTTGTTGCTGCTCCTCCTAAGCCTCCACCAACTGCAGCTATTACTCCAAATCTTATTATAATATCTATGAGGATGTATAGTTCATTGATGATTTCCCAGGTGCTCATGGAAATTTCAGCAGACAGAAGTATAAATAGGACCCAGTAAAGGACTGCCCATACTATTGGGATAGAAAAAGCGGATAATACTCCTTTAAGGGTTCCTCGAGCAGCCAAACCAGCTATTAGTCCACAGGTATACCATATTAGCCATGAAAAAATTCGTTCTTGAGAAAAAAGAATAAACTCCGATATGCCTATGAGAAACATGGGAAAACTGCTAATCGACTGCCCTTGAAAGTGATATAAAACGTCAGATGGAAGCATTTTTGTAACAATAGTAAATAAACATATCACTGGGATACTAATTATGCCGACAATTATCGATTTACCGTAACTCATAAAAGCACCAACCTGTACACCAACATACTATATCTATTTAGAAATTACAATGATACTTTTCATCTACCAAAGGTTATTAAAATCCATGTAGTTATGATTACTCAATAGAGGGTGATATCCCGCCGTCACAGTGCCGGTTGAGTTTCCTTCGGCGGACGCGATGATACCGTGTCTCCGCAGCGGGGAACACCGATGAGGCACACACCCGAAAAGCTTCTTCGAATATTTGATGAGAAGAAGCTGAGGGGTGTGCCACAATATCAACGAATAATGTTCTCTGCAGCTGTGATCCATCTTCTGATTCTACTTTTTGAGTAACCCGTTCTCTTTGACAGTTCTTCAACGTCGCTGTTTACAAGATCCTTTATAGAGAGTATTGAAGCTTTTTTAGCGAGTATTCGCGCAATGTGTATATTTACACCTGGTACCTTAGTTAATTCTTCAATTACTTTTTTATCAACTTTTGGAAGTGAGGATTTTTCGATTTCATTTTTAAATTGCTGATAATATTTTTTTAGGTTTTCTACATTTTTTTCATGTACAGTTTTTCTTCTTTTATCAATCGGTATGCCAAGTTTTGCTGCCATATCGGTGTTTATTCCAGCTGCTTTAATCTCGCCGATGCTGAATCCTTTTCCTTTTCTTAACCAGTGTTTCCAAGATGGTGATTTGACGATCGGGAGAAATTCTTCAGTCATTTTTTTCACCCCATTTACCATATAATCGATCTTACGACTCTGCGTTTAACCTGCGACTTTGTATAGTACTTGATGTAGAATACGGGTTATCGATTTAGGGTGTCCTATAAAAAGCCATCGCTAAATACCCTACTATTGCTGTAGCATCTCCTCCTCGTATGCCATAGCTAGTTTCATATTTCAGTACCTTAGCCTCTACTTTTCCAAGGTTTTTGATGGCTTCTATCATTGTGGCTACTGGAGCGAATCCGCACATCGTTAAGCCTTGGTCAAAGACGTAGTTTATTATCCCTTCCCCATCTAACTTTTTAATTCTTTCAATAATTTGTTTGTCCATCTGATGTATCCATTCTAAGACTTTCTCCAGCGGTCTGACACCAGCTGGCGTATATCCGTAATATGTACCGTAATGTATCATATCCGTACTGCTTATTATTACAACATCTTTGTTTACACTCTTTACAGCTTTCGCTATTGCTATGCCTACCTCTTGACAGGATTCGAAGTCTGACATGCCCATTGCTATGGGTACGATTGCGAATTTTCCATTATACAAATGCTGAAGAAATGGCAGTTGGACCTCTAGGCTATGTTCTCCTTCGTGCGCCTCTGGAGCATCTAATATTATGTCACAATTTTCTAAGATTACATTTGCAAGGTTTTCATCTATTGGTACCTCTCCCAAGGGTGTTTTCCAGATGCCCTCTGTCATTATTCCAATACCTGGGTAGCCAGTGTGACTTGGACCGAGAAGGATGAAGGATTCAGGTTTTCCGTCTTTTGCAAGCTCGTAGTAGAAGTGAGCTGCTACAGGTCCTGAGTATGCATACCCCGCGTGGGGAACTATTCCTGCAACAATTTTTCTTTCTCCATTTTCATTAACCTTTGGCAAGGCTTTTGGGCCGTGTGTGTTTAAATAGGATCTCTCTATCATTTCTATCGTTTCTTGGGGATCCAGTGGGTAAAAACCTATTGCCGCCGGTTCTCTTATTGACATCTTAAACCCTCTATAAGGTTTTGAAGTAGATTTGTTAAATGTCTTCTTCGTACCTTTTAATTTTTGGTGTTATAATTTTCTCTTTAACTAAGGTGTTGAAAACTTTTTTTAGGATTTTTCTAATCATAAAGCGTTTATTTAAACTACCTATCTGCCTAGCAGTTTTTCTTATGCTTCCCGTACTTAGTAAAGTTTTAAGTATATCTTTTTCTTTCTCAGATAGATCGAGATCATGAGTGAGTGCTAATTTAGCTATTTCAGTTGCTTTATACCCACCGTATGCGAAGTCAGCTGACGATATTTCATCTTTGAATTTATCCTGTATTTTAAATTCTATAATTGTTACAGGAGTATCTTTATCCAGTTTACCATAATGTTTTTTCAAAGCTTTTAAGAGTTCCTTTTTATTTTCGAACCCATCTCGCTTTGCATCTTCATCTGTAAGTTCTTTTAAATGTTTTATTTTAACGTTAGTCACAACTGCTTTGCCAAGTACATGTCCCCGAGCATGAATGTAGAAACTTCTACCCTTTTTTATAGAATATTTCCCTACTCTGATTGTTGATGTTTTTTCTTCTTTTAGTATTTTTTCGGCATACCTTCCATCAAAGAACAAGTGCTTTCTAAACTTTTTTGGCAATGATACCACCTGGTCATTCTATTTTTCCAATGTAAGTTTTATAGAGCTTCTTTATTGCACTTCTGAACATCGTATATGCTGCTGCGGGTTCTAGGTTAATTACGTCCAAGGTTTGTTTCCAGCTTCTTGCTTGAAGACTCTTTAAAATAAGTAACAACGTTTTTCCTTCGGAAAGCTTTACTCTATCTGAAGTATGATCTAAAAAGTACGTTTTTACTATTTCGCGAATTACGTCGCAAACAACTTCATAGTATAGTGCACCTTTAACATATGCTTCAAGCCGTTTCCGCTGGCTTTCCGTTAAACTTAATTCGTGAAACCTTTCTTCTACACCTTCTAATTTTGAGTTGAGAATATACATAGCTATTTCTGGTTCCATATCGTAATGTAGGTCTCGTAGCCATTCAACAAATTTTATTTTAAACTCCTTAAAAATAAACTTGGTAATTTCTTTTGCTTTCTCAGAAAGAGGTTTTATTACTATCGTAGAATATTCTCCGCTAATAGGATTTCTTCTCGGGCTAACGTGTATTGGGATGAAGCCGTTTTTAATCCAGAATCGAAGGAGTTCTGGTGTTGCGCCGAAGCCAGCTCCAACCCAATCTAACCCCTCTTTTTTAGCTTCTTCGCAAAGTCTTGATAAGCCCTCGCTTCCCAGTCCCATGCTCATAACTTGTGGGTGTGTTGCAATTCTAACGATTCTATACCCTTTAAGTTTTGGGAACTCTACATCCCGAAAATGTTTTTCCACAAGAGTTGGTATTATGTTTCCATCTGGCTCAAACCCGCTATAGATTTCCTTTATAACTTCGTCAGGTAGTCCTCCCTCTAACGCAACTTGAATAGCGTTAACAATTTTTCCATTCTTTGTCTCAAGCATGTAGGCCTTATGGTGGGGGGCATCGGCGAGGAGTGCTACATCTTTAGGTTGGTTTCTATAATGTGCATATACGTAGATGCCAACAAATTGTCTTAGTTTTTCTTCGTTGCCATCTATGAACCACTCATCTAAGTTGGCTTTTTTGAATACGACCTTCATCTTTTTTATTTGTTCTATATCTTTTCTTGAAAGCTGAGCTGGCTCTGCGTCGAGAAGAAGAGCGTCATAAAGCCATTGCTCAATCGGATCATCTTCACTATAACGGATAGGCTCCTCCAATTCAACCATATTGATTTCTATGTTTTTAATTTCCTTTAGTCCTCCTAGAAATCTTATGGAAAATCCTCTACCTGCTCCTTCATAACCATGTATGGTGGATGAGTATATAATTCTCTTAGCTTTTCTTAATAGGCGGAAGAGCAACGGAATAGGGATGCCTGCTGCTTCGTCCACAGCAGTGATATCAGCCTTTCGCTCAATTGCATCCCACGGAGATTCATAAAATATTCTAATTCCTGGAGCTGTTACTTCTTCAATATAATAATCTCGTGTTTTAACTTTTGGTGAATAGCCAAATCTTTTAAGCATTCTAATAGCAAATTCAAAAAGGGTTCTAACATTTCCTATTTGTGGAGAAGTTACTAGGATGGACACTCTGCCTGAGGGAAAACTTTTCTTTAATTCATGTGCTATTGCGGCTATGGCTATTCCGACTATGGCGCTTTTTCCCCGTCCTCTGTCGGCAATCATAACTATAACGGGTTTCTTTTCCCTTTTTATCAAAAATCTTTCCATTACTTTTAAGGCTCTGACTTGTCCTTGGGTTAGAGCCATTTCATAGGCTTCTTTCGGTAACATGTGTTCTTCCGGAATACTTATGGTCATGTGACTTTTACTAGAAATTTGTTCTTTAGTAACTTTCAAGGCGACCTCTTCATCTACATCAAAAATATAAATGCCTTCATGTTCCTTTAATTTTCTTATAAATCTTTTATTAAATCTTCCAGGAACGTCATCAATAGTCCATGGAGGTGTTATGAGTTTTTTATGGAAGCGCGTTTTCATAACCAACCATTTATCCATTGGGGGAGCCAATACTATTATAATTCCACCGCCACTAACAGTTTCAATTAACCGACCAAGGTCATTTGGATTTAAATCTCTATTTAGATCTAAAACTAATACATCAAAAGTTTGCCCCATAACGTTATCTGTATTTTTAAAACTAATTCCATTAACTTCGACTTTTTTATGACTTTGCTCTATCCTTGACTTAAGTTCCATGTATAGTTCCTTTTCACGTCCAGAAGAGATATCTACTGCCACATAGAGCGTTCTTACTTGTACATCGCCTCTAATTTCGATGAATTTGGAAAAAACTTTATAGGCGGCATCAATTACCCTCTTGTCACTTCCACAAAAAACAAACATTCTTCTATGATTATTTTTTACTGCGGTCTTGATAGCAAGCTCAGATATTTGTTCAAGACCATTCAAAAATTTTTCAGAGCAGATTTTAATTTCAGTTTTTTCTTCTTTGGTAGCCGTGGCCACCGATACCACCCCCGCAGTCCTTAAATTTAAATGCGAGAATTATATTCACGGCCACCTAAGTTCCAGCTTTACACCACAAAATCCAAAAATAAATTTTTCTAAGGAAAAGGAAAGAACCAAGTATTCGAGGCTTAAGTGATGACATCTGCCATGTATGCGAAAATTGAAGAAAAAATGTTTGAGAAGCTTAAGGCATTAAAGAAGCAAATTGAGGAAAAAATGAAAGTCACATTGACATTAGAATCTGGTGGTATTGTCAGAATAGAGACAGAAGACCCCTATATGGCTATGAAAGTAAAACAAGCCATAGAAGCAATCTCCATGGGATACGATAAACTGGATATACTTCAAATGATGGATGCCGACCTAGTGTTGCAAACAATAGATGTTAAGGAACTAGTGGGCAGCGGGAATAAACTTAAAAGAACTTTAGGGAGACTTATTGGAACAAAAGGAAAAGTAAAAGAGGCTATAGAGCATTTGACGGAGACAAAAATAAAAATAAATGAAGAAGAGGGAACTGTTGGAATACTTGGAAGAC
>Ga0190363_1002164_pt1 | contig 11327 bp, 6 predicted proteins | sample 48721867_MG_FD_161272 | JGI IMG/M metagenome (GOLD analysis project Ga0190363, IMG submission 161272) | Hydrothermal vent microbial mat bacterial communities from Southern Trench, Guaymas Basin, Mexico - 4872-18-6-7_MG | ecosystem: Environmental > Aquatic > Marine > Hydrothermal vents > Microbial...
AATATGCTGTGCAGACGGTAAGACTGCACTGAGGGAACGAAGATGTGTGTGGGTCTATCCGCCTCGTAGGCTGCCCCGTAGGCTGCCAAATTCCCTCCTTCCTCCTGCTCTTGCTTGCTTTTTTCATGAGGCATAAGGACAGCGCCCGCCCCTGCGGCGGCAGAGCAGTCTATATAGTTTATAGTGAAAAGCTTTAAATAACCTCTTTTTCATTTGAATTATCTTTATTATTAAGATTAATTAATAATTAATTAATTAATTAATTAAGAAAAAGAAAGAGAAAGAAAAGGGAAGTATAGATGAGAATAAGCATCTCTTCATCTCCTAATTTTTTAATAAAAAATAGAGGGTTGAGAGATGGGTCGTCCTGGGAGACCTGCGGAGTTGAGGGATGGCAGGGTCGTAAGTGTGTATATGGAGGAAGAGACGCTTCATCGTATTGAGGAGATGGGTGCTGAGCGTTCAGCATTCATAAGAGGAGCTGTTGAGATGATGCTTGGTAGCGATGTTTTTAAGGAGCGTGAGATGCTGCGAGCGGAGGTGCGTCGGTTAAAGAAGCTCTTGCAAGAGCGTGAGCGACGCATCAATGCGTTGGAGAAGGAAGTTGCTGAGAAGGAGCAGGTTATCGCAGAGCTGCGAGAGCGTTTAGAAGGGGCGTTAGAAGGGAAAGGGAAGAGAGCGAAGAAGAAGTAGCGTGAGTAGAAGAAAGAAAAATAACAAATGAATATAATTTAAATACGATGCGAAGTTTTAATTCAATAGGAAATGCCTGAGGCTGGAAGTGAGCCATTCGTAATATTTGAGCGGGGTCTCAGGATATTCAAGAACAGGGATGCTCTTTTGCCGACATGGACGCCGCATCGCATACTTTTCAGGGACGATGAGATCGCACAGATAAGTATAAATCTCGGATACTCGCTCATCGGCTCTACTCCTTCTCACATGCTCATTCTCGGACTTCCAGGGACAGGGAAAACAGCAACAGTCCTCTTCGTCATAAATAAGTTGAAAGAGAAGATAAGAGAAGAGAATATAGAAGATGTTCTCATAAGTTATACAATTTCTGGAAGAACTTCGTACAGCACGCTTGTTGAACTTGCGTCAGACATTGACATATATTTGCCGACGAGAGGATACAGTTTCAAGGAAGCTTGGAAGAAGTTCAAGGAAGAGATAGGAGATAAGATTTTCATTGCTGTGATAGATGAAATAGATTTGTTAATATTAAATGGAGGGAGAGATCTTCTTTATTATTTATCTAGGACGCCGAAAATATCAATAATAGGGGTATCTAATATTCTCAATGTATTGGACTTGATAAAGGATCCGAGGGTGAGAAGTTCATTCTCTCCTCAGATTCTCGTTTTCAATAAGTATAATGCGGAGCAACTGAGAGGAATACTTGAGGACAGGGTGAAGGAAGCGTTCTATTCTGGTGTTGTTGAAAAAGGTGCGATCGCACTCTCTTCAGCTCTCGCAGCTCAGAGAGGGGGAGACGCAAGATTTGCTTTGGACCTCATGCTCAAAGCGGGAGAGAAAGCGGTCATAGAAGGAAAAGATAAGATAGATGAGTCGCTCATATATGATGTTGTTGATGATGTTGAGACGCTGCATGTGAAGCGAGCGATAGAGAAGCTACCTCTCGCTCACAGATATCTGCTCTCAATAATAGCAGCGAATCAGGGATTATCTCCATCTGAGATATACGAAATATACAACAGAAACGCTCCTTCCCCTCTCACTCGGCGAAGACTCTCATCTTTCCTCTCTGAACTTGAACTATTCGGCATAATAAGAATAGAGAGGAGAGGGAGGGGTCGTGGCAGGGGCATAGAATACAGCGTTTTCCTGACAGAGCCTCAGCTTAAGAGGATGCTTGAGGACATTTCTCTTTCTTAGTTTACAAGTGGAAATCCACTCTCATATTGAAATGCACTCGCACCGCACTCGCACACACCATCATGCATTTACAAGTGGAAATCTACTCTCATATTGAAACCCCGCCATTCCTATTTTAATAAAAATCTGAATAATGTTATTACTTGGTTTGGGAGTGAATTCTAAGCTCTTCTTCTCCTTATGAAGAAAAGCAGGACGAATATTGCTGCTGCTGGAATTGCGATCGTTGTGAACTCTGGAATTGTTTCTTCAGTCGTTACGATTATCTCATCAGCATCAGAAGATTCGGCTGGCAACCAAGGCATAGAAGGAATTATTGCTCTTCCTTCTGCAACAAACCTGTATCTGCCCATCTGCACGCCTGCTGGTAGAGTGACATTCAAAGGATACTCTTTAGTGGCTCCAGCAGGCAGTTCAAATTCCTTGTATGTCCATTCAAACCAGCTTATATCTGCTGGCTGCTCCCCTGGCAAGAGTTCTCCCGATGTTGCAGGCCTGATTGTAATGTTTGCTTTTTCGTCCACCACGGTAATACTTTTAATTTTTACTTTGTATGCTGCATACAAGTCATCCCCTCCTGTCATATTGTCAATCGCATCAATCGATACAGATATACCCGGTTCTGGACTTGCAGATGCGAAATGAATGAGCAAAGCAATCGCAAGGACGACGCAAAGAAATGTTTTTGTTTTCTTCATTCCCTCTCACATCACCTCCTTTTCTTTCATTTCAACCGACCATAATCGCTCCATAATCCCGTGCACTTGAATGCCACCTCTTTGATTCAACATACACTCCGAATGATTTATATCCCGATGATGTTCCATTTGGTATTTCAATCGCTATCGGAAGCACAATTTCTCCCTCAATAGGTATCATAACCGTCTTATTTGTCCAATTGAACCAAGAGAGATTTGCTTGGAAATCCGTTAGTATGCCTTCCAATGTCAAATTGATATGAACAATATCATCAAAGTTTTCTGTGCTTACCACATTTATATCAAGTTTCATTTCGCTTCCAGGTGATGCACTGCTTATCTTAGGCAGTATCGCAACTCCAAGACCTCCTGTTGGGATGACAACTGAATAATATACTGTTGTCTTATTGAAGTTTCCCGCATCATCTTCAGCTATTATCGTGATGTTATATTTCCCTTCATGTGTTTCGGGCGGTATGTATATGTCTCCCTCCCATATATTATCTTTCTTTGTGAGGTTTATCCCATCAGCAGTCACTGATGTGACGCCCACATTGTCAGTTGCATTAACAGTTACATGGAATGAAGAGTTTGGAATGTTTATGTAAGTGTCAAGTGTCACAGATTCTATTGTAGGCGGTTCTGTGTCCGCTGCTGAAGTCACAGTGATATAATCCGTTTTTGTTTCTGTATCTGAATCTCCATCTGCTTCGCAAACTGTTAATGAAACCGTGTATGTTCCAGCCTCATCGTATGTATGAGTCGGATTCTGCTCGTTACTGTCAATAATTCCATCTCCATTGAAGTCCCATTTCCATGCAATAATTCCATCATAAGATACTGAAGAATCGTTGAATTGAACTGTCAGCGGAGCAAATCCAGAAGTTACGTTTGCTGTGAAGTTTGCTTTCGGTTCTGTATCGTTGATTAATGCGTAGGTTATTGAAGGTGTTGAGTTCTGGACGCTGTCGTTAACTATTAGCGTTACTGTGTAGTTTCCTTCCTGTGCGTAGATATGTGTTATTGTCGGCTGTGTTGTTACTGCTGTTTCTCCATCTCCAAATTCCCAGTAATATGTTAGCGGCATTCCCTCAGGGTCATAGCTTGCAGATGCGTCGAACTCAACTGTTTGTCCCTCCATTCCTGCGTATGGACCGTTTGCATTTGCTATCGGAGGAGCATTTATACCCTTCACATCAAAGTATTCAGCTCCAGAAGCGAGAAATATCAAATCACCGTGCGCATAAATACCATAAACGAGTGCATGTATTCCTGATAGATTTGACGAAAAATTCGAAACAATATTAATTTTGTTCTCCCCTTTCACAAAGTTCCGCTCTATTTCCAACTCTTTAATGAGATTATCTTCTGGGTCATATATCCATAACTTCAGCACGCCAGATATGTTCTTATTTGTCTCAACATTCATATTTACTCTTATCACATCGCTCTGATTATACACTTCCTTATCTAAGTTGCACTCAAGTATTCTTGCAGAATATCCTATCACATCAAATGGATATGCAGCGGAGAAGTTATCAAATGTATAATCAATGTAGTAAGTTCCAGACCTCAGTTCCTTCGGCAGTTCAAATTCAATAACAGCAGAACCAGTTAAAAACATGCTCTTGTTGAATCCAGGTGCGGTTATGTTTAATATTCCGCTTTCTGTTGTCTCAACAAATATCGTCACATTCTCGCCTGCATTGTATACTTGCTTATCCGTGTATAATGAGATGATTTCTTTCTTATGGACGTACATTGCATTCAGGTATAACGCTCTTCCCGATTCCATGTATATGCCATAGAACAATTTCTGACCGTTGAAATGAACAGGCACATAGAATTTTAATGTTTTGAAATCTGTAAGATTGAAGTGTTTCACCTCTTCATATTCGCTTAACTTCACCCTCGCATACAGACTGAAATTCAAAGGACATTCATTTGTTATATTAAGCGTGAATATAGCAGTTTCATTTTCTTCATACAGATTCTTGTCTAAACTTGCGTTTACTGATATATTTGCTCCATATACGAAGAAATAGAATTCCCCTCTCCTTCCGTCAATTTCATAAATTCCTTTATATCTCCTCTCCTCAAGGTCATCAGGCATTTTGAATCTGAAGCTTATATTTTCCCTCTCTCCCGGTCTTATCCATGTCCTATTTGTATCTTCAAAGTCGGGCATGAGCAGGCGGATTGTTGCTTCTCCCTCTGTTCCCCCAACATTTCCCACTTCAAATGTTATCGTAACATTCTCTCCGATTAAGAATTCCATATCAGCAGGGTAGATTGAAGTAATAACAAAATCCGGAGGGGATAGAACATTTATTGTCACATTCACTTCCTCAAATGGTGATATGTATTTTAATGTGTGTGCTCCTTTAGTGAGGTTGAAAGAGACACTATCAGTGATGTTTTGACCTTTTGGTACGAAGAAGCTTCTTGAGACGGTTTGATTATCTATTGAGAATGTGGCGTTGAACTCGGAATCCAAAAGACCAATATTCTCGATTGTGAATGGTATTTCCACGATTCCTTCGAGATATGTTGGCTGTGGGGTTATATTTATCTTCGTGTTCTCTCCACAAATTATTTCTTTTTGGATTGTTTTGTTCACATCGCCAGAAATTGTTACATTCAGCGTTGTGTTCTTTTTGATGCTCATTGTTGTCGTTATTAATCTTGCTTCTTTCTCAGGAATTGTTATGTTCCATGTGTTGTTTTCTATGCTCACATTCAGTTCAGCGCTTATGTTTCCAATGTTCTCAATCAAAACGCCGACTTCAAATGGGCGTATGCCTACAATATCAGGAGCGATAATGCTGACATTCACATCAGGCTTTTCTACTCTGACGAAATCTGTAACTATTACGCCATCAACACTTCCTTCTAATATGAATGAAGTCTCTGAACTTGTGCTCGTTGTGAATGAATATGTTTGACCTGGATCGAGCGTGAAATTAGCTGAGAGAATCTCCTCTCCATCTTTTTTAATTAATAAGTTATAGTCATCAGGGAGCTCTGCATTATTCTTGACTTCTCCGTATATCGTTATGGTCTCATTTGGCTTGTATACTTCCTTGTCAGTTTCTAAGGTTAGAGAGGTGTTCTTGTCGGTGATGAAGAAGGAGTGCCTACTGCTCTGATTTATGACTTGGGAGGAATTTATGTGGTTGTAGAGTGTTGCAATCAACTCCAGTTTCCCTATTACACCTGGCATTTCGCTCGGTATGTTGATGTTTGTGAGGATATCTTTTGTTTCAAATGCAGAGACGTTAACAGTGATGTTCTTTTCCCAAATCAAGTACTCTTGCGGTATCCAAACAAATACTCTCTTGATATTTATTTCCCTCACAGAATCTATGGAATCCTCAATTAAGCGGGTTGTTAAAACAGAATTACTTTCTTGGTTGGTACTTTCACTCATTGCTAATAGCAGTTCCGGAGCAGCAGGTATAACAGAAAATACTTTTAAGTTCAAAGTGCCATTAACAATCTCCCCATCAAGATTCGTTATATTTGTGAGAGTAGAGATATTTTCATCACTGAAATAAGCTTTCTTATCCGTAACAGATGTCAATACTGCCTTCAACCCGCTTATTGTATAAGATTTTGATAGCGTTGTTATCTCGCTTGTGTTCAAATCCTTACACTCCGCAAAAAGATGATATTCACCATCCACAGCTTGCTCTGGTATTTCAAGCCCGATTGTTTTATTTTCACCCGCTAAAATAATACCTTGCGTGCTGTTATCATAAACTACAAATCCTTTTGAATCAGAGAACCTGATAGAGCAATTATATGTTGTATCAACACCACCAACATTCGTTAGGTTAATACCTAAGTAATCGCCAGCATTATAACTCGTCTTTTCAGCACTCAGAATCAGCTTAGAATCTGAAACGACAAAATAGTATTTCTTCACAGCGTTATCATAGCTTATAGTAACAATGACATCATGCTTTCCAGCAGGGGTAGTTTCAGGGACGTTCAAATTATAGTTGAAATTCTTCGTTTCGTTCGGATTTAATGATACATATTTTAAGTCCTCAAAAGCGAGTGCGGGAATGGAAATGTTAATTGAAGAGCTCCATGGAGATGAGCCGGTATTCTTCACTTCCAATTCAATGTTCATGCTCTCTCTTATCCTGTATGCCCTATCTGGCTTGTCGAAGCTCATTTTGACGATATAACCTCTCACCTCAAAATAGGTGGAGCCAGAGCCTATCTTCCTTCCATCTGTGTATGCCTCCACCGATACGAGGTATACCCCATATTCTGAAGTGGTTGGTAAGGTAAAGGTAAGTGTTTTAGTGAGAGATTCATAGGCGCTGAGATTTGCATAGAAGGTGTCTTCAAAGACTTTGTTGTTGTCTGGGTCAAGCACTCTGACTATGACGGTGGCATTGCAAGCAGCACTTCGCTTGTTTCTAAGATTAAGCGAAACTGAAACATCTTCTCCTACCGCATATTCTTTCTGTGTCTCAATTTGAATATCAATAGAAGGCTCGAACACATAAAATCCTCTTGATGCTTTGCCCAGATAATTATAAGAGGTGTAGTCTCCTTCATAGAAATCTGCCCATAGTCTGTCATAATAACTATATAATGGCACAGAATAAACAAAACTCGCTTCTCCATGAGCAGGCACTGCTAATGTTTTGTATAAATTGCTTCTGTGTCCTGGAGAAGTTGTTCCTGGTTTTCCATAAATGGGATCATGCTTCGCCCAATAGTTATGTGGAAATGACCACCAGCATGTCACGTTTTTGGCAATATCTCCGTGATTCCAGATTGTGATGGTGAAATTGCCATTGCTTCCGTATGCATATTTTTCGCTCTCTGAATTCACTGCAAATGTTATTTCCTTTCCCTGATAAACGAAGCCCTCAGGATTCTCTGCATATTTGCTCACTGCGAATTTCTCCATGCCCCAATCTATAAGCGTGTTATTGTAATCAAATATTTCATACTTTAACTGCCATATTCCAAGCTTTGATGGATTTGCATAGGTGAAGTTGACTGTTTTTATCTCCCCCGGTGGCACGTAAACCGAAACAATCTCTTGTTTGACAATTTGTTTGTCAGGATCTATAAGAGTGAAATTGACTTTATAGATGGATAGATTGGTTGTATTAACACCGAGAGCGAATCCTCCTCCAAATCCTCCTCCTATTACTGTTTCGCCAGCATACAATGAATAAAGGAGTAAATATGCCCCTTTCTTCGATTCGGTTGTCGTTGGGTAGGTGAAGTTGACAATTTTTGACTCATTTGCTGGTATAGAAACAGAGACATTCACATAATTTATCTCATAATCTGGGTCGAAGACGGAGAAAGAAACTTTATCAGAAGTTAGATTTGCGTAATTTGTTACATTGATTGAGATGTTAACTGTATCGCCAAGTTCATATCGTGGATATTCTACTTCTGGTATTGGCAAATGCACATTCGTCACATTTACAGAGATGTTAACGGTATCGCCTTTTCCATATTCTGATATTTCTGTCCTGTCCTTAGCCCATGCAATAATATCCCTGACAAGGTTCTTGCCGTCTTGAGTGGATTGATAATGAGTATAAGCCCAATCCTCGTAAATCGTGGATGCAATTACTGCTCCATTGCCATATTTATACATCAGCATTGCAGGCATTCCATTTTTCGTTCTGCTGAGTAATATCGTGGAGTTCTCAGGCCATTTCGTGAAATATCCATCAACAACAACATCCAATGTCACCGAATCCTGTCCGGAAAGGATTGGATGATAGGTGTCAATGTAAACAGAGCGATAATGACAGCTCTGATCTTCGAGCCAGCCATAACCGCTGAGATTTCCGCCGGGTAAGACTTTGTATTCATAGCCATGTTGTTGAGAGAAGACAATTAATATACCACCGTTCTTAACATACTCTTCAAGATTATGTTTGAATGTTTGTAAAGAGTCTAATCCATAAAGTCCGCCAGTAGGAATAATGAGAATGGGATAATCATATAGGAAGTGGGGAGGGGTACTAATGCCTACGAAAGAAACAGGTTCATTAAATCTTGCGAGAAGTTTCCTGGTATCAACTGGAAAACCTTTGAACAAAACAGCAATTTTTGGTGTTACTTCAGGATCAAATGAATCACTTAATATTATTTTTTGCGTTGAGACATCATAATTATCATCGGGTTTATCACGGCCAGGACCAACATCTGGCTCATCAGACTCCTTGCAATGAGCAGCACCATTATATACACATCCCTCTTCGCAGACTTTAACTTCCTTATTAAATACCCATTTACCATTCTTACATATCTCTTCGTTTACCGTATCACGCCAAGGTGGCCAGCCAAATACAAACTTAAAACCACATACTAACCTTTTCTCCCCTTCTTTACCCCAGCACCCTCCCCAACCTCCTCCAAAGGAAGCACCAGGATAGAGTGGGTCTAAACCGCTTTCCATACACTCAACGTTTTTCTTTGCAAGACTTGCATCAATATCTCTAATGCCATCTGCTATCGCATCTACTACAGGGGCATAATATCTATTGATAATCTGTCCAACACCGGGAACGGCAATAAGATCACTACACAAATCAAGTACCTTTGACAGAGCTTCTACAGTGTCAGGTCCGTAGTTACTCTTTAGGAGAGCCACAATTTCTGCACCACTTAATGCCTTGTCTAAAAGCTCAATTTTTTTCTTTACATCTTCATCCAATGGCATCTTTTTAATGTCGTCAACACCTTTTCTCAAGTTTTTAATGGCATTTTTTAGTTTTTCATTATTAAGTCGTTTATTAAGTTCAGAATCAGCAATTTGCTTGAATTCTGGCCTTCCGTGTGCATCAGCGGCTTTATAAGCTCTCTTATACAAATCAAAAAATTCCTCCCAAGACAAACCATGTGGATTGCCGTATTGTAATACCACATTTCCTTGACTGCTAATTAAAAAGTCACTTTGTTCTGTATGGCCAAATTGTACCATAGAATTCTCAAATCCTTCGGTCACGCCCTCATTCTCAACGACATAATCAAGACTCTCTTCCAAGGTCTCTTTCTCTGTAAATCCCCTAAATTCCTGATAAACGTATCCAAAAACGTTCTTATCAACAATCAGAAACATAGCAGGGAATCCTGTCACACCAAACTCATTCATTGCTTGAGGATTTTCTTCTGCATTAACACGGATAAAAGCAACTTTATCAGCGTATTCCTGTTCCAAATCATCAATTATCGGTTTTTGCTCTTGGCAGAAGTGGCACCAGTCGGTGTAGAAAAACAGGAATACCGGTTTGTCATTCAACAGGGTGTCAATCTTGGAACTTAATGAATGGTTGTCAGACGAATTTAAAGTATTAAAATCGTCATAAAGCTCTGTTTCGTTCAAAATGGTGTTATCGCTTTGATTCTCAGATATATTCTCAGCCGAAGCCGATACTGCGCCTGCAAAAATCGAGCAGAGCATTAGCGCAATGAAGGCAATGGATACCAATCTCGTTTTCGGGTCAGTCTTCTTCATCTTCCTCATCTTCTTATCCCTTTCCCTCCGCTGAGATTTTATAAGAGTCTGAAGTCTTATGAGAGAAGAGCGTGAGGTAACCCCACTCATCACTTCTCTCAACTAACAACATCGTTTTCTCCCCATCCCAAGGATTTGGCAAAATCTCCGAAATTCCCCTCCCTTCTCTGGGATATTCTTCCGTTACTCTTGTCGCATCTGTCATCTGATGCACCTCTTCCAGGAAGGGGTTTTCGGTGTTCCAGTTATCACCAAATTGTGTCCCTTTTTAATACTTTCTATTTCTTTCGTATCAGAAAAAATCGAAATCTTTATATATAAATAATGAGTGCATCTCACGAACGAACTTTGCTATCTCATCCGCAGCATGCTCAATATCAGATGCGCTCTGAAAGTTCATTGAATTTCTCTGTGAATTCAGAAATCTTTAATTCATCCCCTCCATTGCCGCAAGCACTGTTTTCGGTGGATGTCGGCTTAATCAGCAAAAGCGGACTCAAACGCTTCAACATACGCTCCCTGCGAAAGCATTCTGAGCGCAAAACACGCTCAACTGCATTCTTCTTCTCCCAAAAAAGGAGCTTATCATCGCCAATCGCCATTTTTCTATATCACGCATGAAGCCAATATCCGCATCCATTCTGTTCTCTGAACACGCTCTTCCTTTGCGCATATTTAGATGCGGTCTATGCAACCCGCAACAGGGAGAAAGAGAAAAGGGAATGCTTCAGGCGAAAGGAAGTCGCTATGGGCTGAAGGGACATTCTGATTCATAAGCGATGGGAGTGCATTCGGCATGTAACCAATCGCTCAGATAAGAGCGGGCGAGAGCTTTACTTCACTCACCGTCAGGAAAAATTAAGCGGCGCTGTTAGCTATCCCCTTTCTTGCCGCCTCCATTCTTTTCATTTTAACCGCCTTTTCCATCTCAATCATTCTCCTCATCGCCTCCCGCTTCATCCTTTCAAGCGATGCATATCTCTCGTCAGAGCTCGTCATGCGAATTAACGCCCTACGACGCTCACGCCTCTCATATTCAATAGCGTGAGCCATGCTCTCCTCAAATGCGAGCATGTTGCGAGCGAAAGCCTCAACCCATTCCACCGCAAGACGAAGCGCGCCGAAAAGCTCATATCCCTTCCGCTCTACCGCCCCCCTCAACTTCTCCGCTCTTTGCTTCAACCATCTCGCAACCGTCGTAAGCGCCTGCCCTATCACCG